>Ga0056124_1000318_pt1 | contig 14800 bp, 9 predicted proteins | sample WorMetHEROISLAND_2_FD_70069 | JGI IMG/M metagenome (GOLD analysis project Ga0056124, IMG submission 70069) | Marine gutless worms symbiont microbial communities from Max Planck institute for Marine Microbiology, Germany - Olavius sp. 4 HERON ISLAND | ecosystem: Host-associated > Annelida >... | reverse complement strand
AGTTAACATATAATTGACATGTGAGTTGACACTAAAATTATCTTGTAATATAACACCCAGAAGCTTGGCTTGTTCGACAAGTTCGATACCCTCCACAGACGGAAACATATGAAGTCTCTTCATACTGCCTGTGGCATGACTCTCTATGTATCGGGGCGTGCAGCTATAGGCACTTAGACGAATGTGCAATACGACGAGCCAGGCCGGAGACATGCATGACGTCGCGCTGTGCATCGATGCACGTATACAATGCGTAAAACTTAAAATTTAGCTGCCACGATATATGCAACAGCTAAAAAACAGCAGTCTCCTACTAATATCGGATGATATGTGCAGGAGACTGCTGTTTTTTTTTCGTTGTACGAACACACGCAGACGCATATTACACACTGCATTTGGAAAAAAAGTTAGGCTTGTTCTGCACATGCATTGCAAACCTTATTTCAGATAGCTAGACTCACCGTACTTCGATCGAGCTGTCTTGTATGAAATTTTCTTTCAAAATACATCTATTAGGCAGAGTGCATTTTTGATGTCCGGTTAACCTCATGTGTCTGCTCATATAGGCTTATACAGACTTGTAGAACGTGCGTGGTTGCTAACGGTCAGCAACTCATGATTAGCCTAAAATAGCCGATACTTTGCACGACCTTGGTGGCATGAGTTTTATTTTATTTTTTTTTACTTTTTTTAGTTCCATTGATAACATTTTTAGTTTTCTTTTAGTTCATGCGCTAGATTAAACTGGCAGCTTGCCTGTCAGTTTTCCAGTGCAAATCATATATCGTATCGTATCGTATCGTACTGCGTGACCTTTTACACGGGCTCCACGGATGAACTTTGGCCGTTACACTGCACTGACTTCGAGAGAGCGGCCGAGCATTCCACTGAGACTACAGCTTGCCAACCAGCTCATCTGAATCAACTTTGCACATACAAATACGAAGCACTCTGTACAATGTGTTTACGAAACAGTACAATTACAGTATCAAAGCTACATGATTGATTAATTTTTTAAAATGTTATTTTTTGGTTGTTGGACAGGCTAAGCAGCTTAATAGACAAGTAGTGGGCTCAAGCGCTACAATGTCTTTAAAATTTAATGTTGTACGAAACTTCATCCTGATTCTATCATTATCTGTTTTAGACTGTTTTGTGTAATCATTTTTCTTACGTAAAGTTTACACTTTGTCAAATATGTGCAGTTAGCAAACACTTTGATCGATTGATTAATTGACTGATTAAATGCCGAAACCTCTTGGAATGTGTCCACTGAGGGCATATATAAATTTATCAAATTTGCTTCAAAGTGTCACTACTGAACAGCAGTGATGTTTAATCTTTAAAACCACAAATCGATTTGCAAATTAAAGTTTCTTATGTCTGATGATGTTGGTCTTGTTGATGATAAATATGCTGAATGCCGTCGACAGTGGTTTGATTGTGTTCTGTAGGTTGGGAAGACGAATCAGTGCGATGCAGAACACGGTCTAACGACTGCCGCAATCACAAATGTCTTAACGGTGCCACGTGTGTTGATGGAGCCGGAACGTACACCTGTGTCTGTCCACCTGGATATGCAGGTAAAATATTGTTATTGTCATCTTAATTATCGTCGTCATATTGTCGCGTCGCAATTTTCGTAACTGCAAGTGCGATAGGATCTACATTGTCTGTAACAGTGCATTTTCCAGTTACAGGTTGGCTGATGTAATTATAATTGACTTTTTTCAATTTTTTGATCTTTTGCAGGCGATAATTGCGAGACGGACGACGTTAACGGATGTGACAGTAGTCCGTGTGAAAACAATGGAACGTGTCAGGATCGAGTAGATGGATTTTATTGCCACTGTCCACCTGGATTCACAGGTAGGCGGCGCCACGGTCGTGAGCTCTGGCTGAAACTTTAGTACATCTGTGGTTATCACAGTTTGGACCTGTACAAGGTAGTCCATAGAACGCCAGTGATGTTATCAAGGACTTTGTGTTTAAGGCCAATGCCAAAGCAATCATGGCCAAGGCCAAGGACGTGGGACCATGGCTAAGGTCGAGGCCGAGAAGTACTCACGGCCGTCACCAAGAACATCCAAAAATTATGCCAACACGAGGCAAAACAAGTACGTTCAGATCACTGACAATAATAAATGCTGCTCCCACAACAACGACACATTACTACAAAAATATTCAATGTTTGATATGTAACCAATGTGTAACATCTCGTGTTCAGTTTGCACCGTGTATGCACCATTCGCAATGACAGTAATATTTGTTTTAATTGTCGCTTTACCTATGACATTTTTGAAATGTTCAATGTTCAATCCCTACCCAATCTAAAAGACTAAAATAAATGCTGTGTTCAAACTTTAACCTGTAGTCTGCGACTCACAAATCATGCAGTCAAACCGTGAGGTATGATAGGCCTAAGTGTTTGTTGCATTTAGCCACGACGAGGTTAGCCCAAGTGTAGGGACTGAGTCTGTGCAGTGAGGACGAATCAACAGACCACTGTGTGACTAAACACTGTCTCAACCGCAGCTGAAGGGGCTGGAATGCAACATCTTTTCAGTTTTATGTCCAAAACTGTCAGTAATAAATTGAATTTATTAGAGTTTACACTATGGCCAAAGACTTTATCGCAAGACCAAGGACTTGGGACAAACGCCAAGGCCACTATCCTTTGTCCTCGAGGCGCGTCTAGACCGTCTCGGACACATCACTGTAGAACGTCCCACTTTTACTTTTACGTTAACTTTTGAATGTGTAGTTAATTATGTTAATCATTCTATCACTGTTTTATTTCGAGATGAACGCGGAATTAAGATCTTAAGCTAGTACAAAATTTGTCATTTCGACACAAAATCAATCTCCTCATCATTATGACCATTGTCGTCATCGTCATCATTAAACGTTTCAATAAATATGTATAAAATGGACGATGTGTGCAACAATAGAACGTGCGAGGAGCGAGTAAGTAAATGTACAAGACAGCCCTGCGACATAAAGTAGCTCTAATAAGTAATAACTGACCATATAAACGATAAAATGCATCCTAAAAATATTCCGTGTTGATTTGGAAACAGGACACTTGTAGCGCGTCAGGTAAATTAATTTTCCTTCGTTGTTTGTGTAGACTACATGTATATTGATTTTCAGGTAAAGTGTGTACCGATGTCCGTCAACCTACAAACCCACGCCGCGGCGAAGTTATTTTATCAAATTCTTCTGATAACAAGGTAAGACAATAACAATCTATTAGTACAGTAATGTTGTGGTACATTTTTGATTAAAAATGGTTAAAAATTCGTGAGAAAATACGACCGTGTGTTAATCTGCATTTTCTGTATAATGTATAAAAATCAGTACAATGAAGAAACTGTTGTAAAAAGAGCAAGCTTTAAGATTAGTTTAAGATATAATTTAGTGTGACAAATGCTAAAAAGATGCAAAACATATTAAAATGTTTAGTCTGCATAGTCGTTATTCATACAAAAACATCCACTCTATGTTAATGTGATTGAATCTTTTAAAAATTAAAATCTGGTACAGTTTTTTTCGCTTTATGTTAAAAAAATTACTGGCATAAACTTACTCATTTTTCGTTTGGGCGCAAAAATACCAGCTTTTCTCTTTGTCCAAAATATTTCCATAAACTACGCAGGAATTTATGATAAGGTATTGATAATATGACGCCAGTGTGTATTGTATTCTAATGTTGTAGGAAAGCTCGTCTCTAACCTGGTTGTACGTTTTTATCTGCGCTATCTGCCTAGTTCTCCTTGGCGTCCTGGTTCTCATTGCTTTTCTCTACACTCGAAGACGGTATATTGTCATTCCATTCTATGAAGTGTCTCTTACTAGTGCTGTGCAGGCGTAAAACGATTGCTATGTTCTTGGTTCTAGCTGAATTTTTCTAAATGTTTTTATTAAAAAAAAAACTTGAAATATATAACTTTTTTTAGTTTTTCAATTATGACATTACTTTCGTCAAAAATTAGTCGTTAAAAGTGTACGGAAAGTTTATATTTGCAAACGAAGATATAAAAAGCCCATGTCGTTCCATTTCTTATTGTAATTTTTGCACCAAAACTGTTATAGTGTTGAACTAGTCCGATAACTGTTAAGTATAGCAGACTAACGGTAACAATATCCAGTTGGCCGGACTTCAGACGCAAAAACAGCATCATGGCATATAGATGTTCACCGGACCCGATTTACATTAGTTCCTAGAACTTTTTTTCTACGATTTCATAAATTCATTTTTAAGTCTTTTCTAACACAGCAATATCTGTTTTTTTTGGCAAGGGGGAATGATTAATTTACGAAAACTGCGTAGAATTTTCACAAGTTTACCGCCATTCACCGCAGCATTGCAAACAGCGTCTTAACAACATGACAAGTTGGGGCGCAGTTAGAAATGTGAAGGAAAGTGGTAGCTGTAACTATAGCACAACTATTTTTACGCTAGGCCTGGAAAACTCCCTTTGTCTTGTGATTATTTTTTTTCTTTTCATTATTTTTTTAATTTTCAAACGGATGGCAGGCGCAAGCCCACTAATTACGACCCTGGGGACGGTCGTGTAAACTCCTGGTTATACGGTCATGTAACATTTTTCAATGCAGCAAAGCGGCGAATGTCTCGGAAAATCACTCGCAAACATCGCCGGGTTTGTCGGCGTCGTCTTCGTCACAAACGACGTCGTCACCACCAGACGCAGCAGCAGCAGCAGCAGCCAGTTTCTGCGTCGTCACGGACAGCGTCGACCTACAAGCGAGCAGCGTGGAGAAGCTTGCAGAGCTCAACGGCTGCAAGAACATGGACAATGCTTACCACCCCTCGGCCAACTTCATGCACGTCACCGATCAATCACGACGAGCACTGCCGCTACCAGCACCGACATCTGCTGCAGCAACAAACGATATTTACTACACGATCAACGACCTGCCGCCTGCCTACGACTTTCCCAAGTGATAGCTGTTACAACCGATAATGTAATAACAACTGATAATGTAATCGCGGTATCACCGATGGTGTAATAAATGACCGATAATGTAACAACGTAATCACTGATAATGTAATAAAAGTTCAACCGATAATGTAATAGCGTTAATCACCGGTAACGTAATAATACGATACTGGTGGCCTGTAACAACAGTGTTGATGTTGCTGCGCTGTTCCAGTAGTGGTAGTCCTACCATGACGCACGATTCAGCGTGGCATCATCTTACCTAAGATACCTTACATACGGTGCACGAATGTTAGCAGAATAATAATCGGTAATTATTACATTATCGGTTGTAACAATAGCTTTTCATAATTCTCTTCATGACTGGTGAACATGCGCCGTGTTAATGATGCGATACTTTGCTTACACACTGGAGTCTATTCCACATCAAGAATTGCTGATTATAAAGTTCAGTATATGTATTACAGCTTCTAAATATATACGTTTTCAAGTATATACGTTTTACCGCCAAGTTCGATTTGATAAACTATTTACATTTTTGTAATTTTGTTGGTTCAAAACTTTGGATTGAATGTGATTTTTGCATTACGGGCTTACGACAATAATTGTGATGTTTTCGGTTCGCTTAGATTTTAGGCGGAATTGCTCTAGCAGCGCAAGCGAATCCGCCTATTGCTACACATTTCTCCGCGGGCGTGGTCTGTCTGTCATCTGTCGTCTGTTTGTCGTCTGTCTATCTGTCGTCTGTCACATTCTTGGCCACTGCTTAAACCGTTCGACGGATTGAGATGCCATTTGGCAGGTACACTTGTGGGGTCCAACGACACACTGTGTTAGATGGGGGTCGCTAATTCCCTAATAGGGAAAGGTGAGATATGACGGTCGAACTTCAGTCAAAACAGGCGATTGCAAATTGCTGCCAAACCGTAAGTCCTATGCTGTCATTTGGCAAATACAAACAAAGACAGCGATGCCGCCTTTTGCCGAATTACACGGTCTTTTTTCAAAAATGCATTAGGCCGATCATTGCTTTATTATACTTAATTATGTCTTTATTAACTTTTGCAAGAGGATCACTTAAGTTATTTCGTTCTTGATCTTGCCCAGTATGCTTATGCCAGACACCAGAACGCTAACCATAGTAAATTTGTAGTACTACTTGTATTGATTGTTGTGACTAACTACAGCTTGTTTGCATTGCATATTTACTGTGTAATTGTTACACGTTATGTACAGTAACACCAACGTACAACCAGCTATCTATGTTAAACTTTTACCTATTTACCGTGTCTTTGTTGTTATAATAACTTTGGCAAAATGTAAACCGATTTTAATAATTTCTTTATTTTTGCATTTAGAGATGAACTGCAAGGGCTTAAGTTGTTAGTTACAATGCCTTAAACCGGTCACTCGTCGCACTATTCAGAACATATCTATGAATGCAAAACTACTAAGCTTGTTAAAATCCGTCATAAAGTTGTCACAAAAATTAAACCAGAAGTTCAGCTAACGCTTACAGAACGGCGTCATCTTCATGTTTTTGCATCATCATAATTCTACTGGGGGGGAATTTAGCTTTTTTGAGTATAGTTATACGTTACGTGTGAGATTTTAGCAAACCAATATGTCAACGGATTTACGCGTGTCTATACAAGAATAGCATCCGCAGTCGTTTGGCGTGTCTTTTCTAAAGAACCCCCGAGATTATCCGCATAAAACATATTTCAGCACAAACTAGATTCCATACTGAATATTTCCTTCGTAAGGTTTTACGATAACTTTTGGATAATTTTTAAAGACTTGGAAGATAAGGCGACTAACATCATTGAAAATTGGCCGCATTCGACCACCATACTATCAGTTGACGTCTCCTGGCGCGAGAACCCTAGCGACTATCCGCATAAGGCTTATATCGCCATAAACTAGAGTCCCTCACACGTAAAAGTTTTCGTCGCTGACACTATAGGAGTATTTTCATTTTTTTCACATAGTTGTCTTTGAGAGCGACGCAAAAAAATGTAGTCAAAACGACGATAAAAACGAATTTTAGCATAAAATGGCATTCAAGGTCATTCAAGGTCAATCATTTTGAAGTTACCGGAAAGCCAATAAGGCACTTCATGACGACGCGTAATAACATTGGCTTCAACTCTAAAGGTTCCGAAGATATCGCAACCGAGATTACTAAAATTGCCGGTTCTGACCTCTCCAAGCAGTGTTGTTTAATGCCCCCTCACCACGGAAGCCCCACGAATATCAGCAAGAACCTTACACTGCCTGAAAGTAGACTCCGTGGAGTGAACTACATTTTTGCCGTTTATGGTATGGGCTATCTTTTTTTCAATATTAGCTCCGAAAGACGCATGCTTTGTGCAGTAGAGTGCGGTACAGCCGTTCAAGGTCACCCAAGGTCGTTTTTTTGTAGCAATCGAAAGGGCTGATGGGACTTCCTATTAGTAATTGGGGCCCAATAGTAACCTTGGCCCTATATCGCACCGTTTCTAATAGTTACATCGACTTATTGATTGAAAATCACAAATTTTTCTTACCTCTATTTCATGTTGCGCTCTCGATCGAAATGACCCGGCAGTTTCGAATTTCTGGATACGCTTTACAGATCCTGGTAGCAGAGTCTTCCGCGAAGTTGACCGTGAAAATTTCGTGATCCTAGCTTGCGTCGTTTTGATAGAATCGCAGGGTATGTCGGACAAACAGACAGACACATATCTGCCATAGCTGGCAGGGCAATCTGAATAACAAGTTATATGCTGTCGCCCTGTAAATACTATAGGCCTAGTATTTTATAGACCACTGTCTACTGTGTGTAGTTCCATGAAAGAGACAAACTAATTTCACTCAATTTTTAGCAGCAAATTTGAATAAATTTTATGAGTTATTATTGCTGCATTTTGTGCCTACCTTTGCATAATGGACTGAAAAAAAGTCTCTTCTGTCGTTTTCTTTATCTGCCGAGTATGCCTAGGCATAAGCCAGCTTCTTTATCAGTAAACTTATGTGTGATGGCTAGTGCGTTGGAAACGGAGAACTGCTGATAATCCTTTGTGTAATTGGTTAAAATACATTGGACTCATCTCACGCTGTGTCCAGTTTACTAAATCGGTATTATGAAGCAGATTTGTGAAATGTACAGGTGCATATTCCGTGTAATAGTGATTTTGGCAGCTTCTAACTGCAACGTCGGCCACCGTGTTTGAAGTATTAGATCGTGCTATTCTGGCGAAGAGCACGATCTCATTAGTCTCGTTGATTTGGCAACAAGTGCACGAAGAGAGTAGTGAGAACAAGATAGAATAGCCGATGATAGAGTTAGTACAGTAACGTTTCAGTAAGGAGATTACTAGCGTAGATCCAATCGTACTTCAAAACGAGTTAATAAGATAGTGCAGACCAACAGCAAGCGCACTAGCTAATGAAAATATCGGTTAATATTTAAAAAATTATAACAAAAATTGTTTTTTTTTTAATTCACGATGTATACAAATTATCTCGAATTTTCAGCGGCATTAATCATTAACTCTCATTTTGAACTGAAAAATCTAGTTAACACAACAATCCAATAGTTGTGGATAACTTTTAACTACAGTCCATTGTTTTCACGATAATTTCTTTTGACTGTATAATTTTGGATATAATGGATAATTGGGAAATTTATAAATTTTAAGGCGTACGAAAATCGGTTTCTCTATGACAGCTGTTTAAGCCTATGCTGCATTTCGCAATCAGGTTGTGGCGGCCACCGCCAGTAGAGCGTAACTCCGTAGTTAATTCACACTCAGCTCGCACTCGTACGTAGGTCTACTGCTTTCATAACTTACAGGTGCAGTCATGCGTGATAAAGCAAACGACGGCGTAGTCCATGCGATCTGAGCGTGGATTAAGTAGGCCTATGTTAAACAAATGTCTGGAGTAAGATAAGTTCGTTCTACGTACTCACTTACCCACTGCAGCAGTGGTTTAACACGTAAAAGTAAAGCATACATGTATATAGCTATATAGCCTACATGTAGGCCTATACTACGAGACTGCAGTAGTGCAGTTAGTTGAACGATGAACGCGTGTGACGAGCTGCACGTGGACCGTGTTACCGCGACGTTAGCCATGGAGAGAGCGCCGCATTCAGCTAGGCTACCTTGAACAACTCATTGCGGGACGAAATCAAAGCGGCTGATCGGTATCCACTTCTAGTCTCACAAATTCACATCCACTTTAGTTGTCTTTCGTCAAGTCAGTAGTAGTTTTTTTCGTATGTTAAACCGGAACTTATAACGGTCACTTCGGACCCATACAGGCTATAAGCCTCGGTGTGGATTCCGGATTACCGGGTTATGTTGGGAAGAGCTTTACCGTACCCGTTTTTCGCCCAGTCGGTTTCAAAGCGTCAGTAATACGGTAGCTAGTTCTACCGTACTACGAGAGGGTAGCAAGTTTTGTCACGCATTTTGCTACACATGGCAAATAGGTTGCGGTTACTTGTCAGGTAAAAATGTTGGACAATGTGTTATATTACCCACGCCTCGAGGTCACGTTTTCGTAGCCGTCTCGGTGTCCGTCTGTGTGTCTCTGAGTGCAAAATATTTCAAAAAGTTATTAACTGATTTTGATGACATTTTCATTAAAGAATGCAAATGCGCTAGGAACAAATCGGTCAACTGTTGGAGGGATTCACATATTGTTGACTCTTACAAAGAATACTGCGATACAGTAAGAAATAACACCTGTGGTTTGGGGGAGAACATCCGGATATTTTTGTGCAGCAACGATTATTTTCGTGACTTTTATGCATTTAGAGGATAAGCTGCAAATTTCATTTTCGTTTTTCGACAGTATGTAGATGATTTTGAATGATCCCGAGAGACTTTACTGTCGTTGAACACTCATCTTGGTGTCTGGTCGCACCAGGTACGGCGTGCAACCCACGTATAAGGGCGTGTGTGCAGCGTGAATATTTCTTACGTGAATAGCCAGCAGTCCACACCTAATATTCTGGAAAGTCAACGACATAAAAATATTCATAGTGTTCTCTCAGTAGTTTAGCCTGGCTAGGCATACGGAATTGCGCTGTCATGGTGAACAGCGCGTATTTCAGGCGTCGCTAACTCGCGACTGCCGCTACGGAGATATTATAATGTTTAAACGTTTGTCATCAGCTAGCTGCGCTCGTATGTTATGAAACACAGTATACGAGACCGAGCTGCGTGTGGTTTGAGTGCACTACACGGTTTGTACACTTGTGAATCGACGTGTATAGATAGGACCGGTGTTGTGTGCGTGATAGCAATGAAAGACGCCATCTCCCCATGACAGACGCTTACGTCAAGTTTACGACCACTGTGGTTGTCGTCTGTTTACTGGTTGGTGCTATTTTTTCGTCCTTTTTATATATCGCAAAAATTGTTAAGTTCGCGTACACTATTGTGACAAGTATATAACGACTATTAATCGTGTTATCTAATTTCATTGTGCCATTTTAACCGTTGACGGTTGTGTTTCGATAAGAACTATTATCTTACATATCTGCAAACTGCAACAGCAACGTCGCTGAATTGCTTTGAAGGTTGTTTACGCGGACAGCACGTAGTGCTGGCTATCGTAATTCTGTCTGTCCGTCCGTCTGTCACGTCCCGGTACCTAACCAAGCCCAGGTGAGATAGTTTTCACCTATGATAGCGTAGTCTCTAGTTTTTGTGACAAAATTTCGTGCCGCTGGGTGAGGAGATTCCATTCGAACGAGAGCGTCAAAGAGGGGTACCCCGCAAACAATCGTTATTTTACCGCTATTAACTCGTGTAGCGTGAGAACGGTTGCGGAGAAGGTACATACTTGTAGCTTATCATAACAAGCACTGCTGACGAGCTTTCCGGGGGTTCCAGCATCGATGACCTTGAACGACTTTGAAATCTAAAAATAGCGGGTCTTTGGTGAATTATTCGCGATTTCAGGCTGCGACGCATATTTCGAAAAAAAACATTGCGACGAAGTTACTGTAGATAGGCCAAGACAACCAGCACATGAAATTTTCAGCATAAAACGGAAATTTTAACAGTCTAAGTTTCGACTCTCTATGTACAAGTAGTCCTCCGTATACAGGGGCGTTAAATTTGGGTATCCCCTTGAAAATGCGCGGTTTCTGCTACTACTGCTGTCGCGCGTCTCATAAGCATTAGCTCAGATTTCTTGTTGGCAACTACAATAGACCTATGCCTACCACTGAAAATCGCTCGATCCTTCTTCGTGAAGTTATGACCATTTTTGACTCTAGGGTTGCTGCCCTCTCAAATGTTTATGTGTGAAGATGAAGATGGGGTCCCCCAACATATTTTAAGAATGACAAATTCAAAAATTAACCGAACATTCAGCGTAGGCCTATGCGCCCCTATAACGTTGGGGCTAGAGGGAGTAACCTCACGAAACTTTTTCACGTGACGTGGGGCGAGGCAGGCATGATAATTTGGATACAACTTTTCGGGGGACAAGCCCCCTCCCCTAGAATTTGGGAGGGCAAAAAGGTAAAAAATTCGACGCGATTTCGGAGAACTTCAGACTTTGATCGCGAAACGGATGGAGATATCGAAAATCGAAAAAAACAAGTGATCAACCACAACTCCTCCCACGCTCGGCGACAAAAATTAGGTTTACTAACAAAAAGTTATTGACGCTCATGTTGGCCAACCAAAGATCGGCTCTGCGCGTGCTGTGTATAGGCTAATGCAACTGCGTTCGGGACATGTGACGTTGCTACGAGCGGACCTCCAACCCCGTAAATTGTCTCCCCAATCGGACTTACGGCCCCGGGTGGCCGCACGTTGGGCTCTGCCCCCAATTTTTAGTTGATTATTGTATCACAGGCTGTTGTCAGTCAAGTGGACGCCAGTGCAACGCTTGAGCTATGGATACGTTCCTTTGAGAATCCGAAGTCGAAGGATGACAAAGGCATGGATTGCGACATAGGTTCAGACTGTGATCACGTCTTTCGATTTGCGCTCTCCCACGGCGACAGGTGCGTCATAGGCATACTGTGTTACGTTTGCTCACGAAACTGCTTAAACATACTGAACTACTACGCGTTGAAATTTAGCATATTTTTAGTGTGCGAAATGCATGTCAACTTGATTCTATTAATTCATGGTGATGTTATTTTCTTTACGGTAACTATGGGCTAACTGATCGTGAGAATAATCCGCCAAAAAAACCTAACATCGATCAATCGTTTAGATAATCGTTGTACGCTGAATAATTAATGCATTACCAGGATCTGTAAAGTGTTTCCAGAAATTGGAACGGAGTTCCAGGTCACCCCGATCGAGGGCGCGAAATAAGATAAGGGGTAGGGAAAATTTGCAACTGTTAACTAATAAGTCGCCGTATCTCAGAAACTGTGCGAAATAGGGCCAAGGTTACTATTAATCACAAATATAAGTCCCTTTCGATTGCTACCAAAAACGACCTTGGATGACCTTGAACGACTGTACCGCACTCTACTACTGTCTTTCGGAGCAAACCACGGAAATTGGAAAGAAGATAGCCGATACCATAAGCGGCAAAAAGTCCACTCCAGGGAGTCTATTTTCAGGCAGTGTAAGGTTCTTGCGGATATTCGTGGGGCTTCCGTGGTGAGGGGGCATCAAACGACGGTGCTTGGTGTGGCCAAAACCGGCGATGTTTAGTAATCTCGGTCGTGATATCTTCGGAACCTTTAGAGTTGAAGCCAATATTATTATTACGCGGCGTCGTGGACTATCGGCTTTCCAGTGACCCCAGCCTCTTCATCTTCAGGAGCTTGTCGAAGATGTAGCCGTTGCCACAAGTAGCCGCCATGCCGATCTGTCCCAGCATGCTTGACCTTAAATGACCTTGAGATGCCACATTATGCTTAAATTCGTTTTCGTCGTCGTTTTGACTACATTTTTCTGCCTCACTTTGGAGACAGCTATGTGAAAAAGAACGAAAATACTCCTATAATGTCAGCGACGAAAACTTTCGCCAGGGAGGTACTCTAGTTTCTGGTGATATAAAGTTTATGCGGATATTCGCTAGGGTTCTCGTGCAAGGAGGCGTGAATTAACACTGGGGTGGTCGTAAGCGGTCAATTTTCAATGCGCGTAGTCGCCATATCTTCCGAACCTTTAAAAATTAGGCCAAAGTTATCTTAATAGCTTACGAAAGTAGTATTGAGCATGGACTCTAGTTAGTGTCGGTATATTTTTTATGCGCTAGGGTTCTTTAGAAAGGACACGTAGGTTAAAGTACTGTGTGTGCTATTCTTGCAGACTCGCATGCGTCCGTTGCCATGTAGGTTTGCTAAGAAAATCCCACACGTAACGTATAACTAAACTCGAGAGTAGCATTTTGATGAGATGAATGCACCAAGCTGACGCCCTGTTCTCTAAGCGGTAGCTGAGCTTCTTGTTTAGTGCATATTGCAAATTTTATAGTTGCTTATTTAACTGTTTTAGTATCTTTGACCTTCGCATACGTATATAATATTACTATCATTCGACTGTGTATGTTTGTAATAAATTCTACTTTTTACTTTCTTGCGTAACGTTGCAAACTGATGTGGTGAAACAACCATTTGATTAGCAAATGTGCAAATCACCAGTTGAACTGAGTTGATATTTTTCATGTGCTCGCAGTGACGACAAATACTGGACGGTAAAAACAGGACATTTCCAAGACAGGGATAGCATACAGTTTGGTGACAATATGAAAGGAGTTAAAAACCCAATCGTTACGTCATTTGACACATGGCCGGTATGCAAACATTTCTATGTCTTCATTTTTACACGGTGTCAATTTTCAACCAATAAGTGCCGTATCTTATAAACGTGCGAGATAGGGCCACGGCTACAATTGATCACTAACAGGCTATAAGCGCTTTCAGTTGGTCCCAAAATCAACGACCTTGGATGACCTTGAACGGTATCTGTATGCCAAAAATTATCAAAGTTGGCGGAAATTTGACAAAGTTATGGCAAAAACAATTTGGCACAGTTTTTTTTTGAGACACGGTGTAGAACATGTGTTCTGGTATACACGTAGGCCTATGTTTTGGCTGTGACTTGTGGCGCCATTTGACGTTAGATGATGCGTGCATACTATTAGATCTCAGGACGATGAATTCTTGCAACGTGTGAGATTAAGGTATCTCTCTAACAGTGAAACACGGGAAAACTGAATTACGCAACATCGTTGATTTTCGTAACTGCAAAAATAACGCATACTGCAAAAAATGGTAATTGTGTTTATAATTCGTCACTGGAGATTTTGATTGGTATGCTTGAAGTCAGCCGGCGTAAAGTTCGAAGTATCGGTGAAGGACAAAGACGTAGATGTTGATGATGATGTGGATGACTTGGTCCAGTTGCTGCAGCTGACGCCTGATCTTAACAAGGAAATAGCCAACTGGACCACTGTTGTGATGCATGGACTGCGCAGAAAACATAGAACGAGGTAATCGCAAATGCCAATGAATCTCCGGAAATGGTATATACACCGTGGGCCATAAAAAGGTGCCACTTAACTTTTGTTCATATCTTCGGGAAATATTGACCGATCTTAAAAATTCTTTCACACACAGACTCCGTGGACAGTTTGCAATAAAGCCAGTATTGAATATCCCACCACACCTTAACTGCGTCGCCACACTATACCTTGTAACATATAAATTTTCAAGAAAGATACTGACAACATATTTGAAGACAAGAGCTAAGCAAGCCCAGGCTTGCAACACCGCTACATGCTTGCGTATTAGTGACATATTTACTTATTTATTTAGGTACTTACTTATTCACTCGATTACTTACTAGATATGTACT
>Ga0056124_1000317_pt1 | contig 14823 bp, 11 predicted proteins | sample WorMetHEROISLAND_2_FD_70069 | JGI IMG/M metagenome (GOLD analysis project Ga0056124, IMG submission 70069) | Marine gutless worms symbiont microbial communities from Max Planck institute for Marine Microbiology, Germany - Olavius sp. 4 HERON ISLAND | ecosystem: Host-associated > Annelida >... | reverse complement strand
GACAGGCACACGCGCTTCTTCCTGCACCCGTCGAACCAGTGAGGGTCCTCCGCGCGGGATAATCACGTCGATCCAGTCGCTTGCTTTCAGAATCGCACCGACCGCGGCCCTGTCCGTTGTCGGAATAAACTGGATCGCCTGTTTCGGAAGTCCGGCTTCTTGCAGGCCCTTTTGCAGGCAGCTGTGGATTGCTCCGGCGGTACGATGCGATTCCGAACCGGATCGCAATATGACGGCATTTCCTGATTTCAAGGCAAGCATGCCTGCATCGGCAGTGACATTGGGACGACTTTCATAAATTACCCCGATTACACCCAGCGGCGTTCGTACCCGTTCGATCCGAAGGCCGTTGGGGCGGGTCCAGCTGTCTATTACAACTCCGATTGGGTCGGGTAGATCTGCGATATCCTCAATCGCTCGAGCGATGCTTTCCACCCGCTCAGAGTCCAGCATCAGGCGATCAATCATGGCCAAGCTTAGCCCGGCCTCCTGGGATTGCCTGACCTCTTGCGCGTTGATAGCAAGAATATCCGCAGCTTCGGCGCGCAGACATTGGGCGGCGTTGCGGATTGCCTGGCTCTTTTGGTCGGATGAGGCAATGGAAAGCGCCAGTGCGGCTTGGCGTGCCTGCTGGCCCATCGTCTCAATCATCTGCGCTATCTGTTCTGCTTTGGTCACGACTAGCTTATAGCCCTTATATCCATTTTCGGATGCACTATTTTCTTCCTCTTCTGAGGCCGGTTTGCGCTTAAGCTTTAACTTTGCACTGTTCAATTGGAATTTCAACGGGATTTATTGCAAACGGCCATATCGGTAGGAAGAATAATGACTTAGGATTGATTTGCAGTGTGTTTTCCTATATATACAATGTCTTCCAGGGGGGAATAGTCTATATGAGTAATCTTAGCCATCGCTTCAGCTATCAATTTCCAAAATTCTTCATCACCAAGCCTGCTGGTTGCCATTATCTGCCGCAGCACATGGAGCGTAAGGTTTATACGGAACTGAAAGGGCGCGATGCATCGGGCATAAACGAATCTTTAGGGGCGATCGGTTTTCGCCGAAGCCAGAATATTGCCTATCGTCCATCGTGCGACACCTGCTCGGCCTGTCGTTCCATGCGGGTCTGTGCCCAGGATTTCCGACCTAGCCGATCAATGCGCCGCATTATAAACAATAATAGCGATCTTGTCTGCCGCGTGATGAGCCCATGGGCTACTTCCGATCACTATGATCTTTTTCAGCGTTACATAGATGAGCGCCACACATCCAGCGGAATGATCGAGATGGATTTTGACGATTATGCGGATATGGTTGAATGCACACCCGTCTCGACCAGATTATATGAATATCGTGAACCCAACCTCGAAGACGGCTCCCCAGGAGACTTGGTTGGCGTATCTATTTGCGATCGATATAGCGACGGACTGTCCATGGTCTATAGCTTCTTTGATCCGGCTCACAAGACGCGCGATAGCCTTGGGACCTATATCATCCTCGACCATATCGAGCGAGCTCGCGGCCTAGGCAAGTCCTATGTCTATCTGGGTTACTGGATCGCTGGAAGCGCTACTATGAGCTACAAAGTGCGCTTTGCCCCCTTTGAGATCCTTACAAATGTTGGTTGGAAGAAGTATGAAAATGCTTCGCAAGCGATCGGTATACCAGAATTTGTCGATGACCTGCCTAAAATATCAGGATCACTTGGTGTAGATAATGCTTATACTGAAATTAAAGCCGGAGTTAAATGAGGCTCAAGCAATAACGTACAGTGAGAAGTGCACGGATCTTGTATAAATTGCGCGGTCTGTCATCATTAAGGAGAAAACCATGCCAGAGGCTTATATTTATGACGCCGTCCGTACGCCCCGCGGGCGCGGGCGCGCTGATGGATCTCTACACGAAATCACACCGGTTGCGCTTGCATCCCAAGCTCTTGAAGCAATACGAGACCGCAACGATATCGACACAGCAGATGTCGATGATGTCATCTTGGGTTGCGTCGCACCCGTGGGTGAACAGGGAGCGGACATCGCCAGGATAGCCGTTTTAGCCGCAGGCTATGCAGAGTCGACAGCGGGTGTCCAGATCAACCGTTTCTGTGCAAGCGGGTTGGAGGCGGCCAATATGGCAGCAGCCAAGGTGATAAGCGGTGAAGTTTCGCTTGCAATCGGTGGTGGGATCGAATCGATGAGCCGGGTTCCCATGGGATCGGACGGAGGGGCATGGCCTGTGGATCCAGCGGTCGCACATGAAAGCTATTTTGTTCCCCAAGGGATTAGCGCCGATCTTATTGCAACCAAATATGGTTTTAGCCGTGACGATTTGGATGCTTATGCGGTGGAATCGCATAAACGTGCCACCAATGCCTGGAAAGAAGGCCGGTTTGAAAAGTCCGTCGTCCCGGTGCGCGATGTAATTGGCGAAGTCGTTTTAAACAAGGATGAGACCATTCGTCCCGATACAAATATGCAAAGCCTTGGAACGTTAAAGCCAAGTTTTGCAGCGATTGGGGAGGACATGCCGGGATTCGATCGTGTCGCCTTGCTTCGTTATCCGGAAGTGGAGAAGATCAAGCATGTTCACCATGCGGGCAACAGCTCCGGGATAGTTGACGGATCGGCAGCAGTCCTGATTGGCAATAAGGAAATCGGTGAAAAATACGGCCTAAAGCCACGGGCACGGATCCGGGGTATGGCCTCAGTTGGTTCTGAGCCTACGATCATGCTGACCGGACCTTCGGTTGTGACAGAGAAGCTACTTAAGCGGTTGAAAATGGAAGTGTCAGACATCGATCTGTACGAGCTTAACGAAGCCTTTGCATCGGTGGTTTTGCGCTATATGCAAGTCTTGAATATTTCCCATGACAAGATCAACGTTAACGGGGGCGCTATCGCCATGGGCCACCCTCTGGGAGCAACCGGAGCGATGATCCTTGGTACCGTTCTTGATGAACTTGAGCGGACGGGTAAGGAAACGGCGCTTGCAACCTTGTGCATTGGGGCTGGAATGGGTACCGCAACCGTCATAGAACGCGTGTAAGTTTTTATAGATTTATTGGAGAAGGATCATGTCATACACCAGCTTAACTTTGGAGGTCGATGCAGATGGAATTGCCCTGATTACGATCGATGTTCCTGATCAGACAATGAATGTCATTACCCCGGAATTCTCTAAAGACCTATCCGCAGCATGCAAAGAGATAACAAGCCGGGATGATATTAAAGGTGCGGTTATCACGTCGGGAAAACCAACAGGATTCATTGCAGGGGCCGATCTTAAGGGCATGGACAGCCTTATTGGCAACGGAGCTGAAGCCAATGAAAACGGGCCGTCCCGGGCAGCGCAGGTTTTCTCTGCAGTATCGCAATTCAATAAGGATCTGCGGCAGCTTGAGACCTGTGGCAAGCCCATTGCAGCAGCGATTAACGGACTGGCACTGGGCGGGGGACTGGAACTCACACTCGCTTGTCATTACAGGGTGGTTGCCGACAATCCGAAGATCAAGCTTGGCCTTCCCGAAGTTCTCGTCGGGCTTCTCCCCGGCGGTGGCGGAACCCAGCGTGTGCCCAGGTTGATCGGAATCCAGGCTGCGTCGATGGTGCTACTTCAAGGCAAGAGCCTCTCACCAGTAGAAGCGCAGGCCATGGGGTTGGTCCACGAGGTGGCGCCACTTGCAGAAATTGTCGATCGTGCCAAGGCCTGGGTCCGGGATAACCCAAAAGCCCAACAGCCATGGGACAAGAGAGGCTTTAAATTCCCTGGTGGGCCGGCAAGCCCTCTTAACCCCGACTTTAACCAGCTCTTCATTGGTGGCAATGCACTGGTGATGAAGCAGACCAGTGGTAATATGAATGCTCCCAAAGCAATCATATCTTGCGTCTATGAAGGTGTGCTACTTCCCATTGACAAGGCTTTGATGGTGGAGAGCAAATATTTCACCAAACTTCTCCTAGATCAGCAGTCGCACAATATGATTCGATCTCTGTTTGTCTCCAAGCAGGCAGCGGAAAAAGGCGCTCATAGACCACAGGGTATTGAAAAAGTTCCAACTAAAAAACTTGCAATGCTGGGAGCCGGTATGATGGGCGCCGGGATCGCCTATGTCTCTGCACGGGCAGGGATCGAAGTTATTCTTCTCGATCGGGATATAGAAAGTGCGAACAAGGGCAAGGCCTATTCGGAAAAGCTTCTTGGTAAGGCTGTATCTCGTGGGTCCATGACCAAGGAAAAAGCCGATACGATTCTCGCCCTGATCAAGCCGACAACATCTTTTGATGATCTTGCAGGCTGTGATTTTGTCATCGAAGCTGTGTTCGAGGATCGTGACATCAAAGCCGATGCGACGCAAAAGACTGAAGCTGTCTTAGGCGCGGATGTCGTCTTCGGATCCAATACATCGACCTTGCCGATAACCGGGCTCGCCAAGGCATGGTCGAAGGAGGATCATTTTATCGGAATTCACTTCTTCTCTCCGGTTGACAAAATGCCGCTGGTGGAAATTATTTTAGGAGCCAAGACCGGCGACCTGGCGTTGGCCAAAGCGCTGGATTATGTCGCCCAGATCCGGAAAACGCCAATCGTTGTCAACGATAGCCGCGGTTTTTATACCAGCCGTTGCTTTGGATCTTATGTCCAGGAAGGTTACACCATGGTAAGCGAAGGGATTAACCCGGCGCTGATTGAAAACTGTGGCCGGCAGATCGGGATGCCTGTCGGGCCGCTGGCCGTCGCCGATGAAGTTTCGATTGAGCTTGGCTATAAGGTTATGGTGCAGACTCGCCAGGATCTTGGAGATGCTTATATACCCAGTGGTGGTGACGCGGTTGTCGAGCGAATGATGAAGATCGGGCGCCTTGGACGCAAGGCAGGCAAGGGTTTTTACGACTATCCGACGGACGGATCGAAAAAACATATATGGCTGGGACTTCAGGATGAATTCATATCAAAGCCAGACACCGAACAGCCCAGTGCGCAAGAGGTTAAGGATCGCCTGATCTATCGACAGCTTGCTGAATGTGCACGCTGCTTCGAAGAAAGGGTGTTAACAACTCCGGAAGACGGAGACCTGGGTGCGATCTTCGGTTGGGGCTTTGCACCGTTCAGTGGGGGTCCTTTTAGTATGATGGATAGTATTGGCTTGGAAGAAGTCGTCCGGAAACTAGATGATCTTGCGCAAAAATACGGTGATGGTTATGCGCCTACACAAATGCTGCGTGATATGGCAAGCCGGGGAGAGCAGTTTTATTCCAGCAAGAAAGCCGATGCGGCTTAAGGGAAGACTGAAGGGTGCGACCTTAAAAAAGGCTGTTAACCAAATATTATTGCATTGTGCTACATCAATGGGTTAGAGTTCATAGTTGAACTAGGATATCGGTGCCATGAGTGTAGAGCAAGCTGAAGCCCATGAACCCTCGATGGAGGAAATACTCTCCTCTATCAGGAAGATTATCTCAAGCGAAGAACAGGAAGAATCGGACGTTACGGATTCGAAGCCTGATGACGCTACACCAATGGAGCAGCCACAAGAGGCCGGGGAACAACAGCAAGACACAATATCGACCGACGCTACGGAACCTACCGATGCTACGGATGTTTTAGACTTTCTTGCCGATGATGATACGCCTGAGAAGCCAGAGGTAGACAGCATGGAGCAGTTTGAAACAGAAGCTAAAGAAGACCAGGAAAGCAGTGACACCGGTAATGAAGAGTCAGCGATCGCCTTCGTCGATAAAGAAGATGAGGGCACCCAGGAGCCTGTCGCTGAAGACGAGGAGCCTGCTCAAATGGCTGCTGATGAGGAAAAGGCGGAAGACGATGGGACTGAAGAGCAATCCCTGCTATCCAAGAACCTGCTATCCCAGGAAGCAGCTGAATCTGCAGCGCAGCAGTTTGCGCGCCTGGCATCCACGCGGATTCGGGACTATCCGGGATGCGGCAATACCCTTCAGGATCTTGTAAGCGATCTTCTTCGCCCTATGCTGAAGGAGTGGTTGGACCACAACTTGCCGGAAATCGTTCAAGAGGCGGTGGATAAGGAAGTTCGGCGCATCGCCGGGCAAGATCAGCTAGACTGATTCTCACGGATAAACGTCTCTACTACCGGGGCAATATCTTCCCGCCACCTTCGTCCGTTGAAAATTCCATAATGGCCGACCTTGGGTACCATGTAATAGCGTTTCTTGTCTTCGGGCAGCCTCTTTGCAATTGTCAGTGCTGCCTTAGTTTGCCCAAGGCCGGAGATATCATCACGCTCTCCTTCAATCGCAAGTAGCGCGGTCTTGTGAATTTTTTTCGGATCCACAGGTTTGTCACGGTGCATCATCTTACCCTTGGGCAACAGATGTTTTTGGAAGACCGTTTCGACGGTTTGTAAGTAGAATTCGGCCGGTAGATCGCATACAGAGCGATATTCTTCATAGAAGGCCTTGGTTGCTTGTGCGCTTTCGCCGGCTCCTGCCACAAGATGTTCAAACATATTCCAATGGCTCATCAGATGATTGCTCAAATTCATGGATATAAAGCCGCCTAGCTGTAAGAAGCCCGGATAGATACGGCGATTTGCTCCCGGATAGTAGAAGGGAACGGATGCAATCACATTTTTGGCAAACCAGGAGATTGGTCGATCCTTAGCTACCGAGTTGACGGCAGTCGGACTTTTGCGTGTGTCGATGGGACCGCCCATCATGGTTAGACTGCTCGGCGTTGCCGGATCATCAATGGCGTTCAATTGGCAGACTGCAGCGTAGGACGGGACCGAGGGCTGACAAACCGCAAGTAAATGAAGATCAGGACCCAGAATGCGAATAAAATCGATCACATAGTCAATATAGTCGTCCAGATCGAAGCGTCCTATCTCACTCGGGACTTCCTTGGCATCAATCCAATCGGTGATATAGACTTCATGTCCCGGCAAAAGACGCTCAACAGTTCCACGAAGCAAGGTTGCAAAATGGCCTGACATGGGGGCCACGATCAGTAATTTGGGGTCATTTCGTCCCTTGACATTACGCTTGAAGTGCAAAAGATTACAAAATGATCGCTCTGCTATAATCTCTTCTTTGATTGTAACCGTTTTCCCGTCAATAATGGTCAGGGGTAGATTAAACTCCGGCTTTCCGTAATGGCGTGATGAATGTGCAAACACATCCAGGGCTGCTGCGGCGACTTTCCCGACATGCGTATATGAAAAAGGACTCAAAGGGTTGATCAGATAATTGGAATTGAACTGCGCCAGTTTGCTTGCCTGGTTGAATAACTTTTTTTGCATATCGTAAACATGATATAGCATTTCGATCTCCCATACGGCCGCAAGAATGTCTTAACCTGGATCATTTTGCCATTCTATAAGGTCTGCGTAAAATAAAAATTGGGCGGTGCAATGTAAGCTTCTTGCCTGTTAATGTCCAGTAGATTTACGGAGCGGATTTCCGCTAAAAAGTCCCCAAATATTCCAGTTTGACTATATGCTAAAACGGGCATCTATCGTTCTTCCATTTTGATATAGTCACGTTTGCCCATGCCTGTGTAAAGCTGTCGTGGGCGACCGATCCGCTGTTCGGGATCAGCAATCATTTCGCTCCATTGGGCTATCCATCCAACCGTACGCGCCATAGCAAATAACACGGTAAACATGGATGTCGGAAAGCCGATTGCGTTCAGGATGATTCCAGAATAGAAATCGACGTTTGGATAGAGTTTCTTTTCAATAAAATACGCGTCGTTCAATGCAATATGCTCAAGTTCCCGAGCGACGTCAAAGATGGGATCGCTCAGATTGAGCCGCTCGAACACGCGTTTAGCAGTCTCTTGCAAGACTTTGGCCCTGGGATCATAGTTCTTGTAGACCCGATGTCCGAAACCCATTAGACGAAAAGGATCATCCTTGTCCTTAGCGCGGTTGATATAATGCCATATCTCTTTTGTATCTTTGATCTCGCGCAGCATGTTCAGGACAGCTTCATTGGCACCGCCATGATACGGGCCCCATAAAGAAGCAATCCCGGCAGCAATGCAAGCAAATGGGTTGGCGCCTGAAGATCCGGCCAGGCGCACCGTGGATGTGGATGCATTTTGTTCGTGATCTGCGTGGAGGATAAAGATGCTATCGAGCGCTTTCTCAAGTATTGGGTCGACGATATAATCCTCTGCCGGAACGCCGAAGGTCATCTTCAGGAAGTTGCCTGCATAGCTTAGGCTGTTGTCTGGAAAGATAAAGGGTTGTCCGATCGAATATTTATACGCCATCGCTGCCAGGGTCGGAAGCTTGGAGATTAGGCGGTGGCTTGCGATCTTCCGCTGCTCGGAATCGTTGATGTCGGTGGAATCGTGATAGAAAGCTGATAGTGCTCCGACAACACCGACCATGATCGCCATAGGGTGCGCATCGCGGCGGAATCCACCATAGAAGTTGGTTAGTTGATCGTGGACCATCGTATGGTTGGTGATTGTATTGGTGAAAGTCCCCAGTTGGTCCTTGTCTGGGAGTTCTCCGTGAAGAAGTAAATATGCGCACTCCAAAAAGGTTGAATGCTCGGTCAGTTGTTCGATCGGATAGCCGCGGTAGAGCAAAATCCCGGCGTTCCCGTCAATATAGGTGATTTTGGATTTACAACTGGCCGTGGATGTAAAGCCTGGGTCGTAGGTAAATGCTCCAGTATGGCTGTGGAACTTGCTGATGTCCATCACATCGGGACCTTCGGTTCCTGTTTCGATAGGAAATTCGAAGGTCTTTCCAGCAATGTCTAGTCGCGATTCTTTATCACTCATAATATACTCCATACTTCAAGTTGCATCTGGACGTTGCAACCAATCATTGATACGTCCAAGACTTTCTTCGCGCCCTAACTGTTCCATTACGTCGAAAATTCCAGGCGAGACGACCGCTCCTGTCAGGACAGCACGCAGCGGTTGTGCAATTTTTCCAAGGCTTAACGCCATCACTTTCGCTTGGGAGCGTAACTCATCCTCTAGCGCTTCCTTGGTCCATTGCGACGCAGATTCCAGTCTAGCAGCCACAACCTTAAGGATTTCTTTCTTTCCTTTAAGGGTGTTTAGCGCTTTGTCATCTATATCCAAAGGACGGCTCTGGAAGTAGAAAAGCACGGAATCGGCCAAGCTGTTCAAATCCTTTGCCCTGATCTTAGCTTCCGTCATGACGCATTGCAACATAGAAAACTGCTCGTCGCTTAAGGCAAAGGCCAAAGACTTCTCTACGGAAGGCTGGAGAAGGCGTGCAAGGTCAGTATTTTCGGCCGCTCGTATATAGTGGCCGTTGAGATTATCCAGTTTCTTGATATCAAAGCGTGCGGCACTCCGACCCACGGTTGCCAGATCAAACCATTGTACGGCCTCACTTCGGTTGATGATTTCTGCATCGCCGTGGCCCCAGCCCAGGCGTAGCAGGCAATTCTCCACAGCTTCGGGCAGATAGCCCATCTCTCGATAAGCACCGACGCCCAGCGCTCCGTGGCGTTTGGATAGCTTGCTTCCGTCAGGCCCGTGAATTAGGGGAATATGCGCATATTGCGGCGGGTCCAGGTCCAAGGCACGCAGGATTTGAAGTTGACGAAAGCTATTGTTGAGGTGGTCATCGCCACGGATAACGTGGGTGATCTCCATATCTGCATCATCGATCACAACTGCGAGCATATAGGTTGGAGACCCGTCAGAGCGAAGCAATACGAGGTCGTCCAGCTGGTCGTTATTTACTGTGACGCGTCCCTGGACTGCATCATCGATCGACGTTTCTCCTTCCTGTTCCGCTTTAAGGCGAAGGACCGGGCGAACCCCCTCCGGTGCTTTAGCACTATCACGATTGCGCCAGCGTCCATCGTAGCGCATCGGGCGCCCGGCGGCGCGCGCAGCCTCACGCATGGATTCCAGTTCCTCTCGGCTCGCGTAACACCAATATGCTCTTCCAGAATTCAGCAGCGACATGGCCGCTTCCCTGTGGCGTTCCGCTCTGGAGGATTGGAAAACAACGTCACCGTCCCAGTCAAGATCAAGCCAGCGCAATCCATCCAAAATGGCGGCAATCGCTGATTCGGTAGAACGCTTCTTGTCGGTATCTTCAATTCTAAGCAAAAACTTCCCACCGTGACGGCGCGCATAAAGATAATTGAACAACGCGGTTCTGGCGCCGCCAATATGAAGAAATCCGGTGGGTGAAGGTGCAAAGCGTGTAACGATTGACACGAGTCTCTCCAGTTATTCAAGAACAGGCCTGGGGTGTTGCGTAGATCTTTTCTAATGACAAGTCATTATGATAGCAAGGCTTCGCAAAAAACTTCTCAGGTTGGATTTCGGTGTGTTTCCTGGGGGGGCTTTTCGCCATTTTTTCTTGGAATTTTTTTCGTTATGTTTATTTCTGGACAATAGAGTGATAAAGTTTGAACCTTCTGAAGGCTGTGTTGATAACTTTTAAGTCTTCTAAATTCGGTAGAGAATCAAGGACTGGAGAATGTAGGAACTATGGCAAACAAGAAAAAGCAAGCACAACAAACTCAGAATACCCCCGTCAGGCTTCGTCCCGTGAAAGTCGTGGAAAGCCCGGTTGAAAAAATCAAGGGGGTCCAACAAACCAGTGCACAAAAGAGGCAGCCAAAGAAGAAACAGCCGAAAACGGTCCAGAGGGAAAAGCTGAAAGAAGTCGGAAATGTCCTAAATGCGAATCCTGAACTTGAGGCATCCGAAATTGCCAAAACTCTTTGGAGCTCATTGGAATCCAAAAAACTTCAAACACTGATTGAGGACTTGAAGGAACAACAGCGTGTAAGCAAGGACCGCAAAAATGGCAAAGGAGACGATGTTTTAAGCCATGACTGGAAGGAAGGTGGATATCCATACAAGTTTAAGATGCGACGTCAATCCTATGAACGTCAGAAGTACATCCTTCAAATCGAACTTCAGAAACTGCAGACTTGGGTCAAGAATACAGGACAGCGCGTCGTCATAATCTTTGAAGGTCGTGACGCAGCCGGAAAGGGTGGCACTATTAAGCGCTTTATGGAACATATGAACCCTCGTGGAGCACGCGTCGTTGCTCTTGAGAAACCCAGTGATATGGAGCGTGGGCAATGGTATTTCCAACGCTATGTCAAACATCTTCCGACGCAGGGAGAAATTGTGATGTTCGATCGCTCCTGGTACAATCGTGCCGGTGTCGAACATGTAATGAATTTTTGCACCGATGATGAATATCTTGAGTTCATGCGCCAGTGCCCAACCTTTGAAACAAATCTTGTTCGTTCCGGCATCAAATTGTTCAAACTGTGGTTTTCCGTCAGCCGCGAAGAACAGCGCAAACGATTCAAGGGGCGGGAGACCCATCCTTTGAAACAGTGGAAATTGTCGCCCATCGACTGGGCGTCCATGGAAAAATGGGACGATTATACGAATGCTTTGGAAAAAATGTTCTACGATACGGATACCGCCGACTGCCCCTGGATGGTCATCAAATCCGATTGCAAGAAACGTGCTCGGCTAAATGCCATGCGCTACATTCTCTCGAAGCTTCAGTATGATGACAAAAGCATGAAAGCAATAGGCAAAACCGATCCACTTGTTGTCACCCGGGCAAACCGAATCATTGGGGACAAAGAAATGCATTAAGTGGATCGGCGCTCCAGTCTGTCTGTGAAAAATGGGACGAAGGGATCTTTCCACCTGGCCCTGTTCAGACAGGCTGCGAGCCGGGTTTATCTGCTTGCAATCATCGTGCTCAGGACGTATAAATAGCCATAAATGGCAGCCAGTTTTGGCGTGTGGGGGCCAGTTTTAGGAGTATGGAGGATAGTCCGATGTTCAGCTTGCCGAAGCTTCCATATGAAATGAATGCTCTTGTTCCGTATATCTCCGAAGAAACTTTGGAATATCATTACGGCAAGCATCATCAGACCTATGTTGACAATTTGAATAAAATGGTGCCGGGAAGCCAATATGAGGGCCTGTCACTCGAAGAAATTATCAAGACAGCTCCAGCCGGCGGTTTGTTTAACAACGCAGCTCAGATTTGGAACCACAGCTTCTATTTTGAAACATTCGCCCCTCCGTCAGGGTCGCAGCCAGTAGGTGCGCTTGCAGACGCCATCGTCTCCAAATGGAACAGTTTTGACAGTTTTGTTGCCGCATTCAAAGCATCGGCGCTTGGCAACTTCGGATCTGGCTGGACATGGCTGGTCAAAAAACCGGACAGCACGCTTGATATCGTTAACACATCGAATGCCGACACACCGTTGACGGGTGAAGATGTCCCACTTTTGACCTGCGATGTGTGGGAACATGCCTATTATATCGATTATCGCAACGCCCGACCCAAATATCTGGATGGGTTCTGGAATGTTGTTGCTTGGGAAAAGGTTGCTGCCCGCTTCTAGGCAGGATACTGAAAACGCGTTTTTCGCGTTATAACCAATGCTGTAAAAGAAGTCGCATTAAGTAAGGTTAAGGAGATCATCATGGATGAAAGCATAGCTGGCCTAGCCGTTGCCAGTACCGTATTTGTCGGAAGCCATTTTTTGATGTCGCACCCATTGCGCAAGACGATCATAAGCATGATTGGGGAAAAACTGTTTCCCGTATTTTACTCTCTGGTTGCGATCGGGACTATGGCCTGGATGATCTACGCGTATAGTAAGGCACCTTATTATCCTTTGTGGCCAATGCTCACCGATTACATTGTGGTAATGAAGATTGTAATGGTTGTTTCAATGATCTTTGTGTTCGGAGGTTTAATGCGTAACCCGGCCATGCATTCGGACAAAGACACGTTGAAGTCGCAGAGTCTGGGCCAGGGAATTTATGCTACGACCCGGCATCCGTTGCTTTGGGGGTTGGCCCTTTGGGCAATCTCCCATGGACTTTTCCGAGGTGATGCAGCAATGCTCATTCTCTGCATCGCTATCCTTGCCCTGGCCCTCATTGGTGCGCATATGCAGGATTTAAAAAAGGAGAAACTCCTTGGTGCTGATTGGAAGCATTATGAGTCTTTGACCAGCTATTGGCCGCTTAAGGTGCAGATTACTGGAAAACGCTCGTGGAAATCGATCTGGCCGGGTTTCGCCCCTATTATGGGCGGGATTGGTCTGTTTTTGATAATTCAGGCTTTGCATTCAAAATATATTGGAGGCGCTCCGGCGCTTTTTGCCCTCGGGTAATTGCTAGGGACCGTCAGTCATGCCAGTTTACAGCCTTGGGCCTTTGAAGCCTAAGATCGGGAAAGATGTCTTTATAGCTCCCGGTGCTCAGGTTATCGGAGATGTTGAGATCGGTGAGGGTTCGTCCATCTGGTTCAATTGTGTCCTTCGGGGTGATGGCAATGCAATACGGATCGGCAGGCGCTGTAATATCCAGGACTGTACGCTAATCCATATCACCAGCATGACGCATCCGACAGTGATCGAAGATGATGTTCTGGTCGGGCATATGGCGATTGTCCATGGCTGCCTGATCAGGCGTGGAGGTTTTGTTGGTCTGGGCGCAACGGTGATGGATGGGTGCGAAATAGAGACGGATGGCATGCTTGCAGCAGGTGCGCTGCTTACACCTGGAAAAGTCATAAAATCGCGTCAGCTCTGGGCCGGGCATCCGGCGAAATATGTCCGCGATCTAACCGAGGATGAGCTAGCTTACAACAAAGCTGGTGTCGATAGCTATGCTCTATTGGCACAGGAGTTTCGCAAAAATTTACGCTGTATTGAGCCTTTGGATGGCACCGATTAGGGTGTTTATCCCAGGCCTTTGAGATGCTGTAAGAGATATTCTTTAGTGTCCTGAGCATTGAACGGCTTGGCGTAATAATAGCCTTGCCCCATCGTGCAACCCATATTATTGAGCATCTGGCCCAGATTTTCCGTCTCAATCCCTTCTGCCACCGTATTGATACGCATACTTTGCGCCATGGACAGAATCGCTGCTACGATTTTGTAGCTTTCTCCAGATTGCAGCATATTCGAGATAAAGGCGCGATCGATTTTCAGGATGTTGATCGGGAGCTTCTGAAGATAAGATAGTGATGAATATCCGGTTCCAAAATCATCCATCGACAGATTGATTCCCAGATCTCTCAGTTCATTTAAAATCGCACACGCTCTTTCCGGGTCCGTGACGATAACGCTTTCGGTAAGCTCCATTGTCAGGTTCTTGTTCTTCAGATCGTATTTTTTCAATGCTTTTTCGACCGTCTTTGCAATGTTCACGTGTAGAAGCTGAGCTGCCGAAACGTTGATGCTAACGCTAAGGTCGTCGATGTTGCCATCAATCTCATTTTGCCAGGTGCTTAGCTGTTCGGCTGCGCGGTCGATGGCCCAACTGCCAATGTCGATAATCAGACCAGATTCCTCTGCTACAGGAATAAAGTCTGCCGGTGAGACAAAGCCCATCTTGCTATTGTTCCACCGAGCCAAGGCCTCAAAACCTTTGAGTTTATTGTCGTATAATTCGATAATCGGCTGGTAATAAAGATCCAGTTCGTTTCTGCTCAGGGCGTGCCGCAGCTCGTTTTCCAGATGAAAAGACTGTGCGACCGACTTGGTGGGCATGTTTTCATAAACAACGGTTTTTCCACGCCCGCGCGATCTAGCGGTTCTGGAGGCGATTTCCGAATCCAAGATCAGATCGCCTTCATAGTTATGACCGCTGGACACTGCGATGCCAATCGAAGCGGTAAGTACAACGTCCTGGCCGTTGATTGTGATGGGATTGGGAATAGCTTCCCTGATTTTGGAAGCTACTTCCAGCGCTTCCTCAGCGCCGTTGATTTTTTGGATCAGGACTGCAAAGCAGTCGCCGCTCATATGTCCGGCAATTTGACCGGGCTTGAGC
>Ga0056124_1000314_pt1 | contig 14863 bp, 16 predicted proteins | sample WorMetHEROISLAND_2_FD_70069 | JGI IMG/M metagenome (GOLD analysis project Ga0056124, IMG submission 70069) | Marine gutless worms symbiont microbial communities from Max Planck institute for Marine Microbiology, Germany - Olavius sp. 4 HERON ISLAND | ecosystem: Host-associated > Annelida >... | reverse complement strand
TCTGAGAAGAATGCTATAAATACGGTTAATGCAATCCTAAGAAGCTGTAGCTTATCGAACAGAATGGAATAAAAATTTAGTTCTAGGCTTTCAACGATATTTAATCACTCAAGGTCATGTTTTAGCGATTTGGGTGAGGCGACAGGCTGGCGGCGGCGTTTTTCCAGTTGAGTGTAGATAACACCTAGCAACATGGCAATGATCGGGTCTGTTATTTCTGGCGTATGATTGATGGTATAGCTTTGTAGCAATTCCAATCCGAACAACCATATCATGATTATGACGCTTGCCTTGCGAATAGTGAGCCCATGGGCACGCAATTCCACCAAGATTAATCCGAAGACTGCAAGTTTTTCCAGCATTGCCAAACTGCCGATCAGGCGATTGCCGGTGATAAAGCCTTTGAACGGAATAAATTGTATTGCTCGTTGTTGATGGTCCCAGGAAAAGCCATCCAGATTTTTCTGTGACCAATAGACCATGGTTGCTAGGGCAAAGACCAGCTGCCATCGCATCCAGCGATGATCGGAGCGCATCGCCAGCCAAGTCATCAGCATAAGGACGATCATGAGATCTGCATCGATCGATTGATCGACAATCAGGAGTTTCCCGAAAAAGAAGATAGCCAGCGCAATGAGAATCTCCTTATGCTTCTGGGCATTATCTGATACAAATTCCCGGGCAAGAATGCTGATAATCCCGCACCAAATGACAGCATGGCTGAATATCCCGCTTATAGTAAGGCCGTGGGTGTATATCAGAGGTTTGAGTGCATTTTTCAGTTGCTGGAAATCGAAGGTCGGAATCCAGGGAAAAAGCCAAAAGCCATACCATGCAATCACAACGAGAAAAGGAAAGGAAAGTCGATAAGCATTATCGCGCTTGATGATTCTGGGCTGTATCCAGAAGATAATCGGGCTGATCAGGCTTCCGACCAGTGTCCCCAGGCTGTTGTTGAACAGATCTGACAGGCTGGCACCACGGGGCAAAAAAAGTTGAAGCATTTCCATTATCAGGGACAAGGTAAAGCCTAATATGGTCGCTGTAAGCATGGCCATTAGCGCCGGTGTCTGGCGCTTGAGGATCTGATAGAGGAGAAAACCTAAGGGGATATAGAGCAAAATATTCGCAAGATTGTCTGAGCGCTGATAGTGATTCAAGGCTTTGTCGACATACTGTGCCCGAATGGTTTCATCCTGAAAATTTGGCGATACAAAGTCGAATGGGTAGAGCGACCCATAAATAATAATGAATATAACGAGAGCAAGGGCGCGCTTCATACTCTGCTCTATGCATCAGACCAGATCATGGATCAAGTCTGTTGATGATAGATAGATAGTGATTAAGGCGATGCAGGCTTGCTAATTGTGTAACTGGATGATATGGCCCGGATATGGAAATGAAGATTGCTCTGGCATCCGACCACGCTGGTTATGCATTAAAAACTACTCTGATCCAGTGGCTTGATAGTCAAGGATATGGTATCCAGGATCTTGGGACCGACGATTGCGTGACCCGTGTTGACTATCCCCTGTTCGGTCAGGCTCTGGCGCGCACCATCGTTGCAGGCGAAGCCGACAGAGGAATTGCCATTTGCGGCACCGGAATTGGGATCTCCATTGCTGCAAACAGGTTGCAAGGCGTTCGAGCAGCCCTGTGTTGCGACGGGTTGATGGCGCGGCTAACACGGGCGCATAACGATGCCAATATCCTGTGTCTTGGAGCCCGGATGATCGGCGAGGATATGGCCAAGGATATCGTTCATGCCTTCCTGACCACGGATTATGAGGGTGGGCGCCATGTCCAACGTGTCGCCCAACTCGATTCAAAAAATGAATAAGACTGGAATATGATAGGAGTGACATGACCAAGCCAGCATTATACCAAGAACAGCAAAAAGACGGAGCCAATAGCTTTCTGACCGAACCTCTATCGGTGCGCGATCCGGAAGTAGATGCAATTCTCAATCGCGAACGGACGCGTCAACAGACTCAGATTGAGTTGATTGCATCGGAGAATATTGTCTCAAAGGCTGTTATGGAGGCACAAGGTTCGGTCCTGACGAATAAATATGCTGAGGGCTATCCCGGACGCCGTTACTATCAGGGTTGTCAGCAAATGGATGAAGTGGAAAGTCTGGCACTGGATCGTGTCAAGCGCCTGTTTGATTGCGATTATGCGAATGTGCAACCCCATTCGGGAGCCCAGGCCAATGGTGCTGTAATGATGGCCTTCACCAAACCTGGTGATACGATTTTAGGCCTGTCTTTGGACTGTGGCGGTCATCTGACCCATGGCTCACCGGTTGCACAATCTGGTAAATGGTTTAACGCTGTCCACTATAAGGTCAGTCCTGATACCCATCTGATCGATTATGACGAAGTCGAAGCACTGGCACAACAGCATAAGCCGCGGCTTATCATTGCTGGCGGGTCCGCTTATCCGCGTTTTATCGATTTTGCCCGATTCCGCAAGATCGCCGATGATTGCAAAGCAATTCTGATGGTGGATATGGCACATTTCGCCGGGCTCGTCGCGGCCGGCCTTCACCCGTCACCTCTACCCTACGCGCATGTTGTGACTTCAACAACGCATAAGACGCTCCGCGGTCCTAGGGGGGGTATTATTTTGTCAAAAGAGGCAGGCTTGGGGAAGAAAATCAATTCTGCAGTTTTTCCGGGGCTTCAAGGGGGTCCGTTGATGCACGTCATTGCTGCAAAGGCGGTGGCCTTTGAAGAAGCGCTTCGTCCGATGTTTAAGACTTACGCCAAAGCGGTCATCGACAATGCAAAAACGCTGTCCGCGACTCTGCAAAGCCGAAACTGCGCTTTGGTATCCGGTGGTACGGATACGCATTTGGCCCTAATCGACTTGCGGCCTATCGGGATTACGGGAAAGCAAGCAGATGATGCACTGGAGCGCTCCGGGATCACGTGCAATAAAAATGCAGTCCCTTTTGACCCCCTTCCGCCGGCTCAAACCTCAGGGCTTCGCGTCGGCTCGCCTGCGGGAACGACTCGCGGATTTGGACTGGAAGAGTTTCAGCAGATCGGTCATTGGATGGCGGATGTCTTCGATGGCCTTGCTGCAAACGGTGAAGAAGGAAATGCTGCTGTTGAGGAAAATGTCAGGCAAAAAGTTTCCGAACTCTGCAGTCGCTTTCCGATCTATTGAGATGGATCGATGGACTATCGCTCAAGGGAGATTGATGACCGAAGACCACTGGTCGCGGGTGTAATCGGTTGGCCGATTGCCCATAGTCAGTCGCATGTGATTCATAATTTCTGGATGCATTGCCTGGGGCTTGATGGCCATTATGTTCGGCTGCCCGTTGCTCCAAAGAATATTGGCAGTGCTCTTAACGCTTTGCCGCTCCTTGGGTTTCGAGGCGTCAATCTGACGTTACCGTATAAGGAGGCCGGGGCGCGTCTCGTCGGAAGTATTGAACCGTCTGCTGTATCTTTGGGCGCAATCAACTGTGTCCGCATCGACGCTGATGGGGCACTTTACGGAATGAATACCGATATTGAAGGTTTTCTTGAACCCTTGGCGGGGCAGGTGCTTAAGGGTAGTTCCGTAGTCGTTCTGGGGGCAGGCGGGGCAGCCAGAGCTGTAGTTGCCGCCCTTAAACAAAAAGAAATTGGTCCTATCACCATTGTCAACCGCTCCCTATCCCGGGGTAAGGAACTGCTTGAGCATTTTGATATGGAAGGGGTTGTTGCACCCTGGAAATTTGCTGATCGGGCGATCGGTGAGGCTGAAATTGTCGTCAACGCATCCAGTCTGGGGATGCAAGGCCAGCCGGAACTCCCTCTGACTTTAGATCATTTGCGTTCGGACAGCCTGGTTTATGACATTGTTTACACACCTTTGGAGACGAGGCTTTTATCCCAGGCGCGTGCCAGAGGGTGCCGGGTGATTGACGGCATGTCCATGCTGATCGGTCAGGCTGCGCGCGCATTTACCGTCTTTTACGGCAAGTCTCCGCCCCGCGATAGAGAGATTGAGCAACAGTTGCGGACGCTTTTGACAAAATGAAAATGATACAATGAAAATCGTTGGACTGACAGGGTCGATTGGAATGGGCAAAAGCACAACCGCAGCCATGTTTCGCAGGCTTGGTGTTCCGGTCTTTGACTCTGACGCCTTTGTCCACAAATTACAGGTAAAAGGCGGGAGAGCGGTTGGAGCCATTGAGGCGGCTTTTCCCGGCACAACAAATAAAGATGGTGTTGACCGGACGAAGTTAGCGGCAATGGTTTTGGGCTATCCCAATCGGCTCCTGGTGCTTGAAAGTATATTGCACCCCCTGGTACATCGCGGACAAAAGCGCTGGATCCAGGCACAGCGGAGGGCTTTAAAGACACTTGTTGTACTGGATATTCCCCTGCTGTTTGAGACCGGGAGTGAAAGCCAGGTCCATTATGTCGTTGTTGTCAGTGCTTCTGCGCATATCCAGCGGGTGCGCGTTTTATCCAGATTAGGGATGACCGAGGAGAAATTCCGTAATATTTTGGCACAACAGACCCCCGATCGGATCAAACGGCGCAGAGCAGACTTTGTCATTCCGACCGGAGCCGGGAAGCGTGAGACATGGACACGCTTGCGCCGCCTTCTTACAAAGCTTAAACACGGGAAGGCATTATCAAGAAGAAGAGGATTTGAGAGGCGATTGGTCAATCATGCGTGAGATTATCCTGGATACGGAAACTACAGGCCTCGATCCCAAGGATGGGCATCGGGTCATTGAAATCGGGGCTCTGGAGCTGACCAATATGATCCCTGGTGCTAATTTCCATGCCTATTTCAATCCAGAGAGGTCAATGCCGTCGGAGGCGGAAAATATTCACGGGCTTAGCGATTCCTTCCTGGCCGATAAGCCGCTGTTCAAGGAGCAGGCGCAGGCTTTCCTGGACTTTATCGGAGATAGCCCGCTGGTTGCGCACAATGCTGATTTCGATATTAACTTTCTCAACGCCGAATTTGCCAGAATCGGGCATCCGGGAATCAGCAATAACAAGATCATAGATACGGTAGCCTTGGCGCGGAAGAAATTTCCGGGGGCAAAAGCGTCGCTGGATGCCTTGTGCCAACGCTTTAGCATAGACACCAGCGATCGCAGCAAACACGGTGCGCTGCTCGATGCCGGACTTCTTGCTCAGGTTTATATAGAATTACGCGGGGGGCTTCAAAAGGATCTGGGTCTTGATCAGGATAAGGGCTCAGATACCATTGATGATAATTCTATTGCCGAGCGTATCTATCGCCCTGTGCGTGCGCATGCGGCAACGCAAGAAGAGCTTGAGCGGCATGCGCGTTTTGTCGATAAGATCCCCGATGCAATCTGGAAGGACTATACAGACAGGGTGTCATGAAGAGATCATTGCAAAAAACAAAGCGCCGCAACAAACCCTTAGATGGACAGATTGTTGAAAATGAACCCCTTGCTGACAAATCTTGGTTCAGAACCGGTGGGGCAGCGCGTTATTTTTACCGCCCTACAAGCGTTGAGGATCTATCAACCTTCCTTCAGGGTTTCTTGCAAGGCCCTTTGAAGGATATCCCAATTATGACACTGGGGGTGGGCTCCAATCTGATCATTCGCGACGGTGGATTCGACGGTCTTGTCATACGTCTGTCTAAAGCTTTTTCCTGGGTCGAGCCACAAGAGGGCGGTCGGATCAAAGCCGGTGCAGCCTGCATGGGAATCACATTGGCTAACGCTGCCCGGGATGCAGGAATTGGCGGGCTGGAATTTCTAAGCGGAGTTCCCGGAACCCTCGGGGGAGCTGTTCGTATGAATGCCGGTGCTTATGGCTGTGAAATGGCGGATTGTATGATCGATTGCCGGGTTATGGACCGATCCGGTAAAATTCGGACCCTGAAACGGGACGCTTTAGGATATCGCTATCGTAGTAGCGACCTGGGAGATGACCAGATTATCATAGACCTTAGCCTTCAGGGTCAAATCGATGATCCAAAAACTATTAGCAGTCGCCTTGAGGCCATTGCTCAGACTCGGGAACAGAGCCAGCCTTTGCGCACACGAACGGGAGGCTCAACGTTCAAGAACCCTTCAGGAAAGAAAGCCTGGGAACTGATTGACGCTGCGGGCTGTCGAGGGATGACCAGGGGCGGAGCGCAAGTGTCGGAGAAACATTGCAATTTTCTGATTAACACCAAAGACGCGACGTCGGCAGATCTCGAAGGCTTGGGAGAGGATGTGCGTAGACGGGTGCGTGCCGTCACCGGGATCGACCTTGTATGGGAAATTCGCCGTATCGGCAGCAGTTTGGATGATGGAGATGAGGGAGACGCCTGATGATGCATATTGTGGTCTTGCAAGGCGGTTGGTCGCAAGAGCGGGAAATTTCGCTGATGTCCGGCGCAGCCATTGCTTCAGCGCTGGAGCGCCTGGGTTACCGGGTTACGACTCTCGATATGACTCACGATGTTGCCCAGGATCTTGCCCGGCTAAAACCGGACCTGGTCTATAATGCCCTGCATGGAAGCCCGGGTGAAGACGGGACCGTTCAAGGAATGATGGACCTGATGGGGATTCGTTACACCCATTCCTCGTTGAAAACATCAGCCATGGCAATGGATAAAAATCTGACCAAGATTATCCTGACCGCTGCCGGAATTCGGATGCCTTCAGGAAAACTGATTGCAAGCGAAGAGTTGTTCAACGCTGACCCTCTGCCACGACCCTATGTGATAAAGCCGGTCGCAGAAGGATCTAGCGTCGGTGTGGTGATTGTTTCGGATGATTCCGATTATGGAAAACCGGTCTTGAAAAAGAGCAAAGGACCTTGGGCCGAATATGATTTCCTCCTGGCTGAAGAATATATTCCGGGCCGGGAATTGACAGTGGCGGTGTTAAACGGCCGACCCCTGGTAGTTACCGAACTGAAACCATCCAAGGGTTTTTATGATTATGATGCAAAATATACCGAAGGTTTGACGAACCATATCCTGCCAGCCAAGATCCCCAAAGACGTTGCCAATCACGCGATGTTGATTGCAGAAGCTGCGCACGCTATCCTTGGTTGCTCCGGCGTGTCGCGGTCTGATTTTCGTTACGATGAAAGTCGGGCGGGGGTCGAAGGTTTGTTTTTGCTGGAGGTCAACACGCAACCGGGGATGACACAGCTATCGCTTGTGCCGGAACAGGCGGCCTGGTGCGGTTTTGATTTCGATTCCCTAATTCAGCAGATTGTTGAGGCAGCGTTGAATCCTGATATTGAGACAGCATGCGACCCCTCCTGACCGCGGAAGAAATGCGTCGCCATGAAGCCGATATTTTTAAGGGTGGTCGGTCAAGCCTTGAAGCGATGGAGCAGGCTTCCCAGGCAGTCGCCGACGTCCTAATTCCCATGCAGCCCAAACATGTCGTCATTTTATGCGGTCCCGGCAATAACGGTGGGGATGGCTATGGTCTTGCCCTTCTCTTGCATCAAGAACAGATAGCGGTCAGTCTTGGCGCGCTCGCACCGGCTGCAACGGTGGACGCGCAGCAGATGGAGAAGCGCTGGCTGGACTTTGGACAGGTTTTGTCGCTGGACTTGGCTCTGGAGCAATGCCCTGGTGCCGATGTGGTAGTGGACGCCCTGTTCGGGACCGGTCTGAAACGCCCATTGGATTTACATCTGACTCAAAGCATCGAATCCGCCGTGCACCAGGTTCCCATTCGCCTTTCCGTCGATATTCCAAGCGGAGTCAGTGCGGATGATGGGACGATCTTGTCGAATGCGTTTCGTGCAACACACACGGTCACTTTCGGTGAAAAGAAACGCGGCCATGTGCTGGAACCAGGAAAAAGCCAATGCGGACAGATTATATTGCGGGATATCGGCTTGTCTTATGCCGGGAATAGGCATTGCTCTTCGGTTCAGCCGGATGTCTTTGAGAATTCTTTGCCCGATTTGCCGCAACCTGAGGGCGATGTTCACAAATACAGGCGCGGGCATGCGTTGATTGCCGGGGGCGGCAGGTATTGCAGCGGAGCTGCCCGACTGGCGGCGAGAGCTGCTCTTCGAATCGGTGCAGGCGTAGCGACTTTGCTGGTTCCCAAAGAGGCTGCAGATATTTACGCAACCCAGATCACGAGCATCATGTTAGAGCCTTGCGAGCAGAACGCGGATTACGTTAGAGCCTTGAGTGACGATCGTGCCCGGGCCTTGCTAATCGGGCCAGGCTTCGGAGTAGGGGCGCATTGCCGGGATTTGATCGCTGATTTGCGCCGCTGTAAAAAGCCTTTGGTCCTGGATGCGGATGCGCTGACGAGCTTTGAAGGGGACCCATCCCGCCTGTTTGCAATGCTGGATCGCGATTGCGTCATTACGCCACATCAGGGGGAATTTGCCCGCCTGTTTCCGGACCTTGAAGGATCAAAGCTAGCACAGGCTCAGGCTGCAGCAACAAGAAGTCAGGCGATTGTCGTCTTAAAGGGCAGCGATACGGTTATCGCTCATCCTGACGGCTATGCCAGGATCAACGCTCATGCCAGTCCGTGGCTTGCGACGGCTGGCTCTGGGGATGTCCTGGCCGGGATGATCTGCGGCTTGTTGGCGCAAGGAGTTGACGTTTTTAAGGCGGCATGCGCCGGGGTCCGGATCCACGGCGAGATCGGGATGCGCCTGGGCTCTGGACTGATTGCAGAAGATCTGGTGGATGCAATTGTTCAGTTTTTTTGTCAAAAATCCAACTGAGGTAACGCTAGAAGGGGCGTTTCACGAAAGTCAGCGCTTTCGCTTCTTCTGTGGCCGTTCTGTTGTCGGTGGGATATTTGACGCCCAGTCAAGTCGATTGATAAAGGACGGTTCTGCACTGAACGGTTTGTAGACCGGTCGTCCGGCGACCCATGTCTCCAAGACCTTGGTTTTCAAAATGGACGGTGGACCTTCAGCGAAAATATCACGATCTAGAAAGACCATATCTGCCCATTTTCCTGGCTCCAGAGACCCGATTTCTGAATTATCTCCACCGAGAGTAGCCGCCCCCAGGGTCAATGCATAAAATGCTTCACGCATATTCAGCCGCTGTTCGGTTTGCCACCGGTTGCCTCCGATTTCCCGGGTGACTAATGCATACATATACTCCAAAGGACTTTTTGACAAAACCAGGGGGGCTGTTCCGGAAGCGAGCGTTACGCCTGCGTCGAGGAGGCTGCGCCAGGGGTAGAGATTTACCGAGCGCTGTTCTCCCAGTGCCTGTACAACATTGTCCGCGGTGTTATACATAAGGCCCACAGGCGCGACTGCTCCTATACCAAGCTTACGCATCGTCTGAATCTGGTCAGGGCGGGCGTATTCTATTCCGTTGATCCGAAAATTCTGACGTTGGTCCCTACTGTAGGGGATGATATATTTGAAGGCCTTCAGTGCGGAATCGATCGCCTTATCTCCGGAGGCATGAATACCGATGGATCGAAACCCAAAGGCGATAGCCTTGGCCATGATATTACTAAGGCATGAACTTCTGCAGAAATCGCGTTTGTCAACGCTACTCTCGTCGCTGTAATCGTCGGTGAGCCAGGCGGATCTGTTCACAATAGTTCCATCGGCATTAATGCTAATGCCACGTAAAGACAGCATCTGGTTATAGATCAGGATGGTTGGTCCCTGTTTAAGCAATAATTTGAAATTCTTGTCACGCGCGTCGGCAATGGTGAAAACACGCATATCCAAACGGTCGTCTTGAGCCATTCGTCCATATATCCCCCATATGGGTGCATTAATGCCCCAGTCGTAGACGGTTGTCACACCATTGGTGATGTTGATGCGGATGGCTTGGTTGATCGCTTTTTCTTTTTGGAATATTTCGCTGTCCGGGATGATATCCTGGATGATTTTCATGGCGCTCCCTTTCAGGATCCCTGTGGGAGCATCGTTTTTGTAACGGAAGATTTCTCCGTTCGAGGGGGCTTTTGTCTTTACTGTGATCTGCGCATTTTGCATGGCCAGGCTATTGGCCCATCCTTTGTGCCCCTTGCTGTGAATAATCCAGATAGGGCGATCGGGAAGCACGGAATCAAGATCTGCAGACGTTGGATCCTCATCGCGCCACCGGACTTCGTCCCAACCTGTCCCCACTATCCAGCGGTCGCTGGGGTTTTCGGCGGAATAGCGATAAATTTCCTGCAGGGCTTCTGCTTTGGACTTGGTATTGGATAGATCAAGCGCAAGGAAGCTCATTCCAAGCTTCAGCATTCGGGCGCTTGCATCGACAAAGCCGGGCAGTACAGTCTTGCCTTCGCCATCAACCCGAACTGCCAGATGGTCTCGTTTAATCAAATCAGCACTGGTTCCGGTCGCTTCGACACGTCCGTCATTACCAACCAGGATAGATGTAAACTTCTTTAGCCTTCCCGTGCTGTCCATTGTATATCCTTTGATATTATAAAAAAGGATACTGGCCTGAGTTGGCGATATCAGGAAGGTAAAGAATAGCAACAGCGACAATAGACAGCGCATGTCTGAAATCTTTCCATTTGATAGGTCACAATCGATTAAGCGCAGTCTGGTTAATTTAGCTTAATAAAAGGTTACCAAAGGCTAGAACTGGTCCTTTTGTTCTCGATATTTGGCAAATTGCGCTATATCTTTTGCCAGGAGAAAGGGGTTGGCCTGTTTGTCTAGGCCCAAAGAGAAGGGGATGGTAGGCGCGCCTTCCTTGCCGAGCTTTTGGATTTCGGCGATCCGTTCGGCAAGCGCTGGGTTATCAGGATCAACATTGGCTGCAAACCGGGCGTTTGATTCGCTATATTCATGTGCGCAATAGACCATGGTCCGATCGGGCAGGCTTTTGATTTTTTTAAGGCTGTTGAACATCTGTTCCGCCGTTCCCTCGAACAGTCGCCCGCAGCCGAGAGAAAACAGCGTATCCCCAGCAAATAGCAGATGATCTTCATATGCTAGCCAGACAATATGCCCTATGGTATGTCCGGGGGTTTCAAGAACCTTCAAGGGGCGTTCTCCAAGATGCAAGAGAAATCCTTCGCCCACGGCCTGGTCTATTCCCGGGATTTTATCTTGATCCCCTTTTGGTGCTAGGATCTTGGCCCCGGTAGCAGCCTTGATGTCCAGATTACCGCCAACATGATCGGGGTGCCAGTGGGTATTGAGGATGTAACGGATCGTCCAGCCACGGTCGTTGGCAGCCTGCAGTGGAATATCGGCAACCGCCGGGTCTACAACGGCTGTCTCTCCGCTGGGCATATGGTGGATCAGGGTTATATAGTTATCGGATAACGCTGGAAGTTGAACGACCTGCAAACTGTCTTCCAATGTGCCGGCAGTCATTTTTCAGTGGTTTTGCTGGTCATAGGAAGGGAAATACCAATGGTTAGTGTCTGGTCTTCTACGATAGACAGATTTAGTTTCGACGCTTGGCTGTGAACCAGACTTTGGACAAGATAGGCCGGTGCTGATCGTGGAGATAGATCTTCTATTGCAATATCTCCGGTCAAAGCCTTATGGACTTCATCGTTTAGCGACAAACGCGATCCTTCAGCCCGGATGGCCAGGTCCAGATTTTTGCCCATAGTCTCAATCCCGATCTTTACCGTTCCTCCCCATAACAGGGCGTCTCCTGCGATCAAAGCCAGGTTCAAAGCGACCTTGGCGGCAACTTTTGGTATGAATTGCATGCTTGGGAGCCATTCGATCTTGACCTTTGCCGGATTGAACAGCCCCTTGATTGCTTCTTCGATATCGGCCCGGTCGATCTGGCTGGCAAATCCCGATCCGGCTCCAAAGGCAATTCGGAAAAATTTTAAACGATTGATCGTCTGTTCGGCGCTATCTGTTAGCAGTTGCATGCATTGGTTGCGGATTTCCGGATCGCGTTCGGTCGACATGATCTCAATTCCGTTTGCCAGTGCACCGGCGGGGCTTACAAGATCATGGCAAAGCCGCGAACATAGTAAGCTTGCAAATTCAATATCATTCATGGGCGGTTCCTCCGGGAGGGTCAACACATTCTGGTTAATCGATTGATTGAGGACATGCAAGCGATCTCTTGAAATCAGCCAAAGCCGGAAGAGCAGGATTCGAACAGCCGGTTCAGATAGTCCTGAGCCTCACTCCAGCAATCTATTCTCACATGGGCATGCTCGGCTTTTGCGACCATTGTCGCTAAGCGTCTGTCTGCTATCATATGGAGTCGGTGCGTATCCGGTGCGTGTTCAGCGACTGCGTGGTGGTGCGGCGGCAGGTCGTCGATGAAGACGGTCATTGTATCACGCGTAAGAGCGCCCACGGCTTTTCCCTTAGATCCCGTGTTGGCAATAACCGGATAAGGCATGTCAAGACTATGCAGACGATCTTCCCGCCGTTTTCTATGTCGATCACTGACATTGGTCAGAACGACGATATCTGCATGTTGGTTTAGATCCCCCAAAGCCTCGGCCGCGCCTTTAACCGCTTGGCTTTCGTCAATATGGGAATCGAAATATGCTTCAATCAGATCAGCGACTTCCGCCTGAGGCAAGACACGTCCGGTCTCCTTATCCGTGATATTTCCAGTCAGTGCAAAGCTTTCCAATGCCAGGTGATAGCCCCGTGCGCCCAAATAGGACCCGAAGGGACCAACGAACTGCAGCAGCACTTCATCGGCATCACAAATAATCAAGGGACGTTTGGTCATTTGATCTTGTCATTATCTTGAATGCGTTTGCCATAGAGTTCCATTTTATGGCCAGTGAGGACAAAACCGTGCTTTAATGCAATTTTTTTCTGCAGCTCTTCAATCGTGGAATCGCAAAATTCGATTACTTGGCCGCTCTCGATATCGATGATGTGATCATGATGTGTCCTGCTTGCAGATTCAAAGCATGCCCGGTTGTTGCCAAAGTCATGTTTGATCACGATTCCGGCATCTTCAAACAGGCGCAAGGTGCGATAGACGGTTGCGATAGAGACCTTCGGGTCGATCGCGACGGCGCGGCGATGAATCTCTTCAATATCAGGATGGTCGTCGCTGGAATCAATGACACGGGCGATCACGCGGCGTTGTTCGGTCATGCGCATGCCCTTGGCGAGGCATAGGTTATCGATGCTTGTCTGTTTGGTCATAAATGTCACCCCGATGGAAAATCCTCCTTGGAATATTTGCCCATGGATTTTCTCCAACTAAATATTCCCACAATTACGGAAAGCAAATAGGCCAGGCACATCAATGTCAGCGTAATCCAGGGTTTGCTGATCAGCGCAAAGATATAAAGACCCAAAAGGAGGAGAATAACGATGTACCATTCGCGAGCAATTTTGTTCCAGCGCTTGACAAAATAACTCCAGGTATAAGTGGGAATGCGTGAGACCATTAGGCCTGCGACAAGGATCTGCCAAAATGCGCACAACATGGGAGTTTGGAAAATGGAGTTGTCAAGCAGATGCATCAGATACATGGGAAACAAGGCCAGACCGGCTCCTACCGGAGCGGGGACACCCATATTCATCCCAAACCGCTTATGCAAATTGTCCTGGCTGTCGAGCTGGGCGTTGAAACGGGCCAGTCGTAAGGCGCAGGCCGCAGCTAGCGCCAATGTGAGCAGCCAGCCCAAAGCATGCCAGGCGTGCAAGGACCAAAGATACATCATCAAAGCAGGGGCTACACCAAATGCGACTACGTCGGACAGGCTGTCTAACTCTGCCCCAAATCGGGTTTGTCCGTTCAACAGTCGTGCTGCTCGACCGTCGAATCCGTCGATCACGCCCGCGATAATGACCGCTGCTACTGCGGTTTCCCATCGTCCCTCAATCGCCAGACGAATTGCCGTAACACCACTGCAAAAAGCCAATAGTGTTAGAAGATTGGGGATCAGGTAGCGCCATGATGCCTGTCCTTGTTTTCTTGCAGCAGAACGCTTGCGGCGCAGACGCCCAGCGCGCATGTTGAAGCGCTTCATTTATCGCCGGACTCCGGTAACGGAATTATTGCCCTTGCGAGCGATAACGGTCTCTCCAGCGACACAGCGCTGTCCTTCGAGCACCTGGGGGCTAAAGCCCTTGGGCAAATAGACGTCGAGGCGGGATCCAAATCGGATCAGTCCAAATCGCTCTCCGGCCTCCAGTTCTTCGCCTTCCGAGCAAAATCGTACAATCCGCCGTGCGATAAGCCCTGCGATCTGGACAAAGCCCACCCGGATGCCTTCCGGGTTTTCTATGGCAAACAATTGGCGTTCGTTTTGATCGCTAGACTTATCCAGGCTTGCGTTAAAAAAATCGCCCGGAATATAGGTGATGGACTTGATCGTCCCGCTAATGGGTGCGCGGTTGACATGAACGTCCAAAATAGTCATGAATATTGATACGCGCGTCAGGGCCTTGCTGCCCATATCCAGCTCTGCCGGGGGGATGACATCCGCTATCTGACAGACGGCACCGTCTGCCGGGGCAATCACCAGGTTCGGAGCAATAGGTGTAACACGCTCCGGGTCCCGGAAGAACCAGATGATCCATAGGGTCACTATCAGCAATATAAAGCTAAGATTGCCCCAGCCGATCAGCCAGGCCACAAAGCAAGCTCCCGCTGCTCCTATAATGAATGGATGGCCGGCTGGGTGTATGGACGGGAGTTTCATTGCATTTCCTTCCATCAGGCTGACAAGACAGGCTTTAAAGCCTGTCATTCTATCATATCTGTAACGGGATGCAAGGCTAACGCCGGGCGGGGCTTCCAGAGGGTCTTATTATCGCGATTGAAATTGTCCCCGGCTCTGTCTATCCAGCGCTGGAGGATCTACGCCGTCTGCGCACATGGAGGAGGAGCCCGGCGATCAACAGCCCCGGAAGGCTTGTCATGATCGTCGGGGCCTCGGTGACTGCGGTTCCACCGGTGGTGGTCGTGGTCGCGGGGGCGG
>Ga0056124_1000313_pt1 | contig 14886 bp, 10 predicted proteins | sample WorMetHEROISLAND_2_FD_70069 | JGI IMG/M metagenome (GOLD analysis project Ga0056124, IMG submission 70069) | Marine gutless worms symbiont microbial communities from Max Planck institute for Marine Microbiology, Germany - Olavius sp. 4 HERON ISLAND | ecosystem: Host-associated > Annelida >... | reverse complement strand
TTCAAGCCCAAATTTGAAAATGTTCCCTTTGCACTAGATCGCTGAAATTTTGCGTGCGGCGAGCGAAGACATCGGGCTAATTAACCGTGTAATAAAATTCCACCTAGCTCAACGTATGTGATCACAATCCACCAACGTCACAGACAGACGGACGGACGGACGGACAGACGGACGCCAATTAAGCGACGGCATGACCGCTCCATTGCTATAAGCATGGAGCGGTAAAAACGGGGAAAGAAGCTCGAGAAAGCTTAAGTATATCGATCCCCTGTTATACAAACACAAGTCAAAATGACGCTTGAACGTTTGTACGGTACGACGACACTGCAGTAACTCCAAATAGCCTTGATAATCAAGGCTATTTGGTAACTCCTCAGACAAAGAATTCCACACATCAACAACACGAACTGAAAAAAAGAACTTTCTTGCGTCTAATTTGACATATGGCTTGTACAGTTTATACAGTTTAGCTGGAAAGAAGACAGTTCGGTTTCTATTGGCTGGAGCTTGCGATTCTAACATTAGTTGCGTTACTGCGTTCATTGCGTTGCGTGCGTTGCGTTGGATGGAAGCCCCGGTTGAGTAACGTCGTTGCGTTACGTTATACTGGTTTGTTGTGTTTTGTAAGAAATAAATATTTTATGGTTGATGACTTTCAGGAGGAAAGGTGAATAAACAAGTAATTTGTTTTTTTTTGGTTTTGCATTAACGCGTTACTGTACTGAAGTATTTTATGCTGTAACTGTAATTGTAAATAATTATTTGTTGTTTGCAGTAACACATTACAGTAGTCAGTCATTTCGGTAATGTACGCACTTAGCCGTTAATGGCAGTACTCAAAATTGTTGCTCGTATACCACAGTACGCAATTACATACGCAGCTAAGACGCGTAGTAGTCTCAACACGCTATGTTTGTGGTAGTGGTTACCAGCTGCTTTCCATAGCTGTCAAGCCATTACATACGCCAAGCCCACTACGGTTGCTGCATATTTCGGTAATGTACGCACTTAGCCGTTAATGGCAGTACTCAAAATTGCTTGTATACCACAGTACGCAATTATATACGCAGCTTGATACGCAGATTGTGAATGCACATTGCACCCTAACCCTAACCTTGTGAAAATGAAAACTCCTCCAACATGCAGTGCCTCTGCTATTCTGCTGCTATTTCTTCAAGTTATACTGTTTTGATTTGGGCTGTGACATCGTACCTGACCACACCTATTTGGACTGCCAGACAAATAAATTCTTACTTATTTGTACAGCCCAACATACAAATGTACCCTTCATTTGTTTCAAGGGAGAGTTTTACTGGTTTTTGGTGCTGTTTGTCAATGCTGGTACTTTTGATAATGTGAGATATACATCCGTAGAAATTTTTGGTTATTTCTTCCAAATTTTTCATGCCGTTAATTTATCAATTAATTTATTCATGGCATTAGCTAGGCATTAATTTGACAGCTGTAATTTATGTGCAGTGAATTGTCCAGCCAGTTTGTGTATACATGATGTATTCCGTTGGTTTTCTGCAGGTACTTGACTGTACAGGTCTGCACAAGATCTTTAAGGATGCCGTCAGCCCCAAAAGCTGAACCAGGTTCAGAAGAGCTAAAAACTGCTCCGTTTGATGCAAGATTTCCCCATATGAACCAAACAAGGTAACTTCATATGTTAACAGTGTTTGTAGATGAGTATATGTGTAACATACTAAGCACATCAGAGATGTTTTTGAGTGTGTGCTATATAAATTTACACTTACTTACTTGCTGCATTGGGATGTTCTTCAGTTTAGTTTGAATGAGCAGAAGAGTTAGTGAAATGTCATGATGTAGATTTTTGTGAACCTAGAAGTTGTGAATGTAGCATGATGCCTGTTTATCTCATTAAGTAAGTAATTTGTATAGCATTTTAACTGCAATAACCTCAAATGCGCTTGGTGTGCTAGTAGAACGACAAGTAAAAATGTTTCACGGTGATATGGTTTACCAAGTGTTATGTCACGTGTACTATACTGAATTCAGCTACAATTTGCAACTATATCTTATATTCTTTGCAGTGTGACTGCTGTGTATGGTGGTAGTTCTAACACTTATGGTAGTTACTTTCATGCCATATTTCTGGGAGAAAACAGGAATTAATGTCTGTCATATTATAACCACGTGTCCAATTTAGTGTTTGTGCTTTTATTCTGGATAAGTGAGGTTATTCTTCATTCCTTGTCAGCTGTTTCCAGTTAGTGCAGAATTCTGTTTGTGACATGTTCGTTGGGCTTTTTGCAGATTTTAAATAAATGTGCTCTTTTACCCTCTGCTCTGTATTAAAGTTAATTTCATTTGTGTACCATCTCTTGTGTTCAGTTGGATTGTATTACCTTCACTGAATGGACGTGATTTGTGAATTGAAGTATCACATGTAGCCGTTTTCTGTATTTAGGTGTAAGGTGTATTGTATCATTGCTCTGTGTAGGAACTGTTGGCAGAATTACGTCGATTACCATCGTTGTGTGAGAATCAAGGGAGAGAAATATACCCTGTGTGATTACTTCAAGCAAACGTATACAGTTATGTGTCCAAGTGAATGGGTAAGTTTATGCTTAGTCTCAAAATCTGTTGCACTTTTGTTGTAGCTGAAGTGAGCCATTTGTAGTACTTGGGGCTGTACCAGATTCTATTTTCTGATTCTGACCAGAGATAAATAGATTATGTGGAGCTAAATCTGACCAGACCTTGAACCAGAGCTGAATTTGCTAGTTTACTGCGATCCCGAGTCAACCATAGGTTGGAAGTCTGATGTTGTTTGCCTGTACGATACGTCTATGTTGTTTGAAATACTCCCATACCAAACTTGATTCCTTGGTATCAGTCATAGCATTTAATTTCTTAAAAACAGCCAATGACATTTATTACAGTTGAATCATGTAAACGATTGATGCAACATATAACTACAAAGTAGCCCACAGCAGATTTGTAAAGAAGTAGCTGGATTTCAGCTGTAGCCAAATTTTGGTACAACCTTAATTTGTAGTCTTGTAAAGGCAGTGCAATTACTGCTGAGACAGAAATACATCACAGAGATTAATATTATATCTCCAGGTATGAACAGTTAATTAAATTAAAAATTATATTGGCGAGTTAAGTTTCCAAATTTTGTTCGTTATTTATAGCAAGAGAGATTTCTAATAGTAATATGCAGCATGAAAGAACTAACTGTAATAATCTGCTAGTTTGGCATATGATATTTCATTGCATTACTGTATTTGTGTACAACTATTCATGCTTTTCTTCGTGCATACAATATGCACACATTTCTGTGTGTTAAATTGTCATCAGCTTCTCGTGTAATGATGATTTTTTATGTGTGGTCATAATGCAGTCTTATTGTTTGATGTTGCAGTGCACATAATGATTGTGTATGCATGATTAGGTTGCCCAGTGGGATGACCAGAGAGAGCATGGAGCATTTGTTGGACGTATTTGAACAAGCAACACTACATGCTGTGTTCCGGTGTCTGGCATTAAATGTTATTATTACTAACTGCTTTGTTGCTAGACAGATTTCAGAAGCTGGTAGTTCTCATTGTCACAGTTAAAATTGTCACAAAAACTTATTTGCATTCAAATGACATTATGCAAGTGAGTGCAAGTGTTTGACTTGGTAATATGTGATGCATCCAGTTTGATTGAAGTGTAATATTGAATTATTTACTGCGTATATTTGCCAGTCATATATTCACCGTTCTGCATAATTATAGCAGTTTAATGAATTTTTGGTTTAACTTTGAATGAAAAGTTTAATAAGTTTCGTCTTTAAATATGTGACCTGGAACAGGGCCGGCGGAACCGGTCCGGCCATGGCCGGACCAACTTTTTGGCAAAATTATAAAATTTTTGTTTATACTAGGCATATTTCAGGGCCTCAGAACTTCAGAAGCCTTCTACTAGAAGGCTTCTGAGGCACTGAAATATGCCTAAAATGCGTTGGCGGCCGGGGCTCCGCCCCGGACCCTGCTGGGGGAGCTGATGACGTTCCCCCAGACCCCCTAGTCGGTTGGGTAGGGGGACACCCCCTCCCCAAGAACCCTACCCCCCTCGGCGCCTTCGGCGCCTCGATCCTCAATGCTTGGCACCTTCGATGCCTCATTTCTAGCGTAAACCGACCTCTATTTTTAGCAATACACCACTGGACACCCTGTAATCTTTCTGTGCTTTTTGGAAATATCTCCCATAAAATCCAGAAGTACGGCCGGACCAATCATTATCTACTTCCGCCGGGCCTGTGGAAGTTGAACTGATATGACTGCATTTGCCTAATATTAGTGTGTAATTGCAGATGTGTCTAACGATTTGTATGTAGTGTTTTAATTTGATTGACAACATTTTTGTATTCCACTTTAACTTGCGTGGATGTTAATCGATGTATTGTTAAAATTTACATTACAGACGCAGTTAACATATTGTGGACTACATTTTAAATGTGGAACGACAAAAATTTAGGTTGTCTTTAAATACAGAATTGAATCGTATGTGAATAATATCTTAAGGATTGATTAATGTCAGACTGGAATGGTGACATCGTAACAGATGGAATAACGTAATTGTTACTGTCTTAATGTTCTCTGTCCTGATACTGTGTCTAAATATGTGCTATTGGTTTGTCAGCACATGCCAACTGCTTATTTTGCATGTATTATCGTTATATTGGTTGGTGTTCAATGAATTTGAGAGCTTTGTCATGTGTTGTACGTGTATTGCCATGGTGTCGAAGTGTGTCTGTACAGTGTACACACACTTATTCTGGTACAAAATGTCGGTTGAGTGGTGTAAGTGCATAAACACACTAATGCATCATTTGCAGTTCTTTATACCGTGGCGTACAGAAAAATGCATAAGAATATATCGGCAAAAGTGAAAATTTGATATTTGCAACTGTCACTGATTTATATTCACAGTTATGCATAAATGCATCAGTTCTCTGTGGGCCATGGTGAAAGTGCACAAGTGCATTTAAACGTTCTCAAACCACTGCCTGGAATAGGACATTTTGACATTTGTGTAGGCGAAGTGCATAAGTGAATTATGATAAAAATGCGAACTTTCAACGTCGTTTTTCTCCAAACTATGAAAACGGTACTTTTGCACCTTTACCCCTCAACCGACAAAATTAGGCTGAGTCATGGAAAAGATAGTAAATATTTTAAAGAGAATATGTTATGGGATTAGGCCTCAGTTTGTATTATATGGTTAAGCTGTCAATGAAGGTAGTTTTAAAATTATGACAATTAATTTATTAACAGGATATCAGCTAAATTACGAGCAGTATTGAGTATTGGTGAAACTGTAGTCAAATAAACGTAAATTAAATAGTTGAATAACGTGATGTGTACAAGTGCTTGGTGTTAGGCCTAACAGCTGCATATTGCATGTGAGAACCAGTTCAGTTGAGGCGGAGTAACATTACCACTCTTTCTCTATTCCATGTCATCTAGCTCCCTGCTTGTGAATCAGGATGAGCAGTATAGCATAGTAACAGTACGGTAATACCAATTTTTGTACCATAATATATTACAGCACTTCACATGGCAACGTATGCAGACTCTCTGAAGCCATAGCCACCGCAACTGGATGTATCATTAACAACTACCAGCATTTTAATTCTGCAGTTTTCAATGGACTACAAAAACTGTTTGAAATTAATCGATTACCGGTAATCGATACTTTCGGAGATTGATCGATTAAAAATTTCTATTCAGTACCAGCCTTAATTTTTGCTATAGAAATTAGAAAAAAATATATATATTCTACGAACAACAAAAACAAAACCAGTGCTTGAATCTGAAATCGAAAATAACAAAATATTCTTCCGCGGCAGTTTATTAATTATAGTTTTCATCTTTATTTAAGCGTTATTGTTGGCATGGATTCAAATTACAAGCTGAGATGCTACGTCGTAGGACATGAGCAGGACGTTCGAGCTGTGACGGCGCTCGCATATCCAGACGGCTCTTTTGTGTCAGGATCACGCGATGTCACGTCCAGAGTGTGGGTCCCAGACGAGTAAGTACATGATCATGCTATGGAAAGGAACAAACACATCATTTATTGGTGTATGTCGCATTTCATACAGATGTAATATAAACGTGGATGTTTGGAGTGTACTCACTTATTGATAATTGTATGGGACCCATATCTTCAACAGGACATTGACCGACTTGATAGAGTACAGCGGCAAGGTGGCAGATTCATCACTCGTGATTACAGATCCAGAACGCCAGGCTGTGTCACACAGATGCTCATCAGCCAGAACCTTTCATCTCTTCAAGAATGAAGTAAGCATCTTGGTCTTGCTTTCTTGTTTAAACTGGTTGAAGTGTCAGTAACAGCCGTCCATGCAGAAACCTACGTAAAACAGCGACGACCGAAGCACGCAGTCTGTTTGAAAGAGTTCAAGGATCACGTCACCAGCAACATAGTTGACTCACTAGTCACCGACAACTCCCAAGTATTTCCAAATGCCATCATCCCAAACTGAACGATACGAACATTCATTCTGGACTGACTGGAATAATCTGGTGGATGACATGGTTGATGTTCCATCATGTGAAGCATTCCGGAGCTGCCTAGTCAACATCCAGTCCCACTCATAGGTCCGCTGTGCACCTTCCCACTGCATCAGCAGCAGTATTGGTCCTGCAGTGTACCTGAGCAGAAGCAACAGAACTATGATGTTCCAAATGACCTAAATAGTACTCCACCGTAAAAAAACATGCAACACTGAAGTCTTTGTTGTTGACCTTGAGCGTCGATGTAACCTATTCTACTGGGGATTGGTGGTTGATGCAGTCATTGGGACAGGATAATCATGAAATTAATGTAAAGTGTTAACAAAACGTGTTTAAATACATGTAATTACGTCCACGGCTCATGCACATGGTACCACTGAGTGTGAATCATTTAAAGATCTAAGGATAAGTTGTAAAGCAAACAGTGGTGTTTCTGGTGCACTTTTGTAGTTGTGTGGTAGTTGCCAGTAGTGGTGTAGCTTAAGTGCATTGATTCCTGTTGTAGGGAAGGCCCAGCATTTCGTGAAGGTTTAATATTTGGTGGACACAATGGTTTTGTGTCAGCTGTGTGCGTTCTGCCACCTGATGAAGAATTTCCACATGGCCTCATCATGACAGGCAGTAATGACCATGTCATTCATGCCTATACACTTGATTCACCGGAACCCAGATACAAGCTTACTGGACACACTGGCAATGGTAGGTCTTCCTAACAGTTTTGTGATACACTCAGTGAGTTGTGCAGGCAATTTGGCAATTTATTTTGTACTTGTAATAAAAAATTTTTGCTTTGTATTTTTTCAGTTAAATCGATATTAGTTACTTAACATATTTTGTTGTTTGTTACATTTTGTAGTGGTATGAGCTTATGTTGATGTGGATCTGTGGAATGGTAGTTTCAATAAAATAGTGATTTCTGTCTAAAGTCCTGTGTATATGTTTTAGTGTGTGCTTTGGCGGCTGGTAAGTTTGGCTCTCTCATCAGTGGCTCATGGGACTCATCTGCCAGAGTGTGGCTAAAGCAGAAATGTGTAATGACTCTGCAGGGTGAGAATTTTGTCTTGTCATTAAACTTTTTGCTTAGTTTTCTGTTTATTATATTTTATGTACTCATCTTGTGTCTTTACAGTGGTTTAGTGTGCCTAAACGTAGAATAAGCATAGATTATTGATAGGAAACTTGTGGCTTATCATTGTTGAAAGAAAGCTTTTGACATTTTGTTAATGTGAAACAGTAAAAACCTTGGAAACCTTGTTGCCATTAGTGATGGATAAAAATCATGTTGACTATTTACATATCTTCCTCAATACAGCCGAGTGTTAGCTGAGTCGCTGTTCACTGCATCAATGTCTTACTATAACAGGACATGAAGCTGCTGTGTGGGGTGTTGCTGTGATGCCCGAGTGTGGATATATGCTGACTGCATCAGCTGATAAGACAATAAAGCTGTGGAAGGCTGGCAAGTGTGAACGCACCTATACAGGTAAATTATACCACTAACTGCCTTAGTAACTGACCATAGAGATATTTCTTTCAGTATATATCTTGCGAATTTTTTGCTTTGGAGTGACTGTGACTTTGATCTTGTGTGCATGTTTCATAGATAGTTAACTCTTTTTACATTTGATCTGTAGATGAGTCTATTAATATCATTGTTTACTTTTTGACCCCACATCACAAAAAATAGGATTATCGATTTTCAGAGACATATTATTGCATTTGTCTGGACGAGAATTATTGCTTATGTTTTTTTTGATATTTACTTTGTTTATCATAAGAAAGTAGTCTTATAACATGCTTTATTTGGATTACTATCATTTTTTAAAAGTACAGGAACACCTGTTGCTTAATGCTTATTAGTAGTATTATTGTTATTATTAATATTATTTATGGTTATTTTTTGTATAAAAATGCACAAACAGAGCTAAAACCATTTAAGATTGCAATCTGCAGTAGCTACAGGTTTGTTGCTACATTGTGATAAAAGAAAGTCTCACAGGGCATATTGCCGTTGTCGTTGTTGTTGTTGACATGTTTACTGTTGTTTAGGTCACGGTGACTGTGTGCGGGGAGTCGCTGTTCTCAATACCAATCAGTTTCTGTCTTGTTCCAACGATACAACTATTCGTCACTGGTCCACGGCCGATGGCGCTTGCTTGAAAATCTACTATGGACACAGCAGCTTCGTGTATGCAGTTGTTGCATTGCCGAATGGCTTGGACTTTGTCAGCTGTGGTGAGGATCGTATGCTACGAGTTTGGCGCCAGGGTGAACTCAGTCAGTCGATAGCACACCCGGCACAGTCTGTCTGGTCCACGTGTGTTTTGGCAAATGGAGACATTGTAACTGGAGCCAGGTAGTTTCCTGTCAGTTCTTGATTGCTGTCCTGTGTTTTTGTGCCTCTGTGAACATAGTGTGGCCGAAGGCATTATGCTGTTGGTTGTTCATGAGTGCATTTGTCTGTTCAAGTGTGGATGCATTATGAGTATTGTTACCGTGATACTTTGAGTATTTCTGATGCAACTTTACCAACTTTGAATACTGTATTGATGCATTCTGGGATAGCTATGAATGCTTAAATTTCGACCTCTAATCCTCTTTTTTCTTCTCCCTTCCTTGCATAGCCAGGCACCATATGTTAGTGACAGCTGTGGCTGGGTGATAAGTTTTGATTCTGCTTCATTAGAAAATGTGCAACTTAAGTATAGTTTCGTGTGTTGCTTAACAACGTGTTGTGCTGATCTGTATTGTATTAGTTGTCATTGCTGCAGTGATGGGGTGATACGAGTGTTCACAGCAAGCACAGACAGGATGGCATCAGCAGACAAGCTGGCTGAGTATGAACAGCTAATTGCTGCATCCGAAATTCCGGCACAGATTGGTGATATTAAAACGGAAGACCTTGTTGGTCCGACTGCTTTGCAAGTTCCAGGTCTACCTTCATATGACTGATGGAAGTAGTTTACACTTCTGTGAATAATTTTTATATCTCTTGTTTGTGGTCTGATGCACCGTGTTCATTGTTCAATGCTGCAGTAATTTATCGACTCGTTTCTGCATTATGCTGACCACGATATGTTTAGCGTGCTTATCAGTTGTATTTGAAGTAGCGTGATTAAAGTTACCGGCAAATGATGTTAGGTTCTCTGTTGATTGAACTGTACAATAGTGGCATAGTGGGTTAGGGTCCACCTGCTCCACCACCCTAACCCACTATGGGTTAGGGTGGTGGATAATGGGTCTAACATATGGGTATAACACACATTACCGGCAAATGATGTTAGGTTCTCTGTTGATTGAACTGTACAATAGTGGCATAGTTGGTTAGGGTGGTGGACTTGAGATCAAGCAGTTGTGGGTTCAATGCCAGTCAGTGTGCTATCAAGTAACAACTCTGAGCACGTTGTTCACACCTATGCGCTTCTGTAGGTGCAAGTGATTAGAGTACCGCACTTGTAACTTTAGGGTTACGGTTGAATCTCACTGTGGGTCATTTGCAAGCAACATTGAACAAGTTGCTAACGTACTGCATGCTCAGTCAACTCAGCCTCCTACCCTCAGCGGGATGGAAAATGAAATAGCTCACAGGCTATGTGGTGAAGGCCTGGTCTGGCTGATTGCAGCAGTGGTATGTCTGTCCTGTACTGTGGTCCACTTATTCACTGGCGTGGGCAATGGATGGCCGCACAGTGCACTGCAGCATTATTAACTCGTGCCAATCAGCTGCTACTTCCCGTGATTGTAAAGCCCTTCTGGTCAGAGTCTTGATGATGATGAATCGATGAAGTTAATGTTCACCCTGTCTTCTAGTTTTCACTCAGCTCATGTCTGGTGTTGTTACGGTTGCACATTTTTCGTGGTTGGTTGGTTTCGGTCGGTTTTGGGGGAAAAACTCAGTTTCTGTTTGTTTGGTTTTCTGACGAGTACTGATGTCGAGTGACGGACACGCAGGGCATTCGGCTGCTCGCAGCTGGACAGCTGTTGGACGCAAACTCTGCCGGCGGATAACAGTTCATTGCTGAGCGAGCAGCTCACGATGAGACAAGACTCACGGCACCGACTAGCGATGATTGGTTGAGGCCTGGACGGCTTCACGGCGTGCGTCCTGATCAAGACTGACGGAAAGACCGCGGCCGTGCCCGTGTGAGTGTCAGTGACTCAACCACCCAAGATGCGACCGAGCTCCGGCGTCTACACCCAGCTGCATGACGACAGGAGACAAACCTGCACAGAACATGCCAGCTCCATCGTCAGTCGACGTTCATCATGCATAAACAGAGGTGGACGGACCGGCAGTGAGACAGACAGAGACAGGGACAAAGACACAGGGAGGGAGATCAAATGACGTGCAGAAACACACACACACTGTCGGTTGGTCAACGAGTGAGCGAGTGAGGTTTAACGTACCGCTCAACACATTATAGGTCATTTCGGAGATGGTCCTCCAGGCAATCACTTGCACTGGCACGGACAACAAAAATTAATAACAGCAAAATCAACCAAAAACCCAAAATACAATAACTACTTACATACGCATGCACACAATCGTATTACTAACTAACAAAAGACCCACACACGTGCACAGTCTAACTATATTAAATAATAATTAAATATAATAGTAATTATTAAAGGAAATTCTGCCGGACTACACTAGTCGGACTAACCGGACTATTAGTCCGTGGCGCGCCGTCTTGCGAACACAATTATAATTCTTTTTAACTACGACGTAAAATCGTCTGTTTTCTCAAATGTCTGCCGCTCTGTTTAATAGCTTGGTTTAGGCGCCTCCTACGCCATCCGGCCAGGAAATGGACTGGACCTGTCCATTCAACACCCCCGGGCCCACACGGCGGAGGTCGGTCAACGAGGAGTGACAGTGAACACCTTCCACCAGCAAACTAGTAGGCTCTACTCACACGTGCTAACGACACAGGTTCGTGTTCCTCGCCACTACGTCGGAATTCAGTTGTTGACATCAGCGTCACAGTGACTACGTTGCTGTGCTCACTGCCGCCGCCACTGTCCACGGACGTGTATAATGTACGTGTATCCGCAGTCACTCGCCGCCGTTGCAGTAAATATTATGTAGCTTGTCTTGCCGTCTCTGCTGCTGCCTCCTCATCACTAGCACCGCCGACGTCCAACGCCCTTCATTGACACTGGGGGACAGTAGATGGCTGCCTTCCCACTCTCCTCGATTCCATCGTTCTGAGCCCCACCATCCCCCGTCACGTGCGGGTGATCTTAGTTGTGATCTCAGTGTTGACTCCGCTGCGTCACGGCATTATTAACGTTCAAGGCAAACGCAACAAACCACAGCCGTGCTTCAAAACCGCTCAGAGAGGTGCCTAAAACCGTGGTTTCGGTTGCGCTCGGTTTTGCCAAAAAGACCGCGGTTGCGGTTCTAATTTCAATAACCATAACAACACTACTTTTGTCAGCAGTACTATGTCAAATACCGGAGCTCTACTTTCTGTTTTTTTTGCAATGAAATACGTTTGTATTTGCCAAACAGCCAGTGTGTGTAATGTGCTGATGTAGGCCGGCGCGATGGCCAGACAATGATGGTACGTCAAGTAGACTGCATTGAAGCCTATCAGTGGAGTGCCGCCGAGAGTCGCTGGATCAAAGTCGGCAATGTCGTTGGAGGTGCAAATGACTCGCAGACAACCACCGGCCGCGGAAAGACTCGTTTTGAAGGAAAGGTTTGGCGTGTCATCAGTTGTTCATCAATCATTGGAACCAAATGTCGGACAGTGTCATGTTAGCTATATGTACTTCTCGTTTTAAGAAGCCTTTGTACTAATTAATGCAAAAAAGTCAGTCTCGATACATAGCTTACTTTGTTTAATATCTGCACTTGTTTGTATGTAAAAATTATGTAGTTTGTGTGTAAAAAAATAATGTATTCTTTTCAAAGGGCATTTCTTAGTGAGGGTCATTCCCTCGTTGATGTCCTGTTAACATGCATTTGCTGTCTGTGTTCTGCTTTGTAACTCATTAATTAATTAATTTATTTATCCATCCATCCATTCATTTGTTCATTTATCTATTCATATGCATTCATTTGTGATTGGTTAATCTGTCAATCAGTGTGTTTATTTGAGGTTAAAAACAGGTTATTAGACAGGACTGATTTTGACAGACTGACACTTTTGCTTTTGTGGCACGTAGTTACTTTAATGAACTTTATTATGCACATGATATGAGAGACTGACTATTACAACTATTGGTTAAGCAGTCTGTTTTTATGAAGCTAATCTAGATTAGGCTAGGCCATTGCTGCTTGATAGTTTTTGATGTAGGGGGTTTTACTGGCTAGATGTCCTTGTCTCACCTAACCAGCTGCATCAAAGTACTGAAGAAAAGACTAAACTTGAAAACTTGGTCGTGCTGCATAATGTTAAACTGACACACGTGCATAATGTTAAACTGACTGATTGTGACCTCCAGTTTGGGGAATTATTATGCAGCTGTCCCAATAGACTGCACCACAGGTGCTGCCCATCCATCCGTCTGTGTGTCTGTGTATCTGTCCCATACTGGTTCCTAATTTGGAAAAGAAAAGGCATAGAGATACCAAACTTGGTGTGAACTTTCCCTCGGGCAGGAGTAAATGGTGCACCAATTTTCAGCTCAGAGGGTCAAAGGTCGGGCACGGCTGGATAATGTGTCAGCACTGGGTTGACATATATTGGTTCTAGTTGTCTCATGGCACAGGACTACGACTTTGTGTTCAACGTGGAGCTCTATGAGGACAAGCCGGCGCTGAAGTTGCCGTACAACGTCGGTGAAGATCCGTGGGTCGCAGCGCACAACTTCCTGGAGCGTAACGACATCAGTCAGATGTTTCTCGATCAGGTCGCCGGCTTCATTCAGCAGCAGACCGCCGGCATCACGCTCGGAGCCGACACAGCTTCCGTTGTGTCCGATCCTTTTACTGGTAGATGCTTACATTTTTTGACTAAAAACTATCGTTGATAGCACTAATAGACGTTGATAAGTGCATTTTGGTTTTGCTATTGTAGCTGACACTGCTGTGACGGTTGTAGTAGTAGCAGTAGTAGTAGCCGAATATTTATAAGGTGCTCGAAAACAAAAGTCACTAAGCGCCGATGTCTCACGTAAACAAAAACGTTTTCAGTAGCCGTAATTCCCCCAATAGTTATCCAGCTATTGACTTTACTTTGAATTCGCTTCTGGACTTGGCCATTTGCTATTACTAATTTGCCGAGCCAAACTTTCGTCTTACTCTCTGTCCAAAGTATAAGGCTGGATTGACGAGTTGTTAGCAGGGAACTGACTTTGAGCAAAAGTTAGTTGTAAATAAAACTTTTTACCTGGGAGAATTTTTGTAGATGAAATCCGTAATTACAATTCTTTGCCTTAACTTTGAATTTGACACTTAGGAGGCTAAAGTCCAATCCATGAACCTAATGTCTAACACAGTTTTGGGCCTGCATTGACAAACATCTGTCTCCATGGCTGCTGACGGCACATGTTCTTGAGTTGGAAGAACACAGCTGGCGACAACCTTCATCAGAGACCAGCTGAAGGTCGGTAGCCAGGTAAGCCGGAGCCATGCCAGACGGTGGTGAACAGTAAACCAGGGCAATTATGGACTTTCCATACCATGAACTGTCCGTACCGTCACTGGACTATTTGTACCATTCATGCCATGTACTTTTAGGACATCTGTTACAATTCAGCTAACTACTGATGCAACAAAGCACTGCATAATTGTCAATTTTGGACGGTTTCTGACCGCTACTAACATGCCACACGTGATAGAAAGAAATGGTGTGAATAGTCTAGCTATCGTACGAATAGTCCATGGTGTGATAAGTCCAGTTACCGACCAGGTGGTTATCTTGAAGTCCGCCCACCTCAGGAGTAGGTATGTACTACTAGCATGGGATACATCTGTTGTAGTAGAGTGGGTAGTTTTGTTGTTTTTGTTCGTGTGTCAGGGGGAGCGAGGTATGTGCCGGGCTCAGTCGGTGCTGCCGGTGAGTCCAATGCTGCGTCCAAAGCCGATCCATTCACAGGATCCACGCGCTACGTACCTGCTGGAGCAGCCAGTTCCACATCAGGTTATCCACAGCTTTGTGGATTCGTATTTGTGAATATTACATCAATAATGGTTGTTCAGTAACTAACTAAGTAAGTAAGTAAATAAGATTATTTCTGTAGTGCAGTTTTAAGAGTCAAATGTCAAAATGCATTTATTTTATGATTATTTTTATGTGTTTGTTGTGATTTTGTTATAATTGTAATTATAGTGCAATTTTTTAGAGTTAAATGTCACAATGTGCTTAATTTGTGG
>Ga0056124_1000311_pt1 | contig 14932 bp, 16 predicted proteins | sample WorMetHEROISLAND_2_FD_70069 | JGI IMG/M metagenome (GOLD analysis project Ga0056124, IMG submission 70069) | Marine gutless worms symbiont microbial communities from Max Planck institute for Marine Microbiology, Germany - Olavius sp. 4 HERON ISLAND | ecosystem: Host-associated > Annelida >... | reverse complement strand
CTATTTATCCATTTTCCACATCACATTATTTGCCAATACAGAAGTCTGCAAAAATGCGATCCAGAACCTCTTCCACTTCGATCCGTCCGGTTACACGCCCCAAACAATCGAGAGCCCGGCGAATCATTTCCGCTCTTAGCACAATATCCTTTTGCTGGGCAAAGCCTTCCAGACTTTCCTGGCAAGCTTTTAAGCCGTCCCGATGTCGCGTGCGGGTAATGAAACTGAAATTATCCTGAGGAAGAAATCGCTCCAGTCGTCTGGCGAGCAAAGCCATGAGCGAATCAAGGCCATACCCGGTGTGTACAGACAGGGCAATATCCGACAGATCATCTTTTCCCGATCTGTTTTCCAAAAGTCCTAAATCGCATTTGCTGTTAACACGGATACAAATCTTGTCATCGGTCAGATAAGGCGCGATGTCCTTTTCATTCCAGCTGTTCGTCTCTGCCCCTGCACTATCTACTGCAGACAAGATCAGGATGATCCGTGCCTGCGACACAGCCGCGACACTGCGGCGAACCCCCTCCTGCTCAATCAGATCACGACTATCGCGAAGCCCAGCAGTATCAAGCAATGTCACCGGATAGCCAGCAATATTGATATGGCTTCGAACAATATCCCTGGTCGTTCCTGCCTGGGGTGAGACGATCGCCAGATTCTGCTGCGCCAACCAGTTGAACAGAGTCGACTTCCCGGAATTGGGGGCTCCGACCAAGGCAAGCTCTATCCCTTTGCGAAGCAGGTCGCCTCTTCGCGCACCATCGAGTTGCTGAGCGATCTTGTCCAGGGCGCGCGCGATCAAGACCAGGGCCTGATCTTGCAAATCTTCGGGCAGATCCTCATCATAAAAATCAAGACCCGCCTCCACCAATGCGCTCGCCTGGATCAGGTCGACACGCAGCCCTTCGATACATTGAGTCAAATGGCCCTCAAGCTGACCCAGGGCCTGCTTAAGCTGCAACTCGGTCTCCGCTGCAATCAGATCTGAAACCGCTTCGACTTCCGTAAGATCCATCCTGCCATAATCAAAAGCACGGCGCGTAAACTCTCCCGCCTGCGCTGGGCGAAGGCCGGGCTGCTCAGAAAAATAAGCAAACAAGGCCTCAATCGCAGCTATCGAGCCGTGAAGGTTCAACTCCACCATCGCTTCCCCGGTATAGCTCGCTCCCGGCGCATAGGCGATCACGACAGCCTGATCGATGACTTGTTGCGTCTGCGGGTTGGTAAGCAAACAAAGAGTAGCCCGGCGTGTAGCCCGGCACAGGGACGGCGCTTTTTGACCCATCAGACTTTCGACAATCGCATGGCTTTGCGATCCAGACAAGCGGACAACCGCAATAGCGCTGGGAAGTCCTCCGCTGGATAAGGCATAGATCGTCTCCGGGAATTCAGCACCACTTCGCGAGGCCGTGCCGCCGCAGTCGCAAGAAACAGAGGGGCTGTTACCCCTATCAGACTTGATCATTGAATTGCATCCGCGCCAGTCGCGCATAAAGCCCATCGCTTCGATTCATCAATTCTCCGTGATTGCCTTGATCGACGATCCGGCCCCGATCTAGGACTAAAATCCGATCAGCACGCACGACCGTTGCCAAGCGGTGGGCAATTACGAGCGTGGTACAATCTTCCATCAGGACATCAAGGGCCTTCTGGACCGCTCTTTCCGATTCCGCATCCAGAGCCGAGGTCGCTTCATCAAGCAACAATATGGGTGCATTATGTAAAATCGCTCGCGCTATCGCAATCCGCTGGCGCTGACCACCGGACAAACGCGCACCACTTTCCCCAAGCTCGCTGTCCAGGCCTTGGGGAAGATTTTTAATGAATTCCTCAGCATTCGCTGAAATGGCTGAGTCCCATATGGCTGAGTCCTCAGCATTTGGCCGACCATAGGCTATATTGTTACGCACGGATTGGGCGAATATTACTACTTCTTGGGGAACTATAGAAAGGCGATCACGTATCTCGGCAAGCCGGGTCTGGCACAGGGGAACTCCGTCTATAGAGACCTGCCCCCGCGTAGGATCGTAGAAACGCTGCAGCAAATGGAATGTCGTCGTTTTTCCCGCACCAGATGGGCCGACAAGAGCTACGGTCTCCCCTGGCTCTATCACGAAGCTGACATCATCCAAAGCAGGTGTGTCCGGGCGAGAGGGATATTCAAACCGAACATGATCGAACACAACACGGCCCAAGGGTGGCTCAGGCAGTGCGATTGGATTTTGTGGATCCCTGATCCGCGGTTTTGTTCGAAGCAGATCCTCAATCCGTCCCGATGCACCAACGGCTCGCATCACATCGCCATAAACCTCGGTCAACGACCCAGCACCCCCGCCTGCCAGGATCGCGTAGAATGAAAAAGCAAGTATATCTCCCGGACTCATATAGCCATGAACGACTGACTGCGCCCCACGCCAAAGCACATAGACTAGCCCGCCGATTATCAGCACCATTACCACTGCAGTCATAAGGGCTCTGATCGTAAATCGCCTGCGGGCCGCTTGAAAGACATCTTCCACCGCATTTGCAAACCTGGATTTCTCATGTCCTTGCTGGTTAAACGCCTGGACGATCTTGATTGCTCCTAGCGCTTCGTTTACCAGCGTTCCCACCGTTGCTACACGATCCTGACTTCGGCGAGACAGATTCTTCAACATCCGTCCAAGAAAGACAATGGGAACCAGGACCACAGGAATGATCAAAAGAACCTGAAGCATCAATGCAGGGCTGATACGAACCATCATAATCATCGCGCCTGTGGCCATAAGAAAATTCCGCAATGCCACCGAGACCGTTGTCCCAACTATTTGTTCGATAATCGTTGTGTCCGCAGTCAGGCGCGATGCGATCTCTGCTGGACGATTCTCTTCAAAAAAGCCAGGGTCAAGCGACAGCAGATGGCTGTGAACAGCGCTTCGGATATCGGCCACAACCCGCTCTCCGATCCACGTCACATAATAAAAACGAATTGCTGCACTCATCGACATTACGATTGTAGCAGCGATTACGACTTTCAGAGAATAATCGACATCGGCTTTCGGTGCCTGTGCGATAATCTCATCTACAAGGTTCTTCAAACTCTGCGGCAAAAACAATGTCGCCCCTGCTGCCGTCAACAAAGCGAGCAAGGCTAAAATCAGATGGCCTGGGTAGGAACATGCAAAGCGCCAAAGCAGGTGCAATTTGCCCAATCGATATTCCGCCTGCCTAACTTCATTCTTATCCGTCATCAACGCCTCCGCAATATGAAAATCGCCTGATCGGATAAAAGATTGGCAAGGCCCCGAAACGCAATAGGCTGTCCCTTGTACAGATACCAAGCCCGTTCAACCGTCGCATTCAGGTTTGCACATAGCTCCATAAAATCAACAATAGTGCATAAATGAATGTTGTGCGTATCATACCATTCGATGGAAAGAGCTCTGGTTTTGGGCATGCGACCGGAAAGCAGAAGGTTTAAGCGTACCATCCAATGACCAAAATTGGGAAAGGAGACTATGACCCTGTCTGAAATACGCATGAGTTGCTCCAATACTGTCTTTGGCTCTTTTGTGGCCTGAAGAGTCTGGCTTAGAACAGCATAGTCGAAACAACCATCAGGTAAGTCTGCAAGATCCCGATCAGCATCCCCCTGAATGACACAAAGTCCCTTAGCAACTGCTTTGGCGACCCCCTCCATGGACAATTCTATCCCCCTCGCTCGAACGGTGCGGTTCCTGACAAGCATATCCAGCAGTATTCCATCGCCGCATCCTACATCGATCACGCTTGCTCCTTCCGGAATGGCAGAGACAATCAGGTCGAAATCCGAACGCTGATTTTCCTGCCTGATATCTGTTATGACTTTCTCAGTTGTCATGACCCAGCACGCTCCCGATAGCGGGCAGAGACAAAGCCATCGAGGATGCGATCCATATCAGGACATTCGAGTAGAAAGCTATCGTGTCCGTGCGGGCTTGATAATTCACAGAAGCTTACCGGAACCATGGCAGCATTAAGTGCCCGGGCGATTATCCGGCTTTCTTCCGTGGGATAAAGCCAGTCACTATCAAATGATATCAAGCAAAAGTGAGTCGTCGATCCCGAATAGACACCCCCGAGTTTCTGGCTCCGTTCCTCAGCAATATCGAAATAATCCATTGCCCGTGTGATATAAAGGTAGGAATTAGCGTCAAATCGTTCGACAAAGCTGATGCCCTGATGGCGCAGATAGCTTTCAACTTGAAAGTCTGCGTCGAATCCGAAAGAAAAATCCTCTTTCGATTGCAAACGGCGATCGAATCGCCTCGTGAGTCCCTCTTCGGACATATAGGTGATATGCGCCGCCATCCGGGCAACCGCAAGACCAGTCCTGGGTTGATCATCCTGGCCATAATAATCGCCACCGCGCCAATGTGGATCCGCCATGATCGCCTGACGTCCCACTTCATGAAAAGCGATATTCTGAGCAGAATGGCGTGCGGTAGAAGCAATAGAGATAACCGAATGGACGCGATCGCCATAATCAGCCGCCCATTCCAGTGCTTGCATTCCACCCATAGACCCGCCAATCACACAAAGGACAGCAGGGATTTGCATATGGTCCAGCAAAGCTATCTGTGCTCGCACCATATCGCGTAACGTGATGACGGGAAAATCCATTCCCCAGTGCCGACCCGTCGCTGGATTGATCTCCTTCGGCCCAGTTGATCCCATGCACGATCCAAGCACATTCGCGCAGACAATAAAATATTTCCTGGTATCGAAAACACGACCAGGCCCGATCAAGCGACTCCACCAGCCAGGCTTGCCGGTCACGGGTTGGTTGCTTGCAACATACTGGTCCATGGTCAGGGCATGGCAGATCCAAAGTGTGTTATTCTTCTGCTCGTTCAGACAGCCATAAGTTTCATAGGCTATTTGCACGTCCGTCAGAGTCTGTCCCGAATCAAGTTGCAGATCGTGATTCAGGGTCAAGACCCGGCCTGGTCCATGACGTTGATCTTCGGATGAGCTTGTGGTCATAGCTCGTGCATATAGGATCGGCTCGATAAAAAAAACATAGAAATATTGGATTGCCCCTACAACAGGATAGAATACTGGCAATTTAATGATTTTAAATCCCGATTACAGAGATGATCTGTAAAAAAACGACCTTTAGTAAATTAATCTTTTACTCTTTATTAACTTATGCTTATTAACTAATATTATTAATCAAAGTAACCAAACCAATAAAATATCAAAAAGAGGTCAGTAATGCGTGTTCTCCTGATAGAAGATGATGCTGCTACATCAAAAAGCATTGAGTTAATGCTTACGTCTGAGGGCTTTAATGTCTATGCTACAGACCTTGGGGAAGAGGGTTTGGACCTTGGAAAGCTTTATGATTACGACATCATCCTTCTTGATCTTCAGCTTCCGGATATGCATGGCTATGATGTTTTGAAAAAACTGCGTGTGGAAAAAATCACGACGCCCATCCTGATTCTCTCCGGCTATAGCGAGTTGGACAATAAAGTCCGCGGGCTTGGATTTGGGGCCGACGATTATGTTACCAAGCCTTTCCACAAAGACGAACTTATCGCGCGCATTCACGCAATCGTCCGCCGTTCCAAGGGCCATTCGCAATCGATCATCCGCACAGGAAAGCTTGCTTTTAACCTTGATACGAAAATCGTTGAAGTCAATGGCCAGCGTGTTCACCTGACCGGCAAGGAAAACGCCATGCTGGAACTTCTCTCTTTGCGCAAGGGTACAACGCTGACCAAGGAGATGTTCTTAAACCATCTTTATGGCGGCATGGATGAACCCGAATTGAAAATCATCGACGTATTTATTTGTAAATTGCGCAAAAAGCTCGCTGCTGCCTGCGACGGTGAAAATTATATTGAAACTGTCTGGGGTCGCGGCTATGTGCTACGCGATATTGAAGAAGCCCCACAGCAGCAACGCCGCGTCGGCTAAACAAAATAACATTCATCCTACGTTGAAGGGCCTCCTTAGGGGACCCTATTCGCCTGCCTGAATCTCAGCCATTTCAGACTGTTTTTTTAATAGGTTAATCTTTTTTTTGTCAATTTCCGATAAGTTGGTTTTTGCGCTCAACCTATTTTTCCAGCAAAACCGACGGATATTGATTTCGTGGCACTAAAAATATCTCTAAAGCCTGGTGAAAAATTCGTCGTAAATGGCGCTGTGATCGTCAATGGCGATCGCAGGACTTCTTTCATTATCAAAAACAAGGTCTCGATCCTGCGGTCACGCGATATCATGACAGAGGATGAAGTCAATACACCTTGTAAGAGAATATACTTCCCGATCATGCTATCCTATTTGGACCAGGAAGGAATCGCCGAATATTATGAGGAATTCGTTCAAAGGATGAACGATGTCATGGCTGTAATCGAAAATGCGGAAATCAAGCTGTTATGTGTAGAAATATCCTTGGCAATGATGCGACAAAATTACTATCGCGCCTTGACGCATTGCCGAAAACTTCTGGAATATGAAGCAACACTATTAGAAAGTGCCGATGGCAATCGATGCATATCTTAAGGTCCAGAAGGCAGCCGAATCGCCCAAACAGACCGAATATCGAATTTTCGCACAGGTTACTGCTGCCTTGATGAAAGCGCGTGACGATAATGCACGCGGGACCGAACTTGTAGAAGCTCTCGACTGGAATCGCAGATTATGGACGACCCTGGCTAATGACTGTGCCATGGACGATAATCAGCTTAGCAAAGAACTCCGCGCACAAATCATTAGCTTGTCGATATGGACTGGGCGTTATTCCTCTGACGTCGCCCTTGGCAAAGCATCCATTGATGCGCTGATCGACGTCAACCGGGCTATTATGGAAGGTTTGGCCATGCAACAGGAGTTGGCCGAAGCAGAGGAAAGACAAAGAGCCGAACAGGAAGCGCCCGGTGGAGATAAGCCGGACGTAGAAGCGAATCAAAGTCCTGAAGATACACATCCCGGTGGGCAGTAGAAGCTTTAAGCTTATAGAGCTTTCTACTGCGGCTAGATCAGCTCTCCGGATTCCGTCTCTCCCATATCCGTAAGCTTGGTTGGATACTCTCCGGTAAAACAAGCATCACAATATTGCGGGCTTGCATTATTGCGTCTGGTTTGACCTGTCGCACGGTATAAGCCGTCTATGGACAGGAAGGCAAGACTATCGGCCCCTATGGTTTCGCACATCTTTTCCATATTGAGATTATGCTGCGCTGCCATCAGTTCTCCTCGTTGAGGCGTATCGACACCGTAAAAACAGCTGTAGCTAGTCGGCGGACTTGCAATACGCAAATGAATCTCCCGCACGTCGCATTCGCGAAGCATCGTTACAATCTTGCTGGACGTCGTTCCACGCACTATTGAGTCATCTATTAAAATCAATCTCTTGCCTTTGAGTATGCTTCGGTTTGGATTATGCTTTAGTTTCACGCCCAGGTTTCGAATCGATGCTCCCGGTTCAATAAAGGTTCGTCCAACATAATGATTACGGATAATCCCCAACTCAAAGGGCAGGCCAGCTGCCTGGGAATAACCGATTGCAGCAGGCGTTCCAGAGTCTGGTACAGGAACGACCAGATCCGCATCCACCGGATTTTCTGCGCATAACTCCGCTCCGATTCGTTTGCGAACTTCATAGACGCTGACGTTATCAATAATACTGTCCGGACGTGTAAAATAGACATGTTCAAAAATACAAGGTTTCGGCTTAGCTTTATTGAATGGAAAATGGGACTCGCATCCATCTTTACTGATTACGATCATCTCCCCCGGTTTGATCGATCGCACAAGTCGGGCTCCGACGATGTCAAGCGCACATGTCTCGCTTGCCAGGATCCAGGAGCCATCTCTTTCGATTCTACCCAGAACCAAAGGACGAATTCCCAAGGGATCACGAATACCAATAAGCGCAGCCGTAGTCAGAGCAACAAGACTATAAGCACCTTCAACCATTCGCAAAGCATCGATTAGACGATCTTCCAACGTTCTATAACTAGAGCGTGCCGTCAGGTGAACAATCACTTCACTATCGCACTTCGATTGAAATATCGATCCTTGACTGATTAGTTGCCGCCGCAAGAGTTGTGCATTGCTGAGATTTCCATTGTGAGCATAAGCAAAACCACCTGTTGGAATTTCTGCAAAAAGTGGTTGTGCATTGTGGATTGTGCTTTCCCCAGCTGTCGAATAACGAACATGACCGATTGCACTATGTCCCGGTAATTGCCGATGTATTTCAGGTTTGTTCAACTGATCAGCAACATGCCCCATTTCTCTGTACGTATGGAATTCGCTTCCATCAAAAGTCGTGACACCTGCCGCTTCTTGTCCCCGGTGCTGAAGCGCATGAAGTCCAATGGTTGTCATCGCTACTGCATCCAAAGACAAACCATCTTCGTGAGCAGAAGAACGCTCCACTGGCTTCCCGTAATAGCCAAAGATACCACATTCCTCGCGCAGCTTATCACTCTCCCACGGGTGTATCATGGCTGATCTTCTTCTATGTACGAACAAGATCCAAGCTAGTGACAGATTTTTATTGGTAAATCCAGGGGATTTTATTCCTGAAATGAATTTCTACTGATTCATCGAATCAAAAAAGTCTTCATTGGATTTGGAATTTTTCATTTTGTCGAGTAAAAATTCCATGGCATCAACCACACCCATCTGCATCAGGATCCGGCGTAAAACCCACATTTTTGATAAAACAGCTTTATCGACCAGAAGTTCTTCTTTACGAGTACCGGATTTTGCGACGTCAATCGCTGGGAAGATTCGTTTATCAGAGACCTTGCGATCAAGGATAATCTCTGAATTTCCAGTCCCTTTAAATTCCTCAAAAATAACTTCATCCATCCGGCTTCCTGTGTCGATCAAAGCTGTTGCAATAATAGAAAGAGATCCACCTTCTTCGATATTACGTGCTGCACCAAAAAAACGTTTTGGCCGTTGCAAAGCGTTGGCATCGACACCTCCTGTTAGAACTTTTCCAGAAGATGGAACAACCGTATTATAAGCCCGAGCTAACCGCGTAATCGAATCCAGTAAGATCACAACGTCACGCTTATGCTCTACCAGACGCTTAGACTTTTCAATTACCATTTCCGCCACTTGAACATGACGAGAAGCTGGTTCATCAAATGTCGATGAAATCACCTCTCCGCGGACCGATCGTTGCATGTCAGTCACTTCTTCTGGGCGTTCATCGACAAGAAGAACGATCAAAATAACTTCCGGATTATTACGAATAATCGCTTGCGCTACATTTTGCAGCAAAACCGTCTTACCGGTTCGTGGCGGCGCAACAATCAAAGCACGCTGGCCTTTACCTTGGGGCGCAATGATATCGATGACCCGTGCTGACATATCCTTAACCGTCGGATCAAGAATATCAAGCAGCAATTTACTATCGGGATAAAGAGGTGTCAGATTATCGAAACTGACGCGGTGACGAACGACTTCAGGATCTTCCAGATTAATTTCAATAATCCTGGTCAAGGTGAAATAGCGTTCCGCTTCCCGAGGAGCCCGAATCTCACCTTCTACCGTGTCACCGGTTCGAAGACCGAAACGTTTGACCTGCGCCGGAGAAACGTAAATATCATCCGGGCCGGCCAGGTAATTGGCTTCAGGAGAGCGAAGAAAACCAAATCCTTCGTTTAAGACTTCAATCACGCCTCCGCCCCTGATCTGAACATCGGTCTCAGCTAGCTTTTTCAGGATCGAATACATAAGATCCTGTTTACGCATATTGGAGGCATTTTCGACGCCATGCTCTTCAGCCATGGCAACGAGTTCTGCAGGTGTTTTCTTCTTCAGATCTTGAAAATGCATAAATTACCCGAAATGAAATTTCCTAATATGAGATTTCCTGGCAAAGGCTATATCGGCTATATCATCGCATTTTAAAGCGATTTTTTTATATGTTGCCCGAATAGAAATCCTGACGATTTGACTGCCTGACGATTTGACTGGGAGAAAAAACGAAATGAGGAATTTGGTAGACATAGTCTAACCATCCACGATTCTTTCGTCAATGTCTTATTCTATACAAATTACTATTTAAAGAATCTATATAAAATTGTTGTAGTTGCTGAAGGCTGAATAATGGGGATAAAAGGAAGCACAAGATATCAAGTTTTTTGATTGTAAGAAAAGACGTTTCCTATGAGACAGTTACCATGATTAAACTGTCATTATCGATTTTGTTGTCGTCTTTTTTAGACTGGAAGAAATGGGTATATTGTCTTGGTCTTTTGTGGAAGAATCGGGAAAGCCCGTTATCAACATATTTATCCGTAGTTTATTATCATAGGTTTTAACAGGATTATTCACAATGTTGCTTCATCTTCATTTGATATCGGATTCGACAGGAGAGACTCTGGAATCGATAGCTAGAGCTTGTTTGTCACAATTTGAATCGGTGGAAGTGGTTAGACATTTCTGGCCAATGGTTCGTTCGGTATCTCAGATTGAGAAGATTTTGCAAGATGTCTGCAAGAAGCCTGGCCTGGTCTTGTTCTCTATGGTCAATAGAGATCAGTACAAATATCTGAAGCAGCAATGCGCTCTTTTTAACATACCAGCTATATCGGTTCTGGATCCAGTTTTAGATATGCTTACTCAAATTGTCGGAGAGAAGGTAAAAGGGAAACCCGGTCAGCAATATACGATGGATCAACTTTACTATAAGCGTCTTGATGCGATCAAATTCACGATAACGCATGATGATGGTCAAGCTCTTGAAGATTTGGATGACGCAGATATTGTCTTGCTTGGAGTTTCTCGGATATCGAAAACCCCAACTAGTATCTATCTTGCAAACCGAGGATATAAGACGATGAATGTTCCGCTTGTGCAGGAGTTGGGACTAAGCGAAATTTTAAAAGATTATTGGGGCAATGAACGTAGCAAACCTTTTATAGTTGGCTTGCTGACAAGTTCAACAAGACTTATGCAAGTGCGCAAAAGCCGAATTTTGGGTGCGGACGAAAAGCAATCTCACGACTATACCGATATTGATGTAATTAAGCGCGAACTGTTGTTTGCAAAACGAATCTATGAAGAGATGGATTGGCCGCAACTTGATACAACCAGAAAGTCGATAGAAGAAACGGCTGCTGGTATCATCGAAATGCAGAAGAAAAACAGTCTTCTTTATAGCGATTAGAAGTTTTTCATATCCCAGGACTTATCCAACATAATGGCTGGGATACGTGCTCTAGCTTGATGGACTTCTTGTAGATCGATTTCAGCCAAAAGCAACTCTGGTTGATCCTTTGATCCTTGACCCAAAATCTTGCCCCAAGGTGAGACGATCAACGAATGTCCCCAGGTCTCTCGTCCATCCTGGTGATGGCCAGCTTGCGCCGGAGCAAGAATGAAGGACCCGGTTTCAATCGCTCGAGCACGAATAAGACTTTCCCAGTGAGCAGATCCGGTTTGCGTAGTGAAGGCCGCAGGAATAGTGATGATATGAGCACCAGATTGAGCCAGTTTACGATACAGAAGCGGAAAGCGCAGATCGTAACAGATCGACAATCCTATTTTTAGGTTTAGATTTGCGCTCCTATGGTCAACGATAACGGCTTGCTTCCCCGGTTTAAAAGATTTGGATTCGCTAATCTGTGTTCCGTCAGGAAGGGTCACATCGAATAGATGAATTTTGTCGTAGCGGGCAATGATCTTACCGTCTTGATCGATAACGAAGCTTCGATTGACCAGTCGATCACCAGTAATGTGAATCGGTTGAGATCCAAGAACGATGGTAACTCTATGCTCCTGCGCCAGTAATTGGACAGACTGTAAACACGGATCCGTTTCTTCGTCACAAGCAGTTAAGCGTAAACGGTCACTCTTCTGATCTAAAACCCCGGTCATTTCCGGAGTGACAATCAGCTCAGCTCCCTGCGCACAAAGCTTTTGCACCGCTTGAGTCAAGTGATCGATATTGTCCTGCATCACTATACCTGAGGTCATCTGGATCAAACCGACGGTGAGGGTCGTCATCTAATTCAGCTCAGAAAGAAGTGGGTCAAGCTTACCGGATTTATCTAGGTCGTAAAGATCGTTGCAACCACCGATGTGTTGACCTTTGATAAAAATCTGGGGAACGGTTTGTCTGCCACCAGACAATGCAATCATATAGTCGCGCGCCTGGGCATCCTTGGCAATATTAAATTCGGTGAAAGTGACGTTCTTGGATTTCAACAAGGATTTCGCACGATCGCAATAAGGGCACAGGGGGGAAGTATAGATGTGAATTTCAGACATAGTTTAAAGGTGCTTGTCGTTATTTTAAGAACCTACGTACCGTTGGAAGGTTAGTCTTTAAGTGTTCTTTCTTGCACGATCAATAGTTTTTGCGCTAATTGGAGATATAGGGGTTTATTCATGTTGATCCATGCGTCTGCCGTAGCCGTATACAATCGAGGACTGATCATAGCCGGCGATTCGGGCAGTGGAAAGTCGAGCTTGGCTGTAGCGTTGATCCAGCGCGGCGCAATCCTGATTGGGGACGATTATTTGACCCTTTCCGCAAAAGAAGAAAAGCTTTATGCGCATGCGCATGTCAACATTGCTGGACTGATAGAATGTTCTGGTCTTGGTGTTTATCAGATGCCGTATTTACGTCAGGCGCAGATCAGCTGTATTGTTACACTGGGTGAAAAACAGAAGCGCTTACCAGAGATTGGACACAAGGAATTCCTCGGTGTTTCTATCCCGCATTATTGTCTTGAAAAACATCACCCGGTAAATACGGACTTAGCAGAAAAAGCTTTATACGGTTACCGTCTCGATTTATAAAAGCCTATGCCACATCCTGATTCTTGGCAAAATAGCAAAGATATACAACGAATCATTCTTGTTACCGGTTTGTCCGGGGCCGGAAAGACAACCGCGTTAAAAAGCCTGGAGGATCTGGGATATGACGTGGTGGATAATTTGCCAATCAATCTGTTTGAGTGGATTATCGTCTATGACAGATCGACGCAAGACGATTCGCAAAACGATCTACAAAAACCGGAAACTGCTTCCATGGCTTTTGGAATCGATGTTCGCAATCGGCATTTTGACCCTAAAACCATTATTGATAAGATCGATAGGATCAACACAACAGGCCATGTAGAAATTCAGCTGTTGTATTTAAACTGCGGTACGGATGAGCTGATCAATCGTTTTTCCAAGACTCGCAGGCGGCATCCGCTGGGAATAGATCGTCCGCTTTCCGATGGTATTCATCACGAGAGGGAATTGCTTCGCCCTCTCCATGAGCGCGCTGATCACATTATCGATACTACGGGAATGAATCAAAACGATCTTGGAAAGCGAATCCAGGTACTCTATGCTGGATCAAGGACGCAGACGATGACCATTACCATTTTGTCATTCGGCTATGGCAACGGCATACCTCGGGACGTCGATCTTCTATTTGACATGCGATTTCTTGTTAATCCGCATTGGGTACCGGAATTAAAATCCCTAACAGGCCTGGATCAGGAAGCTGCGGATTACATCATGAACGATGCACAGTTCCAACCGGTGTTTCAGGCGATTTACGATCTACTCAAGCAGCTTATCCCTGGCTATCGTGCACAGCAGAAGTCCTATCTTACCATTGGGTTTGGCTGTACCGGTGGGCGGCATCGCTCGGTCTTGATGGCAGAACAGATGAATAAGGCACTAAGTGATGAAGGTTATCGCCTGACGGTCTTGCATCGGGATATCAATCGATCGTAGATTCTTTAAAGAGAGGAATAAAGTCATGATTGGTCTTGTATTGATTTCTCATGGACGACTGGCTCAGGCGTTTATTGAGATTTTGGAACATGTCGTAGGACCACAGAAGCAGATTGCAGCGATTGGCATTTTGGCGGAAGATGATATGGAACAGCGTCGGGTTGAGCTTGCCAAAGCAATCGACACCGTTGATACCGGATCTGGGGCTATTGTCCTGACCGATATGTTCGGGGGCACGCCGTCCAACATTGCAATTACGATGATGAGCAGAGAACAGACCGAGGTGATTGCCGGTGTAAATCTACCGATGCTGATCAGGCTTGCTACGATACGTGAAACCCTCAGCCTGGAAGATGCAGTTCTTTCTGCGCAAGAGGCGGCCAGAAAATATATCTCGGTTGCATCCAGCATTCTTAATGACGCATGAGTGACCTAAGCGCCAATATTACCTTGTGTAACCAGCGAGGACTCCACGCCCGGGCATCTGCCCGATTCGTAGCGCTTGCCGGACAGTATCAAGCGCGGATTACGGTGCATAAGGAATCGCTGGAAGCAATTGGTACGTCTATTCTTGGACTAATGATGTTGGCAGCAGCATGCGGCGATGAATTGACAATTCGGGCGCAAGGTCAAGATGCCCAAAGGGCACTGGATGCTTTATGCGCACTTGTTGCTAACCGATTTACGGAAGATGCATAGAGGTCTTGCGATCAAGACTATATTCTATAATCCTTATGGCTATGCGACCATCAACGCTGCAACAGGCCAAACCCATATGCCGCAGAGAATAGAAACGTAAAAGACACTATAACCTCTTTGTAAAAACATGGGACAGGTTCTGAATTTTTCAGCCGATCATCAAGATAATTTTATGCTTGCGGACATCAGCATATATGACTTGTGATTCGTTTGGCGGTGGAATCTATGTCAACAGCTTTTTTTGAATATTTACCAAATAAATCGCTTGCCTGATCTCTTGAAAAGGGCAACCATATAACGTGCTGATATGCGCTGAATATCATAATGGCTTGGCTAAATAATATAAGTGCATGATAGCTGGAAGGTATTGCGTTCGGCCTGTTGCCGAATCACTTGTGGGGTTTTTTAAGTTGGACTGTAACCGGGTACGATCAAGCAGAAGTGAAATTGGATTTACCTGACTTGAGAGATGGTTTCACTTTGGGGTCGCGCG
>Ga0056124_1000308_pt1 | contig 14993 bp, 9 predicted proteins | sample WorMetHEROISLAND_2_FD_70069 | JGI IMG/M metagenome (GOLD analysis project Ga0056124, IMG submission 70069) | Marine gutless worms symbiont microbial communities from Max Planck institute for Marine Microbiology, Germany - Olavius sp. 4 HERON ISLAND | ecosystem: Host-associated > Annelida >... | reverse complement strand
GAGACGCGCCACAGCATCAGTTTAATTTCGTACGCAGGTTGTCTTGGTCTATCTCCAGTATATTTCAGCGAAAATACACTCTAAGTGTGCGTCGCAGCCTAAAATACCAAAAGAAAATCACTTAAAACCCATATTTTTGGGGTTCAAGGTCGTTCAAGGTCATCGATGTTGGTACCCGCGGAAAGCTCGTCAGCAGTGCTTGTTGTAATATGCAGCAAGTCTGTGTCTATCTGCAACCGTTCTCGTGCTAGATTAGTCGACAGTAGCAGAAATCGCACGTTTTCAAGGGAGTAACCAAATTTGATGCGCTCGTACAGAGGACTCCTTGAACCTAGGGGGTCAAACCTTACACCGTTGAAATCTACGTTTAATGCCAAACATATCAAGCGCAGGTTGTCCTGGTCTATCTTGAACGGTTTCGGCACAATTCACTCTTAAAATGTGTATTGCAGCCAAAAATCGCTAACAAAATCACTATAAACCCCTATTTTGGGGGTTCAAGGTCGTTCAAGGTCATCGATGTTGGTACCCCCGGAAAGCTCGTCAGCAGTGCTTGTTATGATACGGAGCAAGTCTGTGTCTATATCTGCAACCATTCTCGTGCTAGATTAGTCGACAGTAGCAGAAATTGCACGTTTTCAAGTGGGTGCCCAAATTTGACGCGCTCGTACGGAGGACTCCTCGAATCTAGGGGGTCAAACCTTACACCGTTGAAATCTACGTTTAATGCCGAACATTTCGTATGCAGGTTATCCTGGTCTATCTTGAATGGTTTTGGCGCAATTCACTCTTAAAATGTGTATCGCAGCCTAAAATCGCAAAAAATCACTAAAAACCCCTATTGTGGGGGTTCAAGACTTCAAGGTCGTTCAAGGTCATCGATGTTGGTACCCCCGGAAAGCTCGTCAGCAGTGCTTGTTATGATACGCAGCAAGTATGTGTCTATCTGCAACCATTCTCGTGCTAGATTAGTCAACAGTAGCAAAAATCGCACTTTTTCAAGGGGGTACCCAAATTTGATGCGCTCGTACGGAGGACTCCGTGAACCTAGGGGGTCCAACCTTACACCGTTGAAAGCTACGTTTAATGCCGAACATTTCATACGCAGGTTGTCCTGGTCTATCTTGAATGGTTTCGGCGCAATTCAGTTTTAAAGTGTGAATTGCAGCCTAAAATCGCTGAAAATTCACGAAAAACCCCCTATTTTGTGGGTTCAAGGTCGTTCAAGGTCATCGATATTGGTACCACTGGAAAGCTCGTCGGCAGTCCTTGTTATGATAAGCAGCAAGTCTGTGTCTATCTGCAACCGTTTTCACGCTAGATGAGCCAATAGTGGTAAAATAACGATTTCTAACAGGGGGTACCCCTCTTTGATGCCATCGTTCGAGGGGAATCTCCTCACCCGGTGGCACCAAATTACCTCATAAGAAACTAGATACCCCAGGCTACCATATGGTGAAGACCCGAAATCTCTATCTCACCCGGGTTTGGTTCGGCCCCCGGTTGTGACGGACGGACAGACAGACAGACAGACAGAATCGCCATAGCTAATACGCGCCTCAGCAGTACCTGCCGGTACAGCTGTGGCGCGTAAAAACTATTTCTCGCACTGTCATTGTATTAGTAATGAAGTAATTTATGCAAATACTTAGCCGAAGTTCAATTACTAATACATCAATCCTCTCTAGCTCCGCCCAGTTTCACGACGGCAGTGACGTGCACGACGATCATGCTCGTATTGTTTTAATTCGGATTGATCAGCTTCAGGTAAGGTATAGTTTATTTTAAGAACCGAACTCTCTCTCTCTGACATTGAATGCTAACACTTGGCTTGACGCATGACTTTCAACTGGTCAAGTTTCATTAGTTGGGCGTGCGCAAAAACTGCAGCAAATATGTTAAGCAACAAAAACTTGGAAATTAATTATTATAAGTTGTGCGATAGTGTCCTGCGAACATTTCCGATATCACTAAGCCTAATTTTTTTTATAGCTCTGAGTACGATTTCATTAGTTTAGCCTACAATTTGACAGAATATTTAGCTTAATACATTTTTACCATGTCATATGGAAAATAGATTAGTCCGAACAGCGGTTTAAATGACCAAATACGAATGCGTAGAAAAGGATATATAGATAGAAAACCATAAACATTTAATGCTAGAACGTAAGTTAATACTATCCTCCGAATACAGATACGTCGGCGGGACGATAGGCTTAACTCCTTTGAATTACTGGCTTTTAGTCGATATTACTATTATTACTAGTAGTAGCAGTATTAGTAACACAAATTGTATATAAAGCACAACATTGCAGAAAAACGAGAAGGTAGCGTTAAAAAATCATAAAACCGTATATGAAAGACTAGACTATAACGACTAGCTGATTGGGTAACGTGGGCGCGTTGAATAACGTACGACAATCGTTAATGCTGCTGCCGTAGTTTCGCGGTACATCATCTCGCAGCAGCATCAGCAGCAGCAGCAGCACATTGTGCGTCGTCGTACAATGGACGGCTAATTGCGGCGCCCGTCACGCCGCCATACACCGCCCAGCTCAGCCCAGCAGGCGTGCAACTGGCGCTGCTAACAGCCCACGATTACACGGCTGCTGATGCTGCTGCTGCTGCTGCTGCTGATGCTGGAACGATGACGATGATGCTGACGCCGGTAAATGTTGGTCTTAACGACCGACGACGGGCAGTAAGCGACGTAGAACGTGGTTTAGAGTCGTTCGTTTTACGACCGTCGGCGAGAGTGTCGCAGCGACGTGGCGTATCGGACGATGATAGTGGGTGGCCGCTTCACCGACCGAGTGGTCGTCATTAGCTGACTGCGTGTGGACCCCCGCCCGACCACTGACACTTCCACATCGCGACATTAATCTTTAACCTCCAACCTTCCCACGTGCACTCCGCTCCTACCGCAAAAAGCGAAATAAAGCTGACTAAGTTGGCCTCCAAACAGTAGCAGCCTATTCCGCGGTCGCACTTCTAGGCTCTATCGTTATGTTTAGTGTCGCTGACGGGTCGCTGACTGTACAAGAACACTCAAGCGAATGACTTGTGCAGGCTTACATGCCAACTGTCGGAGGCCGTGGAATAAAAGACAAGTTGATTTTTCCTAACTTTTAAAACTACCACAATAATGTTCTTTTTTCTCTCCATTATCTACCCACACTCATTAATGGAATTTTGAAGCCAACGTCAACGAAAACGTAGGCTGTTTATAGCTTATATTTTATAATATGCGGTACATCCAAAAATATGGGTGGATATTTTTGACATACATCCATAATTAAGAATGTCATCATGTCATAGATTTGTAACTTAGTTAAAACCACAACACGCATCGCTCTTCACCGCAGCGTCAGCGTCACAATTTCAAGAAACGGCGAATAAATTACGACAGCGATGATGACGTTCTTAGAAAGCGCGAAGAAAAACAAAGAAAAATTCAAGACGAAGTCGTCGAATATAAGCAAGCGACCGCGGTACGGATGTTATACTTCAAAAGCAGTGGCAGACTCTGCAGCGACGAGTGAAGTGCGTGTTGACTAATGCGTCGGAAGAACATCCAACGATCAGTCACGTAAACATCGCATTCAATCTGCGTCGTCTCATAATTACAGCTAAGCCTTTGATAGTTACACATTAACAAGTAGACCAAAAGACAAGACACAGATACATTTTTAGGGCAGTATTAGCTGGAACGACGAGAAGTACGTTTCTTGTCAACGTTAGGTGCCGTCGTATTTCCGCATCAACGGATAAGGTGTGCAAACGGAGTGTGAGGGGTGTGGTCTAAAGGAAATATTTGATTTTTTTAGATCTCGAAGTGACATATTCTGGTAGATGCAATGGGGTGTGGGAAGAAAAGAGGGTGTCCCTACTGATGGGATAAAAGGGGTTCGGAAAAAAATAGTAAGTAATATTTTCGACCTTGAAATTTCGAAAAAGAGCATTTTGGTGGATTCTGAATTACTAACTTTACATTTTTATATGACACAATATTTTGTCCCGTCCTGTAAAAAGGCCCAAACCACACAGTAACTGTCTATAACAGCAAAGCTAAAAAACTTTAATTGATCGCAGTGATTTTCAGGTGGTTGGCGTCGCAAATTGTTGAATTTTTAAAGCGCCACGTCGCACAGTAAGCCAGCGCACGTAGCAGTTAATTCGTGACAGAGAAGAGACGACTGTCTCGTCAGATTGTTGACTCGGCGAACAAAGAACGCTGTCGCTGTCATGCTATGCGAATGATGATGTTTACGTGAGCGACGCTGAAATAAACACGCGAAAAGACTCAATGCACGAGTCGATTACTACTCCGAGTCGACGGGTCGCACATGCGCCTGTGTCTGTCGACGAATGAAGAAAAATCGGCGGCGGGAAAAAAGACGCTTGGCAAGCAAGCTGACTGATAGAGAAGGCCGAGTGTTAAAGAATTAACGATGAAATATTGATTGTCAAAATATACCGCACTGCGCCACGGCGACTCACAAAAAGACGCCTGTAAAAACTGCATGCTTGAAGTCGACGTCATCATTCATGTCATTCGTGACATTTGATCAACGTAGAGTATGCGCTACATTGAGAACTTAGTTTAAACAGCGCCGGACAAATGTCAGATCTGATTGTGATATGAGAGACATAAACAAAACTTTAAAAAAATAATCAATCGAATAGCGTCATTACCGATAACCTTGAGCGAGGTTCGAGGTGTCGGTAAATTAATTCAGTTATCACAAACCTTTCAAAACGCAATTATATTTAATAATGTACGATCAGATGTGTAAAGTGTAAACGTCATTCAAGGTCACATAAGATCAAGATAAAAAGACTAGAAAAAATCTAGCACAAACGCACGATAAAAATGTATTCATTCATAATATACATTTGGAATTTCAGACAATTACGGTGGCTATACGTAAGAACGTTTTTACCGCGCGATAATTGTAATGCTAAGGGCAGTACTGCGATTGTAAGTTGTCAGTCGGGACCTGCATCGGCACCAAAATACAACCACTTCCTACTTGGGACTCTCTGAAGCGTCGTAAAAAAATTTCATCGAAATATATTCATAACTTTTGGAGTAATTTCGTAAATAGACACACAGACACAGGTAAAAACATAACACTGTTCCTTCGGCCGAAAAATAATCAACATCTTCAGAGCGTTTCGTCGTCAGCTGTTCGTTCTGTGAAACGCTACATCTGCTCCTATAGCCTGCATGCCGCTTGTAGCCAGTGCAAATGACGTGCACTTGCGCGCGCACTTGCACCAGTGCAGTTAATGGACGCCACGACGTTGAGTGAAGTCCAGCGACAGACTGTAGTGGCTAGTGGGTCTCGATGTTACGGGGGCGACTTGTGAAGCGGGATTGTTATGCACAGTGGCTCATTGTTGTGTATCAGTCGCGTCGTCATCGCAGCACCAAAGACGTGCAGAGAATTTATTGGTGCCCGCGATAATCCCGTTTTCTCGGGGTACAAGAATAAAACCCGAGTGAAAGGGAAAATTTGAAAATCTGCCAATATTTAGGAAAGACTGTTCCTGTTAGCGGCCCAGTGTGGTGTTTTTTTGGTTCACGCTGTACATTTATCGGTATCTGCCAGCTGTATCTGTCTCGACCGAGTTTAACATGCAGAGCAATTATCGAAGAAACCTAGGAAGCGCCACAGTAGCCGGTTTACTGCGTGTGAGCGCGGAAGAAGATAATACTGTTCATCGTTAAGGTTAATATTCATCTTGGATTATGTTTCTGCAATCACGTGACAGCAGACTTGCACACTGCCGGGGTCCCATTACAGCACGCAATTCATGTGAATTCAATTTGGCTCTTAAAGTGCAATAGAACAGCACGAATTACCGAATACCAAGAACAAACGCCGCATGGGTGTAGTCGTAATTCAGTAGCAATAACATATTTTCACAATTATTAAGCAAAATAGCTTCTGCAGAGTTAGATGGTTCTCAGTCGACCTCTAGTTTGGGACAGGCCGATTATTGGCTGGAGTAACCCTCTTGGTGGACCATGGTTACATATACTAGTCTTTGTATTTTATTTGGAAGAGGAATACCCTAAATGATAATAAATGCAGAATAAATGCAAGTAAACACAATAATCGTTCTGTGCGATATGTAACGGTAATATGGCACGCTGTATATAGTATATTGTACGTATAATGATATACATGTAGCACCAAATGAGGCAGGTTCATTCACGCACCTGAGGCCAGCCGACAGTCTGGCGTACGTGACCAATTAACATGCTATACAGTACATTAACCCTTTACATCATTACGTTCCCCAATCCAATTTTTTTTAAAATCAGATAGATGGGAAAAAATTCGGCTGATATCTGGATTAGAGAAATTATCGCAGGACAGAACCGCCAGCAAGTCTGCTGAAAAAAAACGCAGCAAACTGCTCTAAAGTGACAACTGTTCGAAAGTTGAAAATGTTACTCAGTCACAAATAAAAGCACAATTTTGATTTTTGTAGTTTATACGCTTGTTTTAGCTAAAGAGTGAAATAAAAGTTGTTATGGGTGTGATTTTCTCTAAGTAAAAAATCGAATATTCGTAAGTCTTATTTTTTCGGCGGATTTTCGGCGCACAAAAATTTGCAGGCGAACTCGGCTATCGGATTCGGCTTGGAGCTTTACGTTATTGTCTGTGCAATGCAATGCATAGAATTGGACAGAATATAAAATCACTTGAACGATTTCAGACAGACGAACGAAACGCTGTGCTGAAACAAATTATAATTGTGTTCGCCAGATGGAGTCCCGTACTTTCGTACGCAACGTTAAATTTTTATATTAGAGTTGCTTAGTTACTGCGTGTGCTATTATTTTGCATGTTCATATATACATTTCAAGTTTCTAAGGCAAATCTGATAAAATTTCTTTGCGTTTTGAATTTCTGTGTGCTTAATATAAATGCGTCTTTGCAATTCACTGACACAATCATTGTAAACATCTGCGTGCAACTAATTCGTGCATGGTTACATATTAGGCTACGCTGGGCTTGAAGTATTTCCTATATATGTATTTATACATATGGATAACTTTTCAAAAATAGGCCTACGTTAGGAAATTGGCATCTTACATTATTATTAAACTTGAACATTGTTGATATATAATTTGAAATTGGACCTTTTCATTTTAACCACTCTGAACTACTCTGCTGAGTTGCTTACTGATTTCAGTTATACGAACTTCACTGTAAGCTATAGAGATGCATTGGACAGACTCCGTGTTCACTTGAACATTATCTTGTTACAATAGGCCTACGCGTTAACCCATAAAATAGTGTATTATTATTACTGCACTGGAAGGGTCGAGTGGTAGAGAGGCTCCTAGTTCAATTCCCGGTGCGACGCCCAGTGCTGTAATCGGAAAATATTGTCAATGTTTCGGTTTGTGCTATTTTACAATCGATTTCAATGGTTGTTTTGGTTTGTAATGTACTAATCAAGTTCCAGCGTTGTTGGTAAAACGGGCGCTTGTACTAAACCTTCCATGTTATGTTTTGTTGTGCTTATGGCCTGCAAGTCTCATCGGGACTTAAGTCTAAGTTTTTATTCTAATTTTTGTGCTGGATTTTGGCGTAATAAATAAATAATGATTGATTGATTATTTCATATCATTAGTCTATTAATACATTCACTCACTTCTTCCGATTGTTCTGATGAGCCACTGTCTCAAGTGATGCTGGTCCCCATGTCATCGGAAAATCCGGCAGAGACCGGTTGGAAGCGAATTACCAGCGCGAGCAGGTTCACCACTGAATGTAGTTATTAGCCACTCGGACGAGCTTTCTGTGTTGCTCACTGTCTTCGGCGGGCGCCTAGTTCACGATCTATCTCCGTCAGTAAGTCGTGAAATGCAGGCTGCATGTGCACTGTGCAGTCTGCTGTACGCCGCTGAGCGCGTCACGTAAACCACTTCCTACTTCGTGCTGACTGGGGGCGATAACGAGGCCAGGTGAACAGTCGCCGTTAACGATCAATGACGACTCCAGCGTAACAAGATCATGTAGGCTACGGGTTGCCGGTATGCAAGTACTCAAGGTTACTCGCAAGAGTCGTGATCTCTCGACCTTGACCTTTGACCCTTTAACTTCCAAACCTTCTCACTATGTTACAAACATCGTAAGTATATTATCTGTCGCCGAGATGTTTAAAAATCTCCTCGAGTTCTCGCCGCTCCTCGTTAGCAAGTTAGCAACAATGGCATCCGCTCATTGCTCCGTACAATAGTTTCTGACCTCGCGGTCTTAACCTTTGACTTTCAACCGTGTAAGTTCTCAGCCAATCTATCAGTCAGTTAGTCAGTGCAATATTTCATAAGACAATGTGTTTCTGCCATACCCGGAGCTCGTGTGTATGGTACCCATTCATCCGTTGTGTGTGTGACAGTTTTGTCCCTCGAAAGCATTTTGATTTTAGCGCCGACATTATGTAGCATCAGCGCATGGCACTTAGCAAAAACAGTATTTCAATCAAGTTCGAAATTGTTTGTCATTTATGAACTTAGTTCGTGCTTTGGTTTTTGTGATGTTTTATTACCTTGAACATTAACTTACTGCATAGAAAAAAAAATAAATATTTGGTGACCTTCACTCATAAGGTAGGCCAAATTGGCCAATAAAACTCATCGACACCATCGACGATAAAAGACTTCTTAACATTTACCTCTAGACTTTTCACTGCACACACCTTGTTCAACAGTGTCACCAGAAGATGGCAGGCCATTCGTTTATCACTTAGGCCTATTACGCATTATCTATTAAGGTTTGTGACCTCAACATGGCACTGCGAGTCTGCGAGATGTCACGGAGAGCCGAGCACAAAATTTGACGCTCATACGGCCTTCCGTTCCAGTATTACAAGTTGGTAAACAGGATACACGGACGGACAAGACGGCCGCAACCTGTTTATGCAACGGGATTGTTTACGCTGCAGACATTGTTAATGAAGGCGTAGGTTTGTGATAGTCAACGTTGATCTACGCCCACCCACTGCGACCGCAGGAGTAGAACAATAGCAGAACGGTCCAAGTACATGTACAGTATGTTATTTCTAGCGCCGGCCGGCATCAGCAGTCACGTAGCAGGTAGTGCGTAAACAAGTATCAAGTCACGATGCAGCAGACCTGCTTTTAGCTCGTTATTCTCTAGTGCGGGATGGAAGTAGGTTTGTGGGAGGGGATTTGATTCTCATGGGTGGGTTCAACGCTGCTGTCGACAAAATCGTTTCAGCGATGAGGCGTTGCTATTTTCCACAGTGAATCACTTGACTGCCTGTCAGTGACTACCGAATAACTGGCCATAACGTCTGCAAAAATAATCACATGTGCTTAGTTGTGTCTACTGAACAGTTAAACCCAAGCACTGATTGCACTTACAGTGAACACCTGCCGGCAATTGAGCGCCGTCATCAGCAGGGAACGAAAAGTTCGCCAAAACTCAATTTTAATGTCGGAAGTAGAATATGGGCATTCTCAAAACGTCTCATGCTACCGGCTTATCGCAGAGTATCGCTCACGCTGGTTTCAATTAGAACTGTTTTAATAGGCCAAAACGGCCCACATGTGCATGTATACATGTTCATTAGTGGCATTATTCGTTTTATCCACTAAATGAAAAAGTTTAGCGTAAAATGAGGGTTTTTTTTAAATTGCTGCATAATTAAATAATTGTAGTGTGCCTGCATTTATACACACATATCTTTCGAATAATTTGTATATCAGCGAAAACTGATTTTAATCGCGACACTGAATAAGAAAAACATGTATCCGTGTCGGTTGCGAAATAAAAGGTCATACGCTCGACATGCGTAGGCTCCTAAAGCGAAAGCAGCAAAAACTGCGAGACCTAAATGAAGTAACAGCCCACCTCTAAGTAGATCCTGGGAACCGCAGCTGCGGACAGAATGAAAAGTGACAAGAGTGCTCGTGTGTGCACGCGAGGAAAAAGCGATGTCGTCGTGATACGGAATGATGAAAACAACTGCACTTAAATAGAAACTGGAAATAATCTTTAAGACGCCACTCGTCATCCGTCGTCAATTGTCGTCGGTAAATTAGATCGATTCGACGCCGTACATGTCTGCTGTGGTCAAATCGGACGACCTAGGCCTATATAGCCACTCGACGCGACTAATACTCTCTGCCGGATCTTCTTGTGTCATTATTGTTTACATGTATTCGCTTGCTGCCAACCAACTCTGCCACGCTGTCGCTGACAGCTATGAAAGTCGTTATTTATCAAGAACGGTAGAAAAACAATAAAGGAAGGCAAAAAGTACGAAAAACATGCGTCACAACAGTCTTAACAATAAGCAAATCACAAATTTATATTTGAGGCAGTTTCGTAATACACAACTTTCGAGAAAATATTTCAGTCATTTACTTATTTCTATTGATGATATTCACAAATAATATGACACTGGATTTTTTAAGGAAATTTTAGAACTGCACAAGAGAGGGGTGTAGGCGACGGAAGTCCCCCAGCGGGGTCCAGGGGCGGAGCCCCGGTAGGGAGTCTAGGGGACGAAGTCCCCCAGAAGCTGAAACACATTATCATTTACTGTAACAAATTTTAGTGGCATTTTTGAACAGTTTTACGCATATTAAATAGTACTTTATATTTACGTATATTATAGCAATCAAGAAGCATCTACACTCTACAGGGTGGGCCAGGCCCAGAATAAATGACACCAAAACACCAAACTGCTTTATTATATGTTTATTATATAACAAATCTGAATTTGCTGGAATATTTATTTTAAAACTAAAAATTTACACTGTTTTAGAGATATATTGTTCATTTGCCAACTGCACATTTTACTGAGTAGAACTGCACAAATTTCATTAGAACTGCACTTTTGTGTAGAACTGCACACTAAAAAAGCTCTGGACACTCAGATTGCCAAATGTCAATGTAGATTCCACGTTGAGGCCCTTGTGGGGTTAATGTAACTTCTGCAGTTCGCCCAAGCCTTAATACGCGTGCAGGCCTGACAACAGTCTCACCGATGGGCGATCTCGCCAGGTAAAGTGTATTCAGAGGCATGCACTAACAATAACGTGTGGCCAGAACTGTACTAGCTGTGTGTAAATCTGCTCAAATCTGGAATCATCTTTGTTGGGTGACCGCAGAACTGAATTGTGTAGGTCATTTTTTGAAAAAAAAGTGTTTGATAGCAATAGCCGCTAGACCTTTCCCCTCCCTTTTAAATAGAGATGACGTCAATCACTCAGAAACTTCCAAATCTTCAAAATTTTCTTTCAATAACTATCAGTTGTTTATTCCCCAGTCTTATACATAAAGTAGTTATATTTTATTTTAATTGTGTTTTATCAGTTATGCATTTTGCCTAGTCACCGGTTTACTTTTATACGGGCCATTGTACACAACTTCAATCCAGCACTTGTTCTGCTGCATTTTTATATGAACATAACCGATTGAGTAAGTTTCGATAATGTGAAAACCTTCTTTGTAATAAATTTTCTGTCATTGTTGTAATTTTGCGCATAGGTTCGTGTGCTTAATTTCCTTCCAATTTCACATGCAAAAAACTGCATATGTTCGGGTTAATTGAGCCAGACGTAAATCTAGGCAGTTACGAATAGCATGGCAATTTTTGGCAACATTGGCGACTGCTGGAGTGTCATATATTACAATAAGCAAGGGGGAAAATTATGCGCTGGTGGACAACAAATTATTACAGAATTACTTAGCCCTACGTACTTAGCTGTCTTGCAAAACAAGCGAGCCAGATCATAGTTTCGCAAAATTGACCTCAGTTTTTTGTCAGTGACAAGTTGACGTTATGCGGCTGACTCCGTTGAAGACTGCGTGGTGCGTGAGTTCAATTTCCTGAAAGCTTTCAGCGTCAGTAGACGCGGAGGAAGTACGGCTGAGATAAGATAATGACGGCAAATACAGAATCAGACGGGGGCGGCGGCGGCGCTGTCATTAGCTGCATGATGATGAAAACGCGACCTGGCGCCGCATGCAGCTACATTTAATTCTGAGACCGAGATGGGTTAATGATGTGCAGTCAAAGATGAATTGCTGAGACGCACGACTTACCGGTGAAGGCGACGGCGGCTGAAATGGCCAGTGCGCAGGCGGCCAGTGACGTCACGACCACACGCGGCGCCACCGGAAATGACGCAATCAATGACGTCATTATCACGTTTCCATTACGCGGCGGCATGGCGGCGGACGTCTTGCTGAGTGAGCGGATGTGACGACTGACGGTCGTCGGTGGCACTTCAGAAGGCAGTCGACTTCTCAGCTGAATATTAATAACGCAGCGGCAGTGCGCAGGTCAGCACCCCGCCAGCAGGTGGATTTCTTTAGCTATCAATGCAGCTCGCTACTGCTGACGAACCGGTGCACAAAGTTAACTCCTACAGAACGCGAACAACAAATTAAAGTGAACTGGATTCTGCACTTACCTTCTCACACTTACAGTATTAGCTATGCAAATCTCCACGCACTATTCCGCAGACAACTGTCATCTTACTTGCGTGTTTACACATGTTTTACCAGGTTCCTATGCATTGAGATCATACAGCTTACGCAGGGGGCGCTGAAAATGCAGGACTGGAAAATAACGTACTTGAATTTGCCGAACTTGAAATTTGACGGACTGGCAATGCGTGTTTCAATAGCTAGATTTTGTTAAAATTATTACGCATTTAAGACAAGGAAAAAAAGCACACAACTTTCATAGAATAGCATACACAGTCTAACACCCACGAAAATAAAAACATTGGCGTAGTTCAAAATGCCACAAACATTATTACTTTGATGGTAGTGTAAGCTAATCGCACGAATCAACCGTCAAATTTCAAGTTCGGCAAATTCAAGTCCGTTATTTTCCAGTCCTGCATTTTCCAGCCCTGCACTTTCAACCGCCATTTTCCAGTTCTGCATTTTCAGGCGACCCCTTACGCACTGTAACACACAGCTGCTGTATTGAGTCTGTTGTGTTCGCCAGGTGGCAGCAACATTTTCGGCGGAAATTTGTGCTACTTTGGCGCTAATTTTCGTGTTGTTGTTAGGTTTATTTCTAAGTAATGTGCTATTTACAAAATGTATATTAATGGTTTATTAATATTATTTTTATTTATATTAGGCCTACTCGTTTATTATTGCTAACAACAGTATTATTGTATAGATTGGCAAACTATAATTTGTATTAAAAAATATGCACAAAAGCATCAAAGTGACATAAGAAGATACAGCAGAGAACACAGAATTTACATTAAAAACTGCGACAAAATGCGCACGTGACGATTTGGAGCTGTAAAGCTTGACTGACAGACAGACGAATTAACGTTAATGCTGCGCTCAGTCGATCACGTCAGGTGTGCGGAATTCAGGATATACGAATCCGCTTGCAACGCAAACTTAGATCCGTAGAAATCTGAAAATTTCTGCGGACTAAGGCTATTAATCCGATTTTCTAATTTTTGAATGCATAAACTAACATAATTAAGCCAATTAACCTTTCTAAGCGCACGAAAAAAAATTGTTACAATGTTTTTTTATTAAAATGACGTCGGTGATAACATTGTTCAGTGATACTTGAGACAAAAAGTTAACAACGGCGGGCAAGTGCGGGGACAATTTTCACACGCATTTTGCCACTCAGTGTTATGACACCTCTTCATGTTAAACGATTATAAACACTGCCATGAAGTCCTATAACATTAGGCGGAGCAGAATGTTTCGATTTTCCGACAGACAGCTGCATATTTCCTACACAGGACATTATAGGTGCTCAAAATTCCAATTTTGCCCTAAATTTCCCCAAAGGTGAGGAATTTTTAGCTCAAAAATTTTGTATTTTTGGACGAAATTTTTCCGACAAGAAGCAAAATTTTCCGACATACTAAAATTTAGGGCAGGGGCAGAGGGCGTTGCCCCTGCCCACTGCCATGACGCCACCGGAGCCTGGCATGCACGTCTTGCGCATGTAAACTTTATCGCGGCAAATGTTGTACTGTTTCATAAGTAAGCAGGCCGGTAACACCGGCTCCTCAAGAATAGTACAGTTGTTATCTCTACCTATCGCTGTGTGCATGCACTCCTGAAAAATGTTTTATGCATGATATTCCACAGTGTATCTATTAACCGCGAAATTTCGACTTATGTGCTTTTTCAGATAACAGTATAATGTTCGGAAAAAGTCAGCTCTCACCTGTAGTTTGGAAAGGATATGAGACGGCAGGTGGCAGAGCGCGGAGGAAGTTGAAAGACGTCGACATGAAGTGATGACGCGACTAGCATGCGAACTATCAGTCGCACGGCTGAACAAGTGCGCTGAGCCACGTCATTAAGTGAAGCTGCTGCTTCTAATACGCGGCAGCAGCAGCAGCAGCAGCAGCAGCGGTGGTGGGTTGCAGCAGGTGCTGTTAGCTGCCACTGGCTCTCACTGACACCAACGCACAGCAGGCGCCAGCGCTCCAACGACTAGCAGCTAGAGTTGTGCCGTTTACTGAACTCCGATAAAATCACGCGCTGTACAGTATTTCCATGCTCTCCGACTGCTTCCAGTTTTGTATAACACATTATGTCGTCTATTGCTGCCCGCGGAACAGTATTGCGTTCAGCGTCCTGAAAGCTTTGTGAACACAATAACTCATGAACCGCTGTATATAGCTTGATGAAATTCTGCACGACCATGTACCATGACAACCTCTAGAAACCTATTGAATATCAAAGTCATAGGTCAAAGGTCAAGGTCACATGGGTTTTTGTATGTTTTTGTATGCATGATACTGCTTGAATCGCTTGGGCTAAATTCACGAAATGTCATTTGCTAGATGGCACAACTTTATTATGCCCGCGGAAGCGATTGACGTTACCCGTGGGCAGTATTTAGCCTTGAGCAAGGCTTCACGATCTTGTCTTTTCTTATTGCTACATGCAGGTTGAACTCACAACATAACCGTACAAACGAAACAA
>Ga0056124_1000306_pt1 | contig 15059 bp, 8 predicted proteins | sample WorMetHEROISLAND_2_FD_70069 | JGI IMG/M metagenome (GOLD analysis project Ga0056124, IMG submission 70069) | Marine gutless worms symbiont microbial communities from Max Planck institute for Marine Microbiology, Germany - Olavius sp. 4 HERON ISLAND | ecosystem: Host-associated > Annelida >... | reverse complement strand
CCCCACTCCGTACCTCTCCAAAATGTCGGCATCCTTTTAACCAAACGCTGAGCGATAAACAAACGTGATGCTGCCACGTAAAACAGGTTCTGACTACCGTTCTAGGAGTCGTCGTCTTAGTAATACTGTTCGGGTGGTTTTGTTGATTTGTTCAAAGTTTCTTTGTTTGTGGTTAACGGTAACCTATAGCATACACAAGCGCCGGCCGGCACCAATCCAGTGAAGTATCAAATGTAGGCTATAGCTTCAACGATTAACACCTGTCCGTTGGTGATAGTTACCTGAAGCCGAGCGAGGCACCTTGCGCGGCAGCGAGCGCCGATGATGACGTCATCAGTGACGTCACCGTTGTCCGAGGCAACGTCACAGACGTTGGTCAGCAGCAGAGCGGAACATAGGACTTCCGCCACGAGCAACACTCGTGACGTCATCGTCGCCGTGTTACGTCACATCCGGCATTACTAGAGACACGTCGTCTAGAAGATATCGTCATAGAAACGACGCGACGACGACAGGACGACAAGACGGCACACTCTCGACGGACGTCGCAGCACTGCAAGGCGACAAGCGCTCCCACGACTCTGTGGCTTTGCTGCGGCGGAGATAGGCCTACACTGACTGGCGCATGAGTCGGCACGACACTGTGCCACGTTCGCCGACACACCAGTGTCGACTCACGCATTCCCGTTTGGGCGGCGATTCACATATGCGATTTTATTTTCATTTGCATGAACAAGTACCTTAACAACCTCTAAAAGCCTATTGAATATCAAGGTCATAGGTCAAAGGTCAAGGTCACGTTTGTTCGTGTGTTCTTTGTATGCACGATACTTGGGCTACCCGCGGGCAGTACTTAGCCTTGTTTTAATTTTGTTGTAGTTTCATCTAGGGACATATGTTGGGGGCCTTTGCCCCTGCCTCCCCTTGAGAGTAAAAAATAATAAAAAGAGAAAAAAGTAGGCTAATCATAAGAGGAAAGGAGTTTGTTAGACCGACGGTATAGGCTACGTAAAATACTATTTCTGTTACGGGTACACCTCAGCACCTGGGCCCCCTTTTCACATTTCAAATTACGCCGCTGGTTTTCTTGTACATGTTTTCTTACAACATGTAGGCACCGCCTTAACGTCGTATATTATTATTAATTACGCCAAGGGCAACTAAAGTTACCAACTACACAGAACCAACAATATAAACAATGCGGCTGAGAGAAAAAATAGTCTGAAACAATCAATGAAGTAGTAACAAAAATATGAGCTTAGTCATGTGAATTTTAAAACATCGAACATTCAAGCGGTCAACTTATCTGGACTGAACCTGTTTAACGCGCGGTAAACTACCGTACAGCAAACTGCATCTGTGTAGGGCCTGACTTTTAAACGGATGTTGATTATCCGGTTGCGTAATATTAGCAGCTTCGTAGATAGGCTGATAATGTTTGCATTTTACATTTTTCCACTCGACTGATAGAATCACACAGGTCGTGACACACCGTGGACATGGCATGTAGTAAGATCTTCTCATCGATCATATTGCAACGAATTAGTCCACTCAGGACAGAAGAAATTCTTTCAGAAGCACAGGCGAGCTTCAGACACGAAAGAAGTATACGATTGACCAGATTTTCACCTTAAAACAATTAGCGTAGAAGAACAAGTACGAAGAGCTTAGTAGAAAGTTATCCGTTTGTCAACTTCAGAGAAAGGCATTCGCGAGTGTCTGACGGAAAGCTTTATATTCGCTATTTTAGGCTGCGACGCACACTTAAGAGTGAATTTTCGCTGAAATCACTGGAGATAGACTAAGACAACCTGCATGTATGAAATTAAACTGATCCTGTCGCGCGTCTCATGAGCATTAGCTCAGATTTCTTGTCACTATCTTTCAGGAGATTATAGTAGTCACAGGATTGGAGGATATTGACATGGCTGCATGGATAAATGGGCAAAGGCTTACGGATTTACGCTTTGCAGATGACATGGCGCTGTCAGCGGAATCTCATCGTGTTTTGTACAGTAGACGAGAGAGAGAGAGAGAGAGAGAGAGAGATATTTATGTAACGTATTCGCCAGCAGCAACGGCGCCGGCACAGCGCGATCAGTGGCGTAACTATATACGAGAGGCGAAGTGAGGCAATTGCCTCAGGGCGCCAAGCGGCAGGGGGCGCTAGGGGGCGCTTTTGGTCAACGGATTGTTTGCTTTGCACTACAGAATTCAGCCGAATTTCTAAAGAGAGAAAGAAGTTAAAGAACAAGCAAAATGATAGGAACCTTGTGTATCGATATTCATTTAGAACAATTAAGGTACATTTGTAATTCAACTTCTAGTATCTGACTGTTTTTCTACTTTTATGTTGAAATACTAGAAATAACACCATGGCAAGTCTCCATGTTATCATGTTATCCCACTGTCACTGTGAGAGGAAAAGCGCACGTGACAGTATGCGCTTTCTTTGGCTTCAGTCAGCTCGGTGACTTGGGTTCCCAGGTGGGACATTACATCGTTCTACTCCATCCGATAACTTTGACATTCCTTGTGGGAGTGGGGGGCGCCTAAAATGTTTGCCTCAGGGCGCTTCAGACGTAGTTACGCCACTGAGCGCGATCACTGATGTGTTGTGCTGTCCGGCGACGTGTATAAAATATTACAACCACAATGACGTCGACGATTACGCCACGGTGAAATGTTAGACACGATACGCAATAAATTGTCCGATATAATACAAACAGTGATAAATAATTGTTCGCGTGACAATAATATCTCACCAACAAGTCACAACCATGTTTAGTTAAATGTCAAATAAAATGTCGGGAAATCGATGGCTGCAGAGTTGCGCTAGACTGTGCAGCCAATCATGATAGCGGAAATTTGATCATCGGCTGAGTTGCTTCGAGGTGAAAACGGCCGAGTCTTCAGTGCGGCGTACGACGTTGGCCTATACACGTAGAGAGATTCAGTAGAAACACGTGGAGTCATTCGCGTCACGTATTCAGCGACGCGTCCAGTCGGACTGCGTCGGTCGACGGTACGTATATATACAGTAGGCTGTTTGTTTGTCGCGTTGCTCGTGTTTACGCCCAAACTCCACTTACTTCGACTTGTGATGGATTTCTTGTACAACATGCTGTACAACAAGCTGTACGACAAGTCCACATCGAATCAATAGTATACAGCAAATCAAATCCACAACGAGTTGTAGAACAAGCCACACAAAACATCGAAGACCTACGACAAATCTGCAGCATCTTGACGTGCCAAGACGTTATACAGCCTGTTGTAAGCTTACGACTTGTTGTCCAACGAATCCACGACTGATCGAAGTAGTGCAGTTTGAGCGTTAGTCGGCGGTGCTTGCGTGAGGTTCGCTCGTCCTCTGTGGCTGCTGCTGCTGCTGCTGCTGCTGTTGTCGGCAGTGCCGGGTTGCTGCTGCCTCCCAGCGCGCGACGCGCCTCGCCGGCAGACACACGATGCCGCCGAGCGCAATCAGCGTTCCAGACACGACGAACGGAACCACGTACGAGTCGGTAGCTTCCAGCAAAGCTCCTGTACAACCACACACCACATACACACACATTTCACCGCTTTGTGTTCACGTCTTCACGCAACCCACTGAAGTGCGTGGTGCTACAACAACGAGGGGGCAGGATTCCACCGTCCTATCATGACGGCTTCTGGTGCAATCCACTGTCATATAACAACTGTTGTTAACTTAATACACGCAGCAGCATAGTTTCTAACTGGCCAAATGGTTGAGAAGGTAAACGCGGTCCTGGCGAAAAGTAACGGAAGCTTATCGCTAGGCATTCGACTAAGTCACACCTGCATGCCTATAATGAGACCGGCCACAACGCTTATTAGATTATTTTTTTTACTTTCTCAGTGAACACTGCCTTACTCTGCGGGTTGGCCAAAAAAGTGAGATCCTTTCCAGCTATGGCTATAATGCCATATAAACTGCAAAACACATAATTATGCTGTTTAAACAACTGCAACATTTGCCATTAATTATTCACAGCTTAAATGTGCTCATTTATTTAAAAAATATATTTCATAATTCTTTCTAAACCCCAGTTTTTCTCCGCGCACAGGCTGTAAATAAAATGGCGGTTATTGTTAGTTAATCCAACCATCGTGACGAAATTACAATTTATTCGCATAAAAACCGAACTATTTTACATCGGCAGACGAAGAACGACGTCATTTTAATGAAAATGATAGGTGAGTAAACAAGAAGTGCAAATATGATGCTAATAACAAAAAAAAGAAAACTCAAATACCTTTTTGGCCTACCCTGTAGTATATTTAATGACTGTTACCTCTGCCGAAAAAAATGAGGCAATGAGATTGATCTGTAGATTCTGTCTGCGATTGTAAAAGAGATGACTCAATGTCTGTCTGTCTTTCGTCTATCCATCAGATTACTCAGAAAGTTATGAATAAATTTTGATACAATTTTACACCGTCGTTTTGGACCCAAAAAGTAAGAATGAGTTCGTTAGGGATCACAGTCCGATAATCCCTTTTTCTATTTTGCCCCAATTTTCACCACCGTAATACAAGTTTATCCAGGCTCTTCCGAGCCTGTGGCAGCACTATAATGGTAACGTTTTTCGCGATGAGTCTGAATTCGCAACTGTCTAGTAGATAACACTGTGTGAATTCGGGTTTGTACTCTCAGGGTACTTGTAGTTTTAAGCAGAAAAGCAGCACAGCGAAACAGAAGCGATCGAGCCGGTGCTGGACATTAATTACCGGATAGCGGCGAGCCGATGAGGACAGCGCAGCCCTGGCAGAGGACGAGCAGACCGAATGCACTGGTCAGCCGCTGTATCCCGACCAACTCAACGAGCACGATCGAACGCAGGCTAACGAACGACGCTGCAAATCATCACACAATAATTAGAATAAATAAACATAACACGTTTAATATATCAGTAGACAAACCGCTGCAAGGAATGTTGACGTTGACATCCCAATCAACGATCACCATATCAATTAATGCATTTAGATAACATTCAATATCCTTCCTTATTGTAAAGTAAACTCTCTCCGCTACTGAATACATCAGACCTGCGATCGCTGGACTTGTCGTCAACAGATTTCTCATGAAACTGTTCGACAGAAATGTTACTGATATGCTTTGTCAGGACTACTTAGCCAGGTGTTATGCTTGAAAAGCGAAGAAAGGCATTTCTGCTTTGTGTTGAAAACTGTCGTCACTAGGCAATTTCTTTCTGCCATTCATTACGGCGAATACAGATTTTCATAATGCAGTCGATTAGGGCCATGCCGAGTTCTCGCGTATTAAATTACGGTGCTTGGACAACTCAACCCTACAGACAGTTGCAGCGGAGTAACCAAAGCGTTTTATAAACGAAACTAATACCAAATAGGTGAAGAATTATTGTGTGCAGGATCATCAACCAATCCAACCAATTAGGAAATCTGGAGGAGCGCCGTACTCCTGAGCCAAAAAGGTTTGATGCTCCAGTTTGAGAACGCTTCTTGAAGCACTTTAGACGGGATTATTCAATTCCATTTTCGTCGCATTGGTAGGCTACCGCCTATCTCTGCCGTTTGTGTTTGGGGAAGTGTAAAGGGCCAATAACTCCACCGATGCTGTCATGCATGACAAGCGAACACTACCGTGTGTCTACGACCGTGGAGTGAGTGCGTTAAGTCTCTGTCTCGAGTTCCTTTAACAGTCACTCATCCAACTTAAGAGCGTCGCTTTACATGCATGCACATAATGCATTGCGGGACGTTAATCCCTTGCTATAAGAATTTCGTACTTGCTTCATTTGGAAAGTAGTCTATGAAATCCCAGGGTGATGACAATCGGTCTAACTGCTGCAACAGTCCACGTGACAACAATGCATCAAAACTTCGTCAAAGTGAGACAATTATGGTAGTGAATTACGTCGTCATCACGCCTGTCCAAACACGACGTTTTAACGTTAACGAACTACTGGGGTGATTCTTTTTTTGTCAATTATTTTAGATAGCTGTTTGCTTTTACGTACTTACCGGCTACTGTACTTCCCCTCGTTTTATCACAGAGGAGGTGAACATCACTGACCACTCAGTGAATAGATGGACAGTAAAGCCGTGTACTAGTAAGCGACAGAAACGAACTCAACACCGGCCACGCCGAGTTCAGTTCAATTCAGTTCGGTCCGTAGCCTATACAGAGGGCTTAACATGTAACGTCATCTAAGACAACGTAATTTTAAAACGCAGTGCAAAGCGCGGTACTGCCACCGTAAGATGTCTGTCCGTCCGTCTGTCCGTCCGTCTATGACGCTGGTGTATCGTGGCCATGGATTGGTTTACTTGGAAAGTACTTATGCGACACCAGCATAATAGTGATGACACACTCGCCAGAAACTGGCGCAAGAAACTGGCGGCAGTTTCTGGCGAGTGTGTCATTACTATAACGTGGCACGTAACCGAGGTCAGGCGGACGGCCGCAAATATGTCGGCACTGGTCCTATATAGTTTTCTAGTGCATTGTAACACGGCAGGTTACGTGAACGAACGACCGACGGCTACCAACACTGGTTCAACAGCCTTCGAGACTTAAGCAGGGTTTCCATCCAACGCAACGCACGCAACGCACGCAACGTAAGGAAAGTAAGGGACGTAACGAAACGGACGGAACTGACGTAAGGCAGGTAACGCAATGATGTCATTATTGGACAGGCCTACTGCACGCGGCAGCGGCTAATCACAGCAGCCAGCGACGACGGCATATGGCGCTGGCACGCTGCCAAGCTGTGGCAGACACGCCATAAAATATGAAATTACTGAAATTAAATTTGATCTGCATCATAAATTGCACAACAAGTAAATAAACCTGCTAAAATTTGGACTATTGATTTTTTTTTAATTTTTAAAGCTTAAAAAACTTGAGTTCGGCTAGAAAGAGGACAGCTCGGTTCCTATTGGCTAGAGCTTGCGATTCTTACGTGAGTTGCGTTCACTGCGTTTGTTACGTACTTTGTTGCGTGCGTTGCGTGCGTTGCTTTGGATAAAACCCCCCGCTTTATCCTTATCACGTTCCTATTACAGTGCTACCGTAGTCATCTTAGAGCTGAACTGTTTCGCAAAGACTGTGGCGCTAACTTATCTTAGCACGTTCGTGGTATAGCTTTGCGGTAGGAACGGACAAACGTAAAATCCTCCTACTGAATTAGCTGAACTGACCGATGGAGACGCCGAACACGGCGGCGTAAGCGAGGAGCAGCTCGTATCGGTCGAGCAGAGGGACGAGGCAGGTGGCAGCGCCCGCGACCACGGCGGCGACGTTGTGCACGAGTATACAGTCGACACTGGGACAGTCGACGAGCAGCCCGGTGACTATACGCGACACCGTGTTGCAGACACCGAGCACCGAGAGGATCAGACTTGCTCGCCACTCGTCCACTCCCAGCTGCTTCGTTGCCTTCTCAGTCACGTACACGTACGGAGTGAACAGACCTGTAGAATAGAGTAGAATAGAACATTTATACAGCGCGATATCATGCGAATGCATCTCTGTTGCGCTGAATGCACTAATATCGCGCAAACAATACCGTCTTTAGCGGGCGCCTAAAGTCGTCAAAACTGTTAGACGGACAACGAAATTCGGTCGGCAGCGAGTTCCAGACTGTCGGGCCCGCGACAGGGAAAGCCCGACGGCCGAATGTAATCCGGCGACATTGCGGTACAGTCAGCTGATGCTGGTTAGCTGGTCGTAGATGTCGGCTGCTGACGGAAGTGACCGGAGTGCAGTTTACCTCTCACAGTTCGAACAGCGCCATCTGGTGACAGCTTCAGACGACACCTGAAAACTCATCTGTTCTCCAGCAACACCGCCACTGACTAACTATGACCATCCACGCCTACGACTCACTTAGAATCCTGTTTGACATACGGCGCTCTACAAGTGTTGTTTACTTACTTAGTTACTTAAAAAGTAAGATACGAAATTTCATCACTTCATTACACGGCGTGACCGAATGAAAGGGGTGCTTTCCGAGCCAAAAAACTGTTAAAGGACTGTTCCCAGGACATCGACCCCCTACAAATTTCGAATGCGTCAAAAATTCACATTTTGCAATCAGGCATTCAAAAACTCACGTTGGGGGGGAATCGGAGGAGATAGATACCCATTTTCCTCCGAATTTCAGAAACCCGGCATCGATATCTCAACATTCAGTGAAAAGTTCATGAAAATCCGTTTCTCTTTCTTTCTTTCTTTCTTTCTTTCGTTCTTCTGAAAATAGTCAAACTTCAACAAGTTGAAGTCACGTCAAAGACTCCTGATCAGCAGCTTCGTCAGATATGAAAATCTTTATTCGCCACAAATGGTAGAGTTGAGAAATAACAAATAATAATAATAATTTAAAAAAACTACATATATTAGATATTATTAACAGACTATAAAAATTCTTTCCCTGATATACTCAGCAGTACATTCGCAATACAACGGTCATTAGAGACACACCTTTAACGTGTTGTTAAACTACATTGTAATAAATTCCATAAATAATATTTATTGTTAATCAACAGCTGTCATTAATATTTTCAGTATAGGGCTACGTTTGGGGCCCCTTTCCTGTCAAACCCTCTTGTCTGTCTGAGAAATTAATCTCAAAGCATGCACGCTAATAATTATCGTGAACTAATTGAACCCATGTCCGACCGATAACGGTGCAGGATTAGCGCGTACTGTGCCGATAAAGCCTGGTTTCCATCCAACGTAACGCACGTCGTACTCTTTGACGCAGGACAGTACGCAAGCAAGTACGCAACGACGAACGCAAGCGACGTAACAGCCAAAACGCAAGGATGTAGAAGCGGTGTCTGTGCTTTCATTGCGCACGTTGCGTTGGATGAAAACCAGGCTTTATCTATAGTCCAGAGACAAGCCTATGCTGCAGTACCAGTGAAGACGATGACACCGGATAGACCGACGAGTATGAAGGTGGCGCTCTTCAGCAGCGATAGATCGAACAGGTCGCCGACGACGGTGCGCAGTTTGTCCGGTCGACTGTCATTGCTGCTGCTGCTGCTGCCGGTCGTCGATGAACTCAGGTACGAGTAGTCGTCATCTCCACGCTGACGGAATTCCGGCAACTTTGACAGACTCCCGCCGCACAACATTTCCTGACAGTACATCAGCGACTCAGTATAGAGAAGGTTATAGTTATTATTCGAGTTGTACAACGACTATTTTTTTGATTGCGGTAATCGCTAATCAGTGGTTTTAACGCGATGTTTTTGCGGGCGCTGGGCCGACTATTTTCTAGTTCTAAGCGCGGTTATTTTCTCAAGGCGTGAACGTGTTCCGTAGCGCGGTAACTGAACTGCTGTACGCTATACCTGGAAAACGATAAGTTAGAATACGTGCACGTATGCGGTCTAAAAAGCACAGAAGTTTCAGAAATGCTTTCCTCGCGTTGACATTTTCTCACAAAGATCGAAAAACGACATGATTCAGTATGAATACTGGATAACGTCAGTGATAGCTGAACTCGGATAATTTCTAATTCAGTGAAGTCAGCAGGTAACTAAAAACGTAAACGTACCCGACGATCGAAGGGTCTGTGATCGATTTGAAGACTCGTAAAACTGAGTTTTGACGGGCAGTTAGCGTGCAAGACGAGATCGTTGTGACTGTAAGACTTCGCAGGCAGTGACCTACAACAACAACAACATCATCATCATCATCATCATCAGCAGCAGCAGCAGCAGCAGCTGCCTAGAAAAAAACTATATCATGCGTTGAGCAAAAATAAGAGCGTAATGTGTCAATTAAGTGGAAATGTGATTGTAACACGAAAATATGCGAATATTTTGTAGCAGAAATCGACATAACGACTGCAATAATGCAGGCTGTTAGCTGTACGTTTCCATACAACCTGTGCACAATTACTACATACTGTGCTATCAGTTCTGCGTGGGCCTGATAGGCCTATGTGTATAGCATTGCATCAAAGTCAAACGGCTTTTCAAATTTGGTTACAGTTCACATTTAATTTCTTTTTCTGATCTCATAGAATCCTGCTCTGAGGATCTCTTTGAAAATGCGCACAAATCCAATCATTGTCTCCATGAATTGTTTTCTTCCTATGTTCATCAGTTAGAGAGCCTGCGCCCGCGAGGTCATGATCTCATGTTGCCAGCCTGTACTGGTTATTTACATAAACAGTCATTTATTATTAGGTCCTTATTTGAACGTTTTTAGTTTTACATTACTTCTGTTTCGTTTCTTGTTCCGTTCTTTAGAGTTTGTGCGTTTGTCACATTCATTAATAGATACTGTGTTACTGTGTTACGTAGGGCTTGAAGCGGGACGCTATAGGCCGGTATATATAGCATACCGACACTTCCTTGACTGCCTAGCAACAGACAAAAACATTCTTATTTTGCAGATATTGACAATTATTAGCACTGCTCTCTAGCGCATTAGAGACATTGTGGATGCGCTCTAGAAATCCATATTTGATTTAATCTGATACCGCCACTTCTTCTGTGAGATAGTTACAAAATAACATATTTAATACACAATATTAGATCTAGAACTACACTCTGACAGTTTTCATTTTCATAACAACACTTATGTTTTTCACTTCAAGTTCTGGCATGAAGTATCCAATAATCTGCGACAAGATATCAAAACACAATGTAACGGTAAATGAGCCTAAACCATATTATAACAGGGGGCAAAATTTGCTTATTGGGCGGTAACAAAAATACCGTACCTGCGTGGCCCCGATTGTTTTGCACATATTCATGTGCAAAGCCTCACGCAGCCAAAGTAATTACCAATGTAGTAAATGTTGACAACGTGACCAGCTCTAACCGATTAATTTTGTTGTGGTTTATGTAGAAAATCAAGTTTGATGAATCAATTCTAAATCGATATTTTGTTACAAGCTGCCAGTAAAAAATAAGCAATGATGAGCTGTAAACGAGAAACTACGAATATACAGTGTACAATAATTGTTGCTGTAAATATACACGTGTACCGTTTACGAGAAGGCGTTTCTGCCGATAACGGATTGTCCAGTGTGTCATTTGTCAAGTGTTGCTCTTGTTTTTCCTCATCACCAACTTGTCTCCGTGTAATGGTTAAAGTTGGCAGAGCAACTTGCATTTGTATCACCTGCATACAAATAAATTTCATTAAACATAGGCCGCCTAATAGTGCTAGTATTATGTATGCCATGCAACACGAAAGTCTTTAAAGTACACGTTACTTTTCCTAATGACATTAGGTCCATAAAACCCGAACTTGTCACTCCCCGGAGAACTACGGCTACAGCACGGAGCAATGAAAGATGCACAGTTTCCCACCAGCTTAGAGCGGCGAATTCTAAGGGAACACTTTGATATAGATTGTCCTCTTATTTAAGCTGACCTCGACTAAGTTTGTTGAGAATATGTAGCTTACAGCTACGACCCTGACATGCATTTCAAGACACCTGCGCAGTTGAAGACAATTTGATCAGTTTGCTGCCTAAAGTATGCAGCTGTGTGCCTGAGATTCAGCGGGTTTTCCCGTTGACATTGTGCGCCATACAAATTTACTTACTTAATTACTTACTTACAACTCAGTTATTAGTTTGCACAAACTGCGTTTAAGGGTTAGGACAGAAAAATCACTTATTGATCATTGATCAGTAAAATTCGAGAAATCCCCGTCAAGAAGATTACACCGCTCTTCAGATAGACCTACCCCATAGGCGTACCCCATATAGCTATAGGCTACTGCTTCCCGCAGAACCTCATTCCTGCTCTTGACCTTTCACAAATTCCACGCCTCGCAGCCTCCGCCGTTGCCAGTACAAATATTTACATGATATATTGTGAAGATACCGCCAAAATATGGTTTATGTTAGTATTTACACTCTCTTCACTTTCAGAAAGTCGGCACAGCATACATTCTTATTAAGTCTTATTCTGCGGAAAAGTTTAACAAATATCCGCTAACTTGCACCGGGCAGTTTGGGTTGACAGAAAACCGCAGGAAGATGCAGCGGTAAGACAGAACACAGAAATAGATCATGCAAAAAGCAAGACACTTGGAAGCATCTGTTTCTGGATCTTTCAGCGCCTCTGAATCATTAGTTAACCGACATTTGGACACTAATGGCGCTGTACAAATCAGCTTTTTATGTTATGTTATGAAGGGTGCCGTTCACCAGTTGTGCGCTCAGCTGCTATCAGTTAGTTACTGCTCAAGGTTTCTGGCTAAATGTCTGCAGGCCTACAGCCACCTGCTATACGAGTAAGTAAGTAGCCTACGCTGGCCGAGTTCTTCGGCAGACATCGTCCGCAACACGACAGCGATCCTAGGCAGTCCGACGATCGTAAATGCTCGACGTATGTGCACCAGTTTCAGGACACCATAAAACCATCCGCAGGCGTCCGTAGCATCGAACCAAGGTCGCGTGGCAATGCCAACTCATTGCTAACACAGCTGCAGTCATAAGATTCAATGCCAAGGTCAAGGTCAAGGTCAAGGTCAGAGCTTTGGCACGTGCGCGGTCCTTCGGCGCGGAAGACACTACTTGAAACTATTTACGTTGTGTGTCAAGTAACGAGATCAATAGGCCTAGTACAACCACAAGGCAAAGACCAAGCTATTTAAGACCAAGACAGATATCACAATTGCATTTCTCGGTCAGTCTGTGCGTTCCAAATGGCTGCTGGAAGGGCTACAAATGTTTGAATTTAAAATGTCTTTATTGTATTGATATAGTGATGTAAAATACGACAATGCCGATAACGGTGTTCTTAATTCCTATATCGCCATTTCGTCAGGGTAGATAGATCGAGTACCGGCCTGCCTGGCTGTGGCTAAAGCAGGGCGTGTTCACCCGTGCTGGGTGGCAGGTAACACCGTGCGATCATATATGGCCGATGACGCTCCGTAGCTCGGAGATGGGTTTCCCGTGAAGAGCTACATTATACACCCTTTAACCTTTCGATGTTTGTGGATAGGTCGGTAGACGGCGGCACAGATGAGTCCGTTGAGGATGACGCCGGCAATGATGAGGTTGGCTCCTCGCCAGCCGTACAGACTGAGCAGCAATGACATGAGCGGCGCCAGCACGAACGCGCCGATGCTTGAGCCGCACACGGCGATGCCCGTCGCCAGCGCTCGACGCTCGTTGAAGTAGTAACTAACGATGACGATCGACGGCAAATACATGAGACCGAATCCCACTCCTTTGTACACAATACAAAACAAAAAAAAACGTAAAGTCCTCCCCGAGCCATAAGTCCCATAGGGCGGCGCCGATCTCCGTTTCCTTAACCCTCAGCCAGACACCAGTTTACACTGCCAGACCACGCATATGGGGCTAGTGCATCGCGCGGTGTGCCTGTTTACGTCCCAGCTTTCGCTGGTACTCACTGCGCATATCCACGGAGGGATGGCCAGGCTGAGTTGAGCCGGGTGGCTGGTTACATATCGACATGGTTTACCCGTCTGCCGGCGATCACCCATCCAAGTAGTAACCGGCATCGGCGTAGGGAAGCTACGTTGATCAAATACATCGTGTTAACCACGCCACGCCACCCATTATTTTTATACGCTGTATTGATCAGCATATTACACTGTTACAACATGCACTTTACACACACGCCCCCTCACACACACACACACACCTATTTTAATTTAAAATACCTATTTTAATTTAAAATATGTGTGTATGTGTGTGAAATGGTCTCCCGGATGTACTTGTTGGTTTCGAGTTTCAAAAAAGTCGGTTGAAAAATGTTGGAGCTGTGTGGATTTCCGTTCTCTCGTTGAACAAAAAAAAACAAAGCGCCTAGTATAACAATTAGTTGCTACCGCGCAAGTCGTGATAACTTTTTTGGCGTCTTCTTCTAATATAGACCTGACAGTGGCTCACTCAAGCCGGCTTGAGCAGCAAAATACAGCTCACACATCGAAATGTAGCCAGCAAGTCAGTGAAGGATTATGCTCCTAACTGACAGTTCAGAACGGACATGGTGCTACTTCTGTGAGTGACGTTGTCTGGCGCCGTACCAAGGACTACTGTGTTATACGAGATCTGCGTTTGCCACGTTTCACGTTGATGTCCTCCACTGGCAAAGCGGCAGACCGATGGAAGGACGGTACGGACTGACCTCCAAGGAAGCCGTAGGTGACGAGCATCATATCAACGGTGCGGGCGAAACTGCTGGCAACGAAGAACACCGACGCAATGAGGCTGCCAGTCATCGCCACTCCACGACAGCCGAACTTGTTAGACAATGCAGCAACCACTGGTCCTATCAGTCAATCAATCAATCAACACATTTATATAGCTCCGTACCTCGTGAGCGAATCAGAGGTGCATAGTAGCACGCACATTTCTTTGTAGGCAATGTCAAAGTCAGACAGATCGGCTTTTAAAAAATGCCTGGCCTGGCGGTGTTGAGAAGTCAGCAGATCTACTGTTGTGTGGCAGAGGGGCTTAGACTGAAAGATCGAGCGCTATGGATGAGTTTTTGTCAACAATGCTGGCGACGTACTGGCATCACTGGCGTCTATTGTGCCAGTAACGTTTTAGAATATGCCCTGACGTAACAGAAAAGCTACGAAATTAAAAATAAACGGAAACCTCGTACGTGCAGGTTCTGTCAAACTTACAGCTAAAACGGGGCTGGTATTTCGCGGCTTCGGGAGATTCTCGTAACAGCTTTTGAAATTAATGTTCGCGACCTTCAGTTGATCTGACTGGCGGGGCGAGGTAAGGATTACAGGGAGACGGACACTCCCCCCCCCTGGACGTTACAACCCATATGTATGTATGTATGTATGTATGTATGTATGTATGTATATTATTTGTGGTTCTATTGAAGTTTGAAAAGTCACTGTATATAGTTTATACCACTATTACTACTACTACTACGCCTACTACTACTGTTCCTGCTGCTGCTGCTACTCATACTACTACTATTATTTGGTGAAAATTGGTCGGCCGTGTAGTGGTTGTCAAGATGCTGAGGTATGACCATTTGTAATTTTCGAAGACGGCGGCCGGATTTACTTCCGA
>Ga0056124_1000305_pt1 | contig 15085 bp, 8 predicted proteins | sample WorMetHEROISLAND_2_FD_70069 | JGI IMG/M metagenome (GOLD analysis project Ga0056124, IMG submission 70069) | Marine gutless worms symbiont microbial communities from Max Planck institute for Marine Microbiology, Germany - Olavius sp. 4 HERON ISLAND | ecosystem: Host-associated > Annelida >... | reverse complement strand
TACAGAGTGGATTACTTGTGAAGTTTTACTTGGATGTTTCAACAGGATGTTTACACTTTGAGATTTACCAAGAAGATACTCGACGCGTTTCGGTCGTATGAGAAAAGAAGAAGAAGAAGTCTTTGCTTAGCTGTCAGTTTTTTTTGGCAGACTTTACTCCAAATCACGCTCCAGATGTAAACTGTTGGAATTTTTGAAGCAGCAGGTCACTGGCGTGATTTGACGCATATATGTACAGTAGAAAGAAAATTATGAATTTGTAACCGTAAACTGCAGGATTACCGATCGTATCATATATACCATATATTAGGTGAAATCTAATCTATGAAATATATGATTATTTGCTAGGACAGCAGAAATTCTGCTGTCAGCGTAATTGCTACATTCAAATACAACATGTTAACTTACCACCATGCCACCAACCAAATATTTTCCATCCAGTGGATGGAAAATATTTGGTTGGTAATAAAAAATAGCATCGGATTTGCTTACTTATGCGTGGACGGCGTCCACGCATAAGTAAGCAAATCCGATGCTATTTTTTATTTGTCGTAGAAAAGAAAACTGCATGCACACTATTTTCTGTCTGTGTGGATGGAAACAGGTGCACCCGTAGACCCTGTGGGTTGGGTGAATAGCAAAAGAAGCACAGTCTTACATGCATTTAAAAGGCAGTATATTTGCCATGCAATAAATGAGGATGGAACATAGCCTCAAATTTGCTGTTATTTGTCCACATGGACACGTGTGCATGTCCACGGCGGATGGAAAATAGCAGCAGATTTGCTAACATTTCCATCCATGCAGATGGAATATAACACCGAGCATCAAAACCAGCGAGGCAGCCATTTTACCTATGTGTTATTGTTGCTGCGTTGCAGGGAAGATAGCCGCCAGCCGTCATGAGCAAGTTCCAGGAAGGTCTTCAGGCTCAACGTCAGCTCGTTGAACAGCTCAGAGTCGAGGCCGGCATACATCGTATGACGGTGTCCGAGTCCGTGGCGGAGATCATGAAGTACATGCAGCAGCACGCTGACAGCGACGTCCTGATGAAGGGATTTGCCAAGCAGAGCGACAACCCATTCAAGGAGAAGGGCGGCTGTCTCATTCTCTGATAGCACTCGGACCATGTTCCGTGCATGGATCTCCGATTCAATCTTTAATATGGACAGTTTTGATCTTGATGCTGTTTGGATCATGTCATAAAATCTCATGTTGTGTCACGTCACGGATAGGAATTAATTGCCTTTTATTATCATCATCCTTTGCTATCTACGAGAACGCACTTGTTCTGTTTGTCTGCTAACATCTGCAAAAGGAGATTCATAATTTCTGAAAAGTTACCAGTGCTTTAGAGCTATCATTGTCATCAGCAGTACTCTTGTGCTTTTTGTGTATGTAATGTGTGATACGTAATCATGTCACTAGCCAGAGGAGTTTGAATTCTAAATCGGCTACAGTATTGTGTGAATTGGGTTTAAGTGTGCTTTTGTCTTTGTCGCTTGTTCTGCACTGATGAAATCGAGTGCACTGTGAAATGGATGACTATATCTATTGTGGCGGTGATGTGCTAGAATGGTATTCATGTCTGTGAGTTATCGTTGTAATAGAACTAAACTAAGATAGGACACTCCAGCAAACTAGCATAGCCATAGGTGCAACCTATGTGTGATAGAAATGAACACCAGTAGCATCGCTAGTTGGACAAATGTTTGTAGATGGAAGAAATAAGACGTTTGTCCGTGCCTATGCCACTTATTGCAGTTGAAACGTATTACTAAACTAATGCCTGTCTCAGAAGTCTTTATAAAGACGTCTTAGAAACGTTGATGTCGACTTGGCATTGTATTCCAGGGCTCTTGCGGGTCCTTGAATGTCCTGGAATAATTTTTCCAGATTTTCAAGGCCTGGAAAGTCCTTAAAAACAGACATGGTCCTTGAAAGTCCTTGAATCTGTGTCTGAAGGTCATTGAAAGTGCTTGAATTTGATTTTCTAAAACGCGGACATGAGGCAAGAGAATCGTATTTTTCTTCCTACCAGAAGCGTTCTGTGGCCTAAAAGATGCAGAAAATGCGATAACAGCCGGGGCTCCGCCCCAGACCCTGCTGGGGGAGCTCACGACGCTCCCCCAGACACTCTAGTCGACTATTGATGCATTTGGAACATTTTTATGATAATTCCAGTTTTTGATTAATGCTTGTAGGTGTTAAATTGTCCAATGTAAACTGAACCTGCTTATATATGCTTATAAAAGTGCCGGTTTGAGTTAATTTAGTTCTCCATATATATCCTTCGTGTGGTCGTTGAATTTGATTTTGACAAATGGGCAAGAACCATGGTATTCACTGGCTGGCAGTTTGGAGTGTTATGTCTTAGGTTAGTTCTGTTATCACTGTATGGTGCCATGCCATGCTGTCATGTGTATAATGTGTTCAGTGTTCTTTCAAATCATCATTTTGACTTGCTAGTCACTGTAGTGGATGTTTTATTTCAATATTTTAACTGTATCATGTAGATGCTGCATCCTAACCATCCCAAGATTTTTATATGTTTGCCATATTTTCCACTTCTTGCCTATTGATCTTTTCAGTCAGTTGTGAAAAGTGCATGAATTTTTCGCCACATTTTACACTGGTGATTTTGTAACACGACGATCAGATAAGCTACAACAGTTATTCTGATCATACTTGCATCTGTTTTATATCATTTTGTGTTAAATTTTCATTGCAGAATCAGCTAAATCTAGTCCTTTGTTCTGGCCCCGTGAGTTCTAGGCAGCCTGTCATCTCTAATATCTATACATTGTTGACTTATTTGGTGTGTGGATCTGACAGATATGGAAAATGTGTTAGAAGGCTAGTCTAGTGTACTGTTATTTACTAGTTGCTACAGTTCCATGTGTTTACTGGTCTCAGTACATTGGCTGCCTGTAACTCAAGTACGTTCATCGGTTAGTAACTAATCTATTGTCACTTATTTATTGACGTTTCTGCATCTATACTTGTTCGTGATGTCATATAATAAATCACAAATAGTGTCCGCTGCTGGAATGAGTTTAATTTTCTTTTTTTTATTCCCCCACATAAGGCACTTCGTATTGGCTATGTCCTTATAAGTGTGATGCTTATAATGAAGAATTCTGATGATAACGCAGGAACTTTACAAAATATAATAAAGCAGATGAAAAAAAAAACAGCACGTTATTTATCTATTACAGAGTAACCAGTAACCGCTACACTGCAAAACTGCATCCATGGATCAAAAATAAACACAAACATATAACTAACTTATCCACAGAAAATCCAGTTCAACAAATGTTGCACAGAAAAGAAAGTATATATAACTACTGTCAACGTGAAAACAGAAAAAGTTTCGCCAACAAACGTAAAGCTTTCCTCGTAACGTATTAACATTAACCAACGTATCATGTCATTTACACAGAAGACAACTTTCTTCACGGCAGGATATTGATTACATGTGCAATACAGTATTGGTCCAAGTCCTCTAGTGAAAAAAGTACAGCATAAATATTCTAACAGTCTGGACTCAATACGTCCCAGCTAGTGTGTGCAGCAAACTATATGATCTAGTAGACTGGATACAAGCCAATAGTTATATAACTATGAAAACTGTGGTTTCATCGTTTGACAATTTACCAACAACGTATCTACCAAACTAACGCACACATAATATGCAGGTTTTCCAGGAGAAAATTCCCAATTTTTCCACGACTCCCTGACCAGTGGTGTCAGTGGTGCCTGCACATTTTCCATGACTATTCAGCATTACAGTACGATGCCTAAGTACTGGTCACTGTACCACACAATCCACGACGGATCCAGGATTTATCAAAGGAAGGACCAGAGGCCCCAGTGGAGTCCTGGTGGGGTCACGGAGGTGAAGTCCCTGAAGATGAAAGCCAATTTTCATACAAAAGTACTCAAATGAAAAAAAAACCATCGGCTGGTGATGACCAGCCCTACCTTTGGTCATTTCAGAAAATAAATGTGTAAAGTTTGAAATTAAAATTCCAAACGGTTGCTGAGAAAACAGCGAAAAACTTTAGGGGGCTACTTTATTTTGCTGCACCTGGTACAGTATTACGCGTACAAACATGCCGATCACAACACAGCATTCACTACTCAACGCTTGGCAATCAACAAACAACATATCAGTATCGTTATCAGCAAAAAAATATCAATATCCTTCCTTATCATAACATTGCGTCCCGAGCGGAATGTAGCTCTACAAAACAGAAACCGGAGAATATCAGTTTTACGCTGACACAAAGACTCTTTGGAAACAGTTCGGTAAGCTATACAAGCAGAAAGCAAACCCGGCAATAAATTAGCACAAACAAAACACTTTGGATGCTACGACGAGACACGTGGCTATTCTGTGAAATATAGTCAATAACATACAATGACATTAAATGTCAGCAACAGTTACCGATGAACTGTAAATGTGAATACGAATGCATAGGCACCAACTTCACAGTCAAAACCTTACGGGTTGAATGATGATTGGCCCGACATTATGCAAGAACACATTGCGATAAAAGCTGTGTCCACACAAACAGTGAAATTCAGAACCGCCACATTGTTTACATCACACATTTACACAAACCTAACAGTATTGTCGAGAAAAAGTGTGATTTTTTTGCCTAAAATGCAACAGGCTGTTTGGCACAGCCTGGAACCAATGGCGAAGGAGTTAAAGGGGTAGCACGGTAGGAGGAAAAGTGGCAGGACAGGAAGGAAGGGAAAAGACGGGGAGTAATTTCATCCCCGGAGTAGTTAGTAAAAGTTGGTGCCTATCTATGAATGACAACAAGTAACATACGCTGAAATATATATTCTATTACTTAATCTTATTACCTCAGTAACTCGATCCTACGAAGTGTTCATAGAAAATCAACAAAGACGCATACTAGTACCGATTGCTTTCTGTGATACACATACTAAATGAAACCAGACTCCACCCACATTGCCATATTTGGACACTAATTATTATGTAATTAGAATAATAGCAAAGTAAGATTTTCAAGGCAAACATAAACGGTATTTGGCACTGGTTATTCAGACAATAGCAGTAGAACTTCATAAATTTACTATCGTTTATAAAACAAAACATGTACTACTAAAACTATTACAACACATACAGCAGATTTTTTCAGATGTTTTCTGTAATTTTTAAATGTTAAACGTAATATGGTTATGGGTACATCTAATATGGTTACAATTAGTTACACGCAGACATGTTTACAAAAGATGCACAAAATGTTAACTAGATACAACGAAAAACAGTAATATATGTACAATTTAACCATTCACCCGACATATAACAGACAACTGCACCACATAATAACGAAACTACAGCAACAAATATTCACAGATGTACACTCTATAGGGTGGTCCAAAAACAGTCAGCTACGGTACTGACACGTTAATACTTAGTTTAGGTTGCTAAAACAATTTCAGGGTGACCGCTCTTTGAAATTTTTCTGACACAAGAATACTAAAGGGAATGTCAGACGATGGATAAAATTGGCCGATTTTGTCTGCCAATAAAATCGGCCAACAAAAACCTGTCGTCTGTCATGCAAAAATCGGCCAATTTTGTCTGCTGATAAAATCATCTGATTTTATTGTCCAACTAGAACACGTTCTATTCTTGACGATAGAATCGGCCAACTTTTTGGATATTGGTTACTCAGTTCACTTCATGGTAATTGTTTACAGTGAAGATGAATATTTATTTTAGTTATTTATTTTGTTTGTTAATCTATAACGTTTATTGCCATTCATTAGATGCAAAAAATGCAAATATCATTATGCGATTTACATTCTACTGTTGGTTATTCATGAAGCTAGCTGATATATTACGAAGTTGCATATGACAAAATTGGCCACGTGTCATGGTTCAACGATTTATCGGCCGATATTGTCGGGCAACTAAACCACGTCCACAAAAGTTGGCCAATTTATCGATCATCTGACATCCCCTTAACAGCATAGTGACATAACAGTGATAACAGTACAGTAACACAATTAATGCTTCCATAGCGGAATGTGACTCTACAAAGCAGAAACTGGAGAATATCATTTTTAGCCGACAAAAAATCTCTTTGGAAACAGTTCGGTAAGCTGTAAAATGCATCAACAAAAATATCATGTTACTATCACGGTAATTTTGTGTCCCAATGTGTCCACATGGATGTGGGATGAATCAAGGTCAAGGTCAAGGATTACGAGGTACTGTAATTAACGCTGGCATTGCCCCAAACAAAGTTAACAGTAAATGGTTCTCCTTGACAGGATTTCCCCGGAAAAATCCCCAACTTTTGGACAATTCCCTCACACTGCAGTTTTCACAATTCCAGAAAACTGATCACTTTGCAACTTGTTTCCAAGGATCAAGTATCATCAACAACAGAACTACTGCGGTGTCAGTTTGGCTTATGTTTTTGGACCACCCTGTGCACATTACAGCTCTACACAACCCTAACACAGTCAAACAACGAAAAGTACCTGGAATTGTTGTGCAAAACTGACAAAAATATGAAGACCGTAGACAAAATTCCACACAATACAGCAATTTGTGTGAGTGAAATGGAATAGCTTGGCATACTGCAACTGAACAGTTGCTTGCGTGAGGGCCGACGAAAGTGTTGTAAAGACTATGTTTACCTGATAAAACCCAGTGATCTTATTGGGTATGTGCCTGAACCCTGAATGCACGTCTATCATTGAGGAATGTTCGTGTGATACAAGAAAACAAACGACACCGACAAAACCGGAAAATAAGCATAAAGCAGGAGAACATCACTGGATACGGAAAAACGTTTCAACAGCCGGCTTTCTGCTATTTCACCTCAACTAGTGGCTAAGTAATCTGACAAGCAGTAACAACTGCGACCAGGATTTTTCAACTGTACCATAACCCAGCAAAGCAGCTACATTAACAGCTGGCGTCTGTCTGCTGTATGGCAGTAAGAATAACCAGAACTGGCGGTGGTGGCACAGGCTCAATCCGTGCATCCACACTTGTCTAGAATGATTCACCATCCGCTGAATCACTGGGTGCAATTCAGCCCATCTTCCTCGCCCGCCATCTACTTGCTAGATTTTGTCCAAATCAATTCAGAGAACATGGCACGGCTCCGTTTCTTTGGGCACGTGGCATGGATGGGCGATTCGCAAGACACGTCCAGAGCCCTATATACATCGATTCGCGGGTTACCCAAGGACTGGAGGCGCCGCCCAGGACGTCCACGTCGCACCTGGCTACGGACCACGGAAGCAGACCTTCAGCCGCTCAATCACGGTGTGAACTCAGCCTGGCGACTCGCTCAGGACCGAGAACGATGGAAGCAACTCGTGGAAACGGCTACGCTGCAGTCAGGGGCATGCCCGCGATGATGATGGTGATGAATTCAAGGAGGTGACAGCAAATATTCACATGCTCGGATCAGCCGCAGCAAAAACGTTGTATAGAAAGCAAAGTTGGTTGTAAATACACTTCCAACTTGAAACAGAAAAACTTCCAAGAAAAAGAAAACCGAGAACATGGCACGATGCAGAGACAAGAACGTGGATCTCAACGACATGAAAGACTAGACAGAGACTCGCACCATCACTGACTGCTTGACCCACTTACTAATCACCTCAACAACACTGCTGCAAACATAACGCCAGTGACACACTGACGGATTTTGGCACCCAAAATCCACCACCACTGCTTCAAACTTTAACAATTTTTTCAGGGATTTACTCCACGTTAAGCCAAGGTCCCTGACTGTCATTTTTACAAATTATTATTTTATCAGGTATTTGTCCAAGCCAGATGGCCTTTATGCCACCAGGACAACCGAGTCAAAACCATGAAGGATAAAAAACGATTATTGCCACTGGTCCACAGACACGAACAACACATCAGAAAAAAGTGTAACAATACACACATTGTCCAGGGTGGCCACAGTTTTGGGGGAAAATAATTAAGGAATTTTCAAAAACTTTCAAGTACTTTTTCCAAACCTATTCCAGCGATGTTTTACCACATGACGATTAGAGTATTTAATGTTTCTGGCATCACACAAAAACTATTAGGAGCATAAAATCAGTACTACTAAATAAGTAACAGCAATTCCGATACGCAGCAAATCAGTAAGTACCGGTAAGATGAATCTGAAGTCTACTGGATTGGGGAGTTCAGCATTGACTGCAAAATTTCCACACCATGGTAACAATGATTATAAACTACTAAAATTAAAGACTTTCAAGTCCCTTTCCATCGAATTCCAAAACTTTCAAGGTCGCCCTATTTGGTGTTCAAGGCCTTTCCAGTTGCTGGAAAAATTGTAATTTTTTCAAGGACTTTGAGTGTAGGACCTGTGGCCACCCGATAGTCACGGCTGTTTGAAAACCAGGCATTTTTCCACAAACGACACAAGTCTGGACAAGTGCAATTTGTTGACATCAGCAGTGAGATGCATGGTAAAGGGGTGAACTAGCTGTACTACAGCTTCAAGACATGAATAAATAAAAAAAGATAGAAAAATTCACAAAACAGAATTTCTCACAACCATCAATCAATCTAGTCCAACCGAAACTCTATAACACTACCAAAGTGCTCAGTTTCCATCTACTTCCATTATCCCACCTACACTCAACCTTGACGGTTGCTCCGAAAAAATTCTGCTGACATTTTTGGACTTCCAATAAGAATCTTCACAGTATTACACTACTGTTAACCACGCCAGCATGATGCCATTTAAACAATGCATAAGCAGCATCATGCCAGCATGTCTTACTGTAGCTACAAACAGCAGAACTTATTATAACTATACCGCCAGCCAGCTATGCCCCATTACAGTAACGAAACGGTTAACACTCGCTACCAGATGAGCAGAGCTCTGCTGATACATAACTGACCAGAAGCAAGAGAGGGTTAAAAAACACAGTTGTCAGAAGAGCAGGTCGGAGCTGGTATTCTTGGACCAGCTGCTCGTGGATTCGGTGACGGTGGTAGAAGCAGCGGAAGCCGGAGACGGTTTGTCAGTCACCGTGGACGAAACGGCTTTTCTCTCTGGGTCTTTCAGATGCATTCCGAACTGGTAGTCGACCTGTGTCCGCGACTGGTACGACGACAGTGCACCTGCGAGTTACACAGACCTGTGTGTCTACAATGCAAATAACTAATAAAAATTCGTCAGCCCAGTCAGTGCCGACATATTATCCGGCCATCCGCCCAGCTAAACACTGCATTGTACAACCCCATTCTTAACCATAACCCTGACCTTCTGAACTGAAAACTAGCACACCAGATACTCCTCCTCCAGGCAATGCTCATGCCAATTATGGTTTTACTCAGTCAAAACCCCACATGGTACAGGCAGAGAGACATACAGAAGGACAAACACATGGACCAGTACTGCAGCCTAATAGGATGGCCGCACTATAATTCTAAGGATAAATATAGACTAGAAAAAATAAATAGGACGCTTCGTCACTAACATTCAAAAGTGGAAAAGGGTATGTATAGCTCTTCTTCATGGAAACACAGAGCTCAGTTTTACCTACCAGATAACACAAGTAAATGCAACCCACCTTAACCCCAACCAGGCAGGCTAGTACTCAGTTTACCTACCCCAGAGAGATAGAAGACTGAGTTGACCTGCCTGGATGTTTATACACCAAGGACAATTTACCGGTCCAAGTAGTAACCGAGCTGGGTGCAGAGCAACTTCGGTGATCACATCATATCATCATATCATATCACAAAACTTAAGTGGAGCTCTCTTCACCCTTAGCGTAGTGATCGAGGCATTAACCACTACATCAAACCATTAATTTCTCAATTTTTTCGTATTTTTGAGTTTCCTCCTATCAGTACAAAGACACATAAAAACACAAGCTGTCAGGTTAGGTTTAGAATTTTGGAAGTTCAGATTACAATAAAGGGGTTAAAAAGGCTATGCACAGGATTGCATTGGGGTTTTTATTGTAACAGGATCGAGTTTCAGTGGCTATAATTAATTCCGGGTTCATCAGCTGTTGTAAAAGACACAATGGAAACTTCTGCAGTGTTTGATCTACGGTTGAGTACTACAGGTAAGGTCAGAACGGAATGGATCTGTGTCAACAATGCTTGGCACAACAAAGAGTCATAAAGTGTGTACATCTTCATTTTTTTCATTTTCATTTTATTATCTAATAAACAATCATGACAAACGCATGAAATAAACAATGGAGAAGTACAAGAACAAAAATACGACAAAAAATACTACAAAAGAATACAGACATCAAGGGTTAGAGTTAGGGTCAAAGTTCTATGGTTAGGGTCAGAAGAGAACAGACCTGCAGCAACGATACTTGGTGTGACAAGGAGCCCTGAAGTGTGTACATGATCTCCCTCGTAGTCAACATCTCCCGGCTGAGCTGGCGTCTCTGCCATTAGACTCTGCTCTGATGGATACTCATAGGTCGCTGTCAGAGAGTCGTCAAACAGGATCTGCAGCTGCAACGACAACAGCATCACAATCATACAAATCATTCTCAACACTCAATGTTCAATAATTAGTTATGTAATTACCTTCATCATCATTTCATCACAGATTACGACTAAAGTATGACTATTATCACATTTTGCTAAAAGCACTCAGCAAGTTTGAACTTCAAACCACCGACACAGTCTCTATTTTATCCTTGTTTGCCAAAGATTATAAACTGCCAAAAAAATAAAAGGAAACTAAATCGAACAAAAAAAAAACAGAAATGCTAGTTGAAGAACAAAATTCATACCGATTTGTTCCTATTAGTCTTGGTGAGCAAGGATCGACCAATGACAACACCAGCACCAGTAAAAACGTATTCTTCTGCGTTGACGCAATCATCAGCAACTCCATCGGCCTTATCGACATCATCGTCATATGCAGCAGCATCTGCTCTTTCTTTCTTCATCGGTGGAGCAAACTCACCCTTTCGCACATCATTGAATTTCGTCAGTTCCAGATATTCGGTGCTGGTCTTGGCGGCAACAAGATTCGATGCAGGGCGGATTACAAGTTTTCCCGGCCGCGAAGGCGCCGGCTTCTTGCCCAGAGATGAAGGTGGCTGGCTTTTAATGTTTTCCTTGATATCAGCAAACTGAGAGACTAATGACGAACTGTCTACATGGACAGCTCTGGCAAGCGGAGTAGATGTATTCTCTGGAGTCATATCAGCAGCATGAGTTTTGGACTGTGTCATGGAAACTGGTGGAACTGTTTTGTGTTCTTTTTCTTTCACGGACGACTTCGGGAAATGCACGCTATTCTCACATGTGCCCAAGTCGGCACGAACTGAGGCAGACTGTGATGGCGAACCATCATGGAAAATATTTACAGTACTGGTACCAGCAGTGAAAGTGCTACTTGGACTGGAAGCACTGCTGACAATGGCACAGCCACTGCTTGTCTTGTTACCATGCACAGGTTCACTAGCATCATCAGTCTCAATCCTTGCATCGGCGATTCTCTGAAATGATTCCCCGTCATTAGCTGTGCCGTTTGAATGCGACACTTCAGCTGCTGTTTTCGTTGACCTGTTTGTGCTGTTGTACGACTGGTCGAATGTCTTAGTTGCACTAGCTTCCTGCATATCTGTTCTGGCTCTCTTCAACTGATGACTTCTTTCCAATGTGCCAATGTAAGAAAAGCGACTGGACGACTGGTTCGGAATCGACGAAGGCGACGCAGATGGCTTCTGGGATGCCGAGTGAACTGCCAAACTTTCAAACAGTGACCGAGCATTGGACACAATGTTGGCAAATGGCAACTCATCGGCAATCTCTGCACAGCTGGAATTTCTTTTCATTGCTGCATCATCATCAGCAGCACTATGGTCCAAGTGCGTAGTACATTCACCATTAAGATCGTTAGTGGCCGTAACATCGAACTCATCGGCTGAGTCACTACCATCAATTCGGGGATGAAATTCGGTTTCAGTCAGCAGATCATCAGCACTGTGATATTTTGTGGCCGGCATACGGGAAGACTGCTTTGACGAAATGCTTTCCAAATCCCGAGACGACTGCCTTCGTGGCCCAGAACCCGAGGAAAGTTTAGAAGAATCGGCTAAACTATGGAATCTTGGCTTTGAATGTCGGTTGTTTGGCGCCTGGTCACAGCCACTGCTGGACAAGTGACTGAACTTCATCAGAAGCTTGTGCACAAAACCTCTGCCATACGCAACTTCCGTCTCAATTTCGCAATCGTTATCATTGCCGAAAACCTCTTCATTGCCGGTGGCGTCCGGTGTTGCAGGGGCGGCGTGACTGCTGACTGACGACACAGCGGAGGAATGATCATTACTACCGCCTGCAATACTCACTACCGGTATTCTTGGGGATGTGCTGCCTCTTGCTGAGCTGGATGACGAAGAGTGGTGGCGATTCTTCAGATCCAGACGTAGAATTGGGTTCTGGTGAATTGGCAACAGACGCTCCTCTACCAGCTGACCTTCTACGGCGTCGTTAATATCAATATCCACAACAGCGGCGTCCGTATTACCGCACGACGGCTCGTGAACCAGAGCGTGGACGTGGCCATTGTTAACAGTTGTCGGTATAGTACTGCTAGACTGACCGTCGCCAGTTTGACCGTGTCTAGCTAGAAATACTGACGAGTTGGCCTGATTCTGTTTCCTCGCCAGTATATCTCTCTTCCAAGCCGGTACGCCATTGTCAACAACGTTCAGCATATCGTCACAAGTAGCGCTGGGCGTATGGTTGACATTCGAACCAGTCGACTCCTTGTCGTGGAAACGTTTTCGCTCCAGCAGCGCGATTTTCCACGACGGAATGGACGCAATATCAGCCGACATTTCAGCGTGACAGTTCACCGAATTACCTACCATCCGAGTTACGTCGAAACCTTCCAACTAAACACGAAAAAAACTCCTACAAAACCGAAATCATCATACATTACGTCACTGGGCGTGGTGTGGGTGGGTGTCAACGAAAATAAGTAAATAAAACGTCCGCATACCGGTAAAGCCCGGTTTCCATCTAACGCAACGCACGCACGCAACGCTATGACTTGACGGAATTAACGACGTGGCATTAGCGTTGCCACGAAGGGAGGGGGGCAACTGGGGCAGCTGCCTCCCCAACCATCTCGAGATTGGGTTCTGAGATTTGCCCAAATCTGATGAGCTTTGATAAACGAGTCACCTGTGATCGCTGCAGAGACGCTCTGAATCTGATACAGCATACTGTGATCATCATACTGCAATGATCTAAGAATGGGCATGTCGCTAAGGTAAAGGATATACAGGCTACTGCAGCGGCACCGCATCTCGACTATATTTTGTTTCAGAAGTGTTGTACATGTGTGCAGTGATATCCACGAAGTGTAGATTATATATCGCATTGGTTGCATACAAGTTGTGGGTGGGTTAGTCTTCGGCCAGATTATACGCTAGCCCTAGTACAACTTATCACATCATCATCATCATCATCATCATCATCAATGATGTCATGCTGGATGTTTCCTCTGTCAATGACTGTGTATACTATAAGTTTCAGAAGGGAAAATCCCAACTTCCTGCCCCTCCCCCAAACTTTTTAACCCACGACCGATGAAGACTGCAAGTGACAAGACGGTGCTCTCAGATCTTCAGTGAATGAGCATTAATCACAAGTAACGTTGGTCTTCTTGTCTTAACATAATAGAAGTAGTAATCGTCATCATCATCATCATTTGATGAATTTACAGTGAACTGACACCACAATATACCACTGTCGAAGATGTTTAATATAACCTGGCATAAAATGTCACAAAAAAACTACACACAAATCAAATCAGCTGCTTCCAACGGCACAACAGCACGGTCACAACAAAAACATAATCACAAGGCCACAATGACTACATTGATGGGAGCAAAATCATCATTCAAATGTGAATTTGAGGCAGTCATCACGACAAAATTTTGGTAAGGCCAAGACCCCATGCAGCCCACATGGCGTGCGTGACTCATGCATGAAATACGGGCTTTATATTTTCTTTCTCAAAACTGTAAAATAGCCACACAGTCCATCTGAAACAAACCGATATTAACTCCAAACAGTCTGAGTGAGTGAGTGAGTAAGGTTTAACGTCCCGCTCGACACATTACAGGTCATTTGGAGACGGTCCTCCAGGCAATCACTTGCACTGGTACGGACAACAAAAATTAACAGCAAAATCAATAAAACCAACACGAAAGACCCAAAATACAATAATATACAACCTAAATACACATGCACACAAACGTAATACTAACTAACAAAAGACACACACACATAAAATTCACACATGCAACCTAACTATATCTGAGTGACTGTTGAAGACTTACATGTTTGGGTGTTAAGAACATACTTCAAAGTTAACCGTCCAAGCTTTCTTTCAAACTTACTTACTAACTTAATGTATAACTTAATATATAAGATCATACTATACGTGTATTTCATACGTGCAATAATCGCCATAACGGGTCATCAAAAAACACAACAGAAAACACAAGTGGCAGATAGAAAATATACAACAAATCAGGTGGTTCACAAGCATTAACTGAGACTGCTAAATGACGGGACATGCAAAAATTTGCTCAGAAACATCGGAATGCATACTTATGCTCCAGGGACCACATTCTCGAAACTTTCCTAAAACATTTTCCTAAAATCTTCCTACATCAGACGATTTAGGAATGCCAAAGAAGTTTTCTTATCCGAATTCTTGACAGCTTTCTTTGCGTTTCCTAAGAAGTTCTTTTCTTATCTCTGTAGACTAGTTCAACCAATCAGATGCGCTCATACAGACCACGTGATGTAAGCACCCCAGTTTGAAAACTTCTTTGGAAAAAGTCTTAGAAAAACTTCTTATCTTGGTACATCAACTGAAAACAATTTACACGCCGCTTCGTTTTTCAAGTTGACCAAACTCAAATTTTCTTTACTTACTCATTGTCGATTTAACAGCAATGTGATGTAAACAATATGTGACGTCACATATGACGTCTAAGCTAAGTGTCAACATGGCGTACTTTTGTACAAATTTCGTTATTA
>Ga0056124_1000304_pt1 | contig 15098 bp, 13 predicted proteins | sample WorMetHEROISLAND_2_FD_70069 | JGI IMG/M metagenome (GOLD analysis project Ga0056124, IMG submission 70069) | Marine gutless worms symbiont microbial communities from Max Planck institute for Marine Microbiology, Germany - Olavius sp. 4 HERON ISLAND | ecosystem: Host-associated > Annelida >... | reverse complement strand
GAGCTTAACGGCGCTCTTGATGGCGTCATCGGAATAGCTGACCTGATGGTGCTTTTCATAATAAGGCTTCAGGCCATTGATGATCTTGATCGCATCGTCGATCGCTGGCTCATTGATATCGATCTTCTGGAAACGCCGCAGGAGTGCTCTATCCTTTTCAAAATGGCTTCTGAACTCACGGTAAGTCGTTGAACCAATGCAGCGAAGGGTACCAGAGGACAGCGCCGGTTTTAACAGATTGGAGGCATCCATTGCGCCGCCGCTTGTAGCGCCTGCACCGATGACAGTGTGGATTTCGTCGATAAATATGATGCAATCGTCACGGTTTTCCAGTTCAGCAACAATGGTTTTCAGCCGTTCTTCAAAATCACCGCGATACCGAGTGCCAGCAAGTAGGGCTCCCATATCCAGGGCAAAGATCGTACAGCCTTCCAACATGGGCGGGACATCATTATTGTTGATCATAGTCGCCAAACCTTCGGCGATGGCAGTCTTTCCTACGCCTGGTTCGCCAACGTAAAGCGGGTTGTTTTTGGTCCTGCGGCATAGAATCTGTAATGTCCGCTCTAGTTCCTTATCGCGGCCGATTAAAGGATCAATCTTGCCTTCTTTGGCCTTGGCGTTCAGGTTGATACAATATTGCTCCAGAGGCGAACTGCTCGTCTTCTTCTGCCCTTCCTTGATCTGAGGGTCGCTATTGTCTTCAACCGTGTCCTGGACGGGTCTGGGTTCGCTCAGACCTTGTACCTTTGCCACACCGTGTGCGATGAAGGATACGGCATCCAATCTGGTCATATCTTGTTGTTGCAAAAAGTAGACCGCATGGCTTTCACGCTCCGAAAACATGGCAACCAGTATATTTGCCCCTGTAACCTCTTCTCGTCCGGACGACTGAACATTGATCAAGGCACGCTGGACGACTCGCTGGAATCCTGCGGTAGGGGTCGGATCGAAACCTTCTTCAATCGTAAGTTGTCTAAGCTGTTCATCGACATGGGCCGTGACGGCTTCGTTGAGGCTTTCGATATCGACGCCGCAGGCTTTCATCACGGTTTCCGCATCTTCGTCCTTAATTAATGCAATTAGCAGATGTTCAAGCGTTGCATATTCATGGTTGCGCTCCGCAGCTTCCGCAAGAGCACGACGGAGGGTCTGTTCTAGCTTGAATGAAAATGAGGGCATTTTTCTGTCCTTAATTTTTCTTTTGTGCGGTCCGTTTAAGCTTTTTCCATGGTGCACTGAAGGGGGTGTTGATTCTTGCGAGCAAAGTTCGTAACTTGAACTACCTTGGTCTCAGCGATCTCGTAGGTAAATACTCCACACAAACCCACACCATTTTGATGAACCTGAAGCATAATGTCAGTTGCCTGTTCGATGTTCATGTGAAAAAACCGCTGCAAGATATGGACAACGAAATCCATGGGCGTGAAATCATCGTTTAACATCAAAACCTTATAAAGGGAAGGCCGCTTTGTTTCAGGCTTGGTATCAAGTACCGTTCCGGTCTGAGACGGGGTTTCTACTTCAGCAGGTTTACCAGACATGCTGGTACGAAGAAGGTTATCCATATGCTTTACGCTACGGCATCGCATCCCTGGTGAATCCTTTCCTTAGACTTGCCCTTTAAGTGTCAATCTAAGATCGCTTTCGGATTATTCAAGACTTACTTCTTTGACTATCGAAGCAATAACTTTAGAAATCGTTAAGCAAAATACCGGCTGAATTCCACAATTTTTACGTTTTTTCTATGTTTGGATTTTACACAGTCACATAGTATAATAATTTCTTCTAAACTTGAAACAAAACCGTATAAATATGGATGAAATTACGCCAGTCAGGCCGGAAGACGGTAGAGAGAATGTGCGCAAATCTGTGATTTGGGCCGGATCGTGCGATCATGATAGCAAACGCCATGAAGTGATTATCCGCAATATTTCCCTTGGCGGCATGTTGATTGAGATGGACTGTTCAACAAAGCGCGGCGATACATTGATGGTCTGGCACCAGCGCTATGGCTTTTTCCCAGGTGCGGTCGCCTGGTCAAAGGGCATGACCCATGGAATTAGCTTTGTCGAAGCACAAGGGCAGGTACGTGGTCATTTCAAAGACGGGTTGCGCCGGCTTGGTCTCGAAGTCGAAGGGGCGACTGAAGAGGGTGCGGGTAAGGGTGTAGACCAAGGGTAGGGCGATGAACGAAGGACTCAAACAGGCTTGTGCGTAAAAATTATAGTGTAACCCTACTGTTTACATAAGGGCTATTCGCTAGTAATGGACATGCCATGAAATTATTACTTCCGATTTTTGCATCCTTGTTGTTTGCTCCGGCTTTGCAGGCACAATCTCCTGCAAATGGCATAGCGAAGAACAGCGATGCAGTATCTGTTCGGGTCTTGGAGGATCAGGTCTGGGCACATTTCAGGCAGCTTAAAACCCTGTCGGCGAACTTTTCACAAACGGATGATCGAGGTCGTATCAGCAAGGGAAAAATGCTTCTCATGCGTCCTGGGTATATTCGCTTTGATTACAGGCCGCAGATACCTTTTTTAATTGTCTCGAACAAAAAGAATATGATGCTTATCGATTACAAGCTCCGTCAGGTTCAACGTTATCCCATAAAGAAAACGCCTCTAGCTGTGTTGTTGGAAAGACAAGACAATTTATCTAAGCAAATCACAATCGTTGCACAGGAAATCGGCGAGGGAAATGCTATTGCTGCGACGGTCACCAGCGTTGATAAGCCTGAATATGGGTCTTTGCTTCTGATCTTCCAGCGGGGTGGAAAAGGGCCGGCCGGGTTGAAGCTATCCGGCTGGCAGGCGAAGGATGGTCAAGGCGGTCTGACGACCGTGACTCTGAGTGGTCTGGATTACAAGGCACGGTTGAAGAAGCGTGATTTCCGCTATAAGGATCCGCGTCCACTAAGGCGTCCTGGAGCGATGCGCTAGGATTATTTTCTGGTGTTTCTTCTGGAGGGTCCATTATAGTCAGCTTCGGACAAGTTAGAGATTAGCACTTTAAGTCATCTGCAATCAGGCAAGGAGAGCCATATTGAAGGTCCCTTTTTTGACGCAAGATGAGATCCATTACGGAATAATCGAGCAGATTAGTCCGAAGATACGCAAAATCCTCTCTGAAAATCCAAGCCCTTTCACCTATCACGGAACAGGAACCTTCATTGTCGGTCGCGGAGAAGTTGCTGTCATCGATCCGGGCCCTGTAAATCAAGAGCATATTGACGCTATTTTGTCTGCCCTTGAAGGGGAGGTGATCACGCATATCGTCATCACACACACCCATAGGGATCATTCTCCTGGAGCGGCTCTTCTTGTAGAGAAAACAGGCGCTCAAGTTGTAGGCGGTGTCCCGATTCTGGCTGATAACTTTGGCGATACCGAAGAGATTGTCGCAATAGTCGGAAAGGTATTCGACCTGGACTATGCCCCTGATAGAATCTTACAAGATGGAGATAGGATATCGGGAAAAGACTGGACACTGGAAGCAGTCTTCACGCCTGGACACTGCTCAAATCATCTATGCTATTATCTGAAGGAGGAAAACGCTCTGTTCTCCGGAGACCATGTAATGGGTTGGTCGACGACCGTGATTGCAGCGCCGGATGGTAATATGGCGCATTATATGGATTCGCTTCGTAAGCTGCTTGATCTAAATGTGGATATTCTCTATCCGACTCATGGACCAAAGATCGAAAAGCCTGAGCGTTTTATCAGGGCATTGATGATGCACCGTCGAATGCGGGAAGAGCAGATTTTGAAGGCTTTGAACAAATCTGGCCCATTGACGATCGCAGGACTTGTCGACAAATTATATGTAAAGACTCCTAAGGGGCTTAAGAAGGCAGCCTATCGCACTGTCATGGCTCATCTGATCGACATGCAGGCCAGACGGCTTGTCAACGTCAATGGCGACCTCTATCATGCTATAAGCACAGATTGACATGATGGATTGCGATAGTACATAAGGCTATGGTTAATAAAGATTGCCAGGAAACGGCCAAAGCGAAAGTGTGAGAATGTATGAAAAGTAAGGGAAGATCAGATCTTTCGAAGGGTATCAGTAATCCCACTTCACTGTTTTTGGTAATAAGGAAATGAACAGATAGGAGCAGACAATGCTATTTAGGACGCGACTTAGAGCCAGTTTGTTAATCCTTGTGTTGAGTGTTGGAAGTATAGCGCCCTTAGAGGCCAAGAAAAAAAGTGGCGACGATCTTTCGATTCGGAAGCTTATAGAATCGAGCGAGCGGGTCAAGGAGCTCAGTAGACGAATGTCCAAGATTGAGTCTGAAGTTAATGCTTTGCAACGTAAGGTCTTTCCCGGTGGTTCCCCGGAGTATTTCGTACCGGAAAACAACACATCATCAACCTTGCCGCCGGTTCCAACGACAGGAGGCTATCCGAAGCAGGGTTCCGAATATACCGACGTCCCCGAATATACCGACAGCATAGCCGGACAGATTATGGCACTAGAGCAACAGGTCCAGAGCTTAACGGGGCAACTGGAGCAAGCGAATTTTAAAATTCGCGCCCTTGAAGTCAAGCAAGGGATAGGAGGAGAAGACACCAGTATGTCTGCAACGACAGCCGTTCAGCCTCTCGCTTCCTTGTCTACAAGTAGTTTGTCAGCGGATAAGCTGTATAGTCTTGCTCACGGTTATTACAAAAGTCGCCAGTATGATCAGGCAATTGATGCCCTGCAAAGCTTTGCAACAAGAAATCCCCAGGATAAACGCTCAGGCCAGGCGCTATACTGGCTTGGGCGATCCTATATCAAGCAGAGCAAATATAACCGGGCAGCAAAGGCCTTTCTGACCAGCTTTAAGCAATATCCCATTGGGAAAAGGGCTCCCGATAGTTTGCTCTATCTTGGTCGTGCGCTCCATGCTTCGGGAAATGCAAAGGACGCCTGCAAATCTTATAAGGAATTGGAGATTAGTTTTCCAGAACATGCAAAAGGCCGCCTGAAATCCGGATTGAAAAGGGCGGAAAAGCTATCTCGCTGTTAGCTGTTCGGCTATATCTATTCGGGTGAAAAAGAAAAAACCTATCATTTGTGATAGTGTTGCTCGGTCCAAGATAAGTTAATATGTATAGTGCCAGTGTAGGTTAAGTTGTCATCGGTGTCGTGGTTTAAAGCGTCAAGACTGTTTGCTTTTTATTATAGTGGTATACGGTGATAGAGATATAACAATATATTAGGAAATTACAGAAGGAACGATGGATAACGTTTCGGATGTGGGAGTTATTATGAATCAGGTATCATGGCTGCAAGGCGTGCTCTTAGGAAGTGTTGCATCTTTGGCGCTCGCAGGGGCGCTTGTAACCTCTGCTCAAGCACAAAACCAGGAAAAAGCAAAAGAAGAAAAAGCGAAGTCCGAGGAAAAAAAGGCTAAAGCTGTCAAAACGGAATATGGAAAGACGATCACGATCGTTGGTACCCGTATTCGTCAGACGGAATTTACCTCCACATCTCCTGTGCAGATAATAACGCGCGATGACAGTGTGGCAGCTGGCTTTTCGTCGACAGCTGAAGTCCTGCAGGGGGCTGCCGTAACTGGTGGAACGAGTCAGATCAACAATGCTTACGGTGGATTTGTCGTTAATGGTGGTCCCGGTACCAATACGCTTGGCCTGCGCGGCCTAGGGGCTAGTCGTACTTTGTTGCTCATCAATGGTCGCCGTGTGGCACCTTCCGGAACACGGGGGGCGGTTGGATCCCCTGACCTGAATGTCCTTCCAGACGCAATTGTTGATCGGACCGAAATTTTGAAAGACGGTGCTTCTTCGATCTATGGATCAGACGCAATCGCTGGTGTTGTCAATATCGTGACCAGGAAGAAAATCGATGGTGGAACGCTAGAGGTCCAGGTTGTTCCGACGTTTGATGGCGGCGGTTTTGTACAAGACTACTCTGCTGTGTTAGGGAAAGTGGGTGATCGGTACAATGTTTCCGTCGCTCTGCAGTTCCTTAAGCGTTCGGCTCTGACCCTTGCCCAACGGGACTGGACCCTATGTAATAAGAGCTTATATATTGACCATTCAACAACCGGTGTTCCTGGAAGCGGTGACGGGATTGATCCTGCAACCGGCGACGCGAAATGCTACCCGATTGGTACGGTCGGTGATAATGGTGTTACGATCAACACCATTGCAACCGAATTTATGGCTGGTGAGCCAGGGCCAGGGGCATTCTCCGGCTATGGTGGATTTAACCGCTGGCGCTCGAATCCGGATGTGACGACCGGTCTTGTCGGTTGGGAAGGTGTGCTTGGTGCCCCTTGGTCTGCAGAAGAATATTATGCCCCCAGGGATACGTTTGAATCAGCAATGCTGGATCAGCATATTATTTCACCAGTGAAGAATTATAATATCTTTGGTCAGGCAGGTTATGATCTTCGCGCCCTTGGTGATGCAGAAGTTTATTTAGACTTTATAGCTAATCGCCGTGAATCGAGCCAGGTGGGTTACCGTCAGTTGTCTCTAGATTATAAAGTGGGTAGCGCTTTGCTTCCGGCCAATCTGCAGACATCGAACATGGGTGAAAGAACGGAGCTTACAGGGGACGATTATCTCGGCGTTCGGGCGTTTATCGGCTTCGGCAATGATAGAAGCAGTCAGCGTGTCGATTTCCTCAAGATCGGTGGCGGAATTAAAGGGGACCTTCCCTATAAGGACTGGCGTTACGATCTCTATGTCAGTCATAGCCGCTCCAAGGGTGAGTATACTTTTCAAAGCTACCTTACCGATCGGTTGATTCAAAGCCTGGATGTCACCCAGAATATGGACGGGTCCTTCTCCTGCACCGATACGTCAAATGGTTGTGTTGCTGCTCCAGCCTTAACTCCCGCAGTTGTTGCTGGCGATTTGCCCGATGACTGGGTGAATTATATTTGGCAGGACATTGATTCGCAGACGGATTACCGTGAAACTCTCGTGAGTGCGATTATTGACGGATCGCTGGTCGATATACCGGCCGGAACAGTCAAGGCAGCTCTTGGTTTTGAGTATCGTCGTCAGTATATCTTTGATTCGCCTAATGCTGAGAGCGTTAACGATAACCTTTATAACCTCACATCGGCTGCTCCGACGGAGGGGCGCGATAATGTCTGGGAGGTTTTCGGGGAAGTTCAGATTCCGCTTCTTGCTGAAAAGAAGTTTGCAAAAGAGCTTACCATCAACGCATCCGCGCGTTACACGCATTATAAATCCTATGGTGGGGATACGACTTATAAGATTGCCGGGCGTTATGCTCCTGCAGACTGGCTTGCATTTCGTGCTAGCTACGGAACTTCCTACCGGGCTCCGGCGCTGTTCGAGCAGTTTCAGGGTGCGACAACGGGCTTCCTGAGTGGAACCTTTGATCCGTGCAATGAATATATTGCAGATGGCAGCTTTAGAGCAATCAATTGTGCTTCGGAAGGACTGCCTCCCGGGTTTATTCAAACCAATGGCGTTGAGGTGGTCAATAATGGTGGGGCCGCTGCCGGCCTGGAATCAGAGCATTCCAACAACCTGACATTGGGGATCATCCTTGAGCCACAACTTCCACCTGCCGATGGGACTTTGTCTATTGCGGTTGATTATACCAAAATTGTCGTAAAGGACGGTGTTAGCCGTGCTGGTGCTGGCGGCATTTTGTCGCTTTGTTATAATGATCCGGATTTTCTTGCCGGAGGAAGCTGGTGTAACCTGGTCGAGCGAGATCCGGGCGACAACGGACTGACGGTCTATGACAGTTATATCAATCTGTCTGAATACAAAGTTCGGGGGATTGATGTCACTGTGCGTTATGTCAAGGATGTTGGTCTTGGGCAGCTGAAGTTTCGCAGTCAGGCAACTCGTTACATTGAGAATTCCATTAAGCTATTCGAAGATGATCCAGTCGACGAATATGTAGGGACACTCAGAAGCCCGAAGTGGACTGCAACCTTTGAAGCGGACTATACCTATCGTTTCTGGAAATTTTACTATGCTGTCGAATGGATCGATGGACAGCAAAGCTACGACTTTTATGAATTGAACAGGGCGACTACGAAGTATAAACTTCATACGCCGGACGTGTTTTACCATCATGCTTCGCTCACTTATGAACGAACGAAATGGAAAATAACGGCTGGAGTCAGAAATCTGTTCGATAAGAATCCACCAGAAATCTCTTCCGGCCTGGTCAACAAGGTTGGAAACGCTCCCTTATACAGCGCCTATGACTTTTTCGGGCGACGCTTCGTTTTGACAGTGTCACGAGAATTCTAGGAGTATGGGATGCATTGCTGGCGGCTGTTGCCAGGTTTATGTCTGATCAATAAAGGAATGGCCTCATGCTTCGGCTGGGGCCATTCCGACATAGAAAACAGTTTTGTTTTAGAAGGACTTGATGGAGGAGACGTATGAGATACTTTCTTTTAGCTGGCTTAGCCGTAATATCTATGGCAATTCAACCCGCGATTGCTGCCAAAGCCCCAAGAGTTCCGACTGTCAAACAGTTGGCGGCTTTTCCAAAAATGTCGCATTTCGAAATCTCCCCAGATGGAAAGCATCTGGTGGCTTTGGAAGGGCGCGGGGAGGAGCGTGTAATCCTGGTCTGGGATGCTGATAATTTACAGAAAACGCCCACGACTATTGGCTCTACAAAAATGAAGATTTCCAGCGTGGAATTCGTAAAAGATGATGTTCTTGGAGTCTTTCTCTGGCAACCTTATGATCTAAAATTCGGAAAAATTGAAAAAAACTTTGTATACAAATTTTTTCTGACCGACCTTAAAGGGAAAAAGTGGAAAGAACCCTTGCAACAGCCCAGGCCAAGGTCGGATGTTGAGGAGCGTGTACAAGCTGCTATCACTCCTGAGATTGTCTCTTATATGCGCAGTGATCCGCACCATATCCTGGTCGCCAATCGCTCGGTCGATGATGAGGACGGCGATGTCTTCAAGGTCAATGTGCATACGGGCAAGGCGCAACGGGTTGCACGTTCCAGCGAAAAAACCTTTGGCTTTGACGCTGACTTTAGAGGTCACGTCCGGGCAAAATACAAGCTAGATAAGGATAGTAAGGGAACATATGTCGAAACCCTGATTCGTCACCCTGAAGGATCATGGAAGACCCATTTTAAAAGCTACGTCAAGGACCGCAACAGGGTACTGGTCGTAGGCTATGACGTGGACCCGGACATTGTCTTTATCAACAGCAATGTCGATGAGGACAAGTCTTACATCTACGAATATAACATCAAAACCAGGAAAAAGGGAGAGACGCTCTTCAGGCATCGCTTCTTCGATGCGGCTGGTGTCGTTGTCAATACCAGCAAGAAGGCTACATTTGCCAAATATGGAGAGATTGTTGCCGTGCGGTATCTTGGTCCAAAGGGGCGAGACTTTGACACGACTAGGGATATTAGAAGAGGGGGAGGGGATATTAAGTATTTCAATCCCGCATTGAAAGCATTGCACCAGAAACTGGTTAAACAGTTCAAGATCAAATACCGCGATCTAAAAATCGTTGATCCCGCGACAGGCCAATCGACGGTTATAAACTATCCTGTCGATGCATCCATTGACATCACCAGTATAACACCCGATCTGAAAACGGTGACTTTTGAAGTTTCGGGTCCTAGAACACCGAAGGCCTATTACTTGCTTCGAAACGGCAAGATTTCCTTGCTGCAACAGGAATATCCAGACATCGACCCCAATGCTCTAGGACAGATGGAACTGATCTATTATAAGGCACGTGACGGGCTTGATATACCAGCCTTCCTGACCAAGCCTAATCCGGCGCTTTGTGGCCCCGGCCCCTGGCGCGCGGTTGTCCACCCCCACGGTGGCCCGTGGGCACGCGATACCTTTGAATGGGATTGGTCGATGTGGGTCCCTCTCATGAGTTCGCGCTGCATGGCGGTGTTACAGCCGCAATATCGCGGCTCCGCCGGTTGGGGGCGAAAGCTCTGGATGGCCGGAGATAAGGAATGGGGCCAAAAGATGCAAGACGACAAAGACGATGGCGCCAAATGGCTTATCAAAAACAGGATAGCCATTCCTGGCCGGGTCGCCATGTTTGGCTTCTCATACGGCGGCTATGCAGCCATGGCTGCGGCTGTTCGACCCCATGGCAATTATCGCTGTGCTATTGCCGGGGCTGGCGTTTCCGATATCGTTCTGATCTGGAATAAATTCTTCACAAACGATTATTTCCGCGAAGCGCAGGGCAAGACCGTGAAAGGACTAAGTCCGGTCGATAAAGCCGATCAGATCAAGATTCCGATAATGGTCTATCATGGCGATCGCGATCAAATCGTTCCCATTGAACAGTCCGAGCGATATGTGAAAAAAGCACGCAAATCAAACCAGGCAGTGAAATATTATGCTATCAAGGATTATTCGCATGGCAGGGCCTGGACCCGCAAAATTTTTGGCAATCAGCTCCGGTATATCGATGATTATTTCCGGGCTGGCTGTGGCGGTCGCGGACTATAAGACTGGAAGGGTGATGTTAGTGACTGGCGGTGACGGAGGGATTCGAACCCTCGATACGGGGATTACCCGTATAACGGTTTAGCAAACCGCCGCCTTCAGCCGCTCGGCCACGTCACCTAATCCTTTGCATGCCCAGACAGCAATCCTAAGCGATCCTGATATAGGCTGCTAGGAGTTAACGCAGAATTACGATGCTTGTCAACAATGCTTGTCAGTGGCGGCTATCGAGATAATTTTCGATGATTTGATTGAGGGTGCTGACCACGGGTTCATGAAATAGCCAATGGCCGGCGCCGTCGATTTCACGATAGCTGCTGTCCTTTGGAAGTTTGCGTGTTGTTGCCCGGGCGACCTCAATGGGCGTGATTCGGTCGTTGGTTCCAACAACGACCAGGGCTGAATGGCTCAGACGGCTGTAATCTACCCAGGAGCCGTGACTTGGGTCTAACCACGGGAGCGCTATCTGGTACAAGGCGCGCCCCGAATCTGAAATCAGCCGGTCGATTTCTTCCTGGGCGACATCCTCTGGCATATCGTTGAAGATCCCCCATAATGCCTGCTCTCGCGGCAATCGTGTTGCCCGGCTCCAAAAACCCCAGCGCCTGATGATCGGCCAAAGGGTTTTTACGGCTGAAACAGAAGGAAGTAGGTGTAGGTTGCCTGCCTGCGCCGGTGATAGCAGTACCAATCCCTGGTGCAACGTTCCAACAGCAACCAATTGCGCCAGCAACCCCCCCATAGAATGGCCGATGATGACAGGGGGAGCATCTAGCTTTTTAGCTTCAGCTATTAGTGCTTCACAATAATCCTGCAGCCGGAGCTTCGCCAGATCATCGGGGACAGGGTCATCTGGTGCGACGTCGTGATAGGGGAGCGTCGGAGCATGGACGGTATAGCCTTTGGATTCAAACCAGGGAAGGCTGTTGTTCCAGCATCGGGGGCTGTTCCACATCCCGTGGATGAAAAACAATGGTGGTTTGGGGTCTTTTGCAGTCATCAGAGTTCTTGCAATTTGTGTGTCAGGGGACTGGTTACTCTGGATTTGTGGCAAATTTGCGTCGATATTGCATCAAATTTCATGATAATTATCATATTTCAATTGCCATTTGGCTTCCTTGGCTGGTAGAGACAGCATTATCTCTCAAATTCTCGCGATCATTACGCCCAATCTCAGTTCATGACGCAAGTGGTATATCTTCGTTCGTGCTAATTATTCATGAAAGGTGCTTCATGTCAACCGACTCACCACAGGAAACCGGAAGTAACCCGGATACGAAACAACCTGAAACGCAGCCTCAGGAAGCAAATGGTAGTGAAAGGGAGCAAACTTCCGGACTTCCTCTTTTTTACCAGGATATAACACCATTGTCGTCGCAGGCGCACGGCAAATCTATATTAAAGAATCGCAAAGCCTTCCCTTTTGCCAGAGATGTCAACATCGTGCCCTTGACAACCGATGAGTTCATCATTGCCCAGAGGCACTATCCTATTTTGTTTGAAAATTCACCCGATGCAGCCCCGCTTGCTCTTGTCGGTCTGGGTAGTGGCAACCTTTGTATCAATGATGAGGGCGTATGGGAGGACCACAGTTATATCCCTGCCTTCGTTCGTCGTTATCCGTTTATTCTGGCAAGGCTCAATAAGGACCAGGATAAATTGAGCTTGTGCTATGATCAAACCTCAAATGTCCTGGAGCAGGGTGAAGCGGGCCAGGATCAATCGCTTTTCGATACCAATGATCCTCCTGAGCCGACAGAGTTGACCAAATCCATCCTGAAGTTTTGTGAGGATTTTGAACAGTCGCTCGTACGGACTCAAGCTTTTATGAAGGAACTAGAGGAATTGGAGCTGCTGCGTGAAGGGGAATTGACCCTGGACATCGAAGGCACCAAGCAGAAGATCGACGGTTTTCGTATGATCAATCGGGAGAAATACCAGGAACTGCCCGGTGACAAATTGCGCAAGATGCGTCAATCTGGAATGCTGGATATGATTTATGCGCATTTCTTCTCGCTTACTCAGCTACAGTCGTTGATCGACCGTTATTCCATACGGAAAGAAGCGGCTGCCAAGAATGATTCCGGGGAAAAAGCCCAGGCGGCATCCCAATAAGATCTTGACTGCACCAACACAAGAACAAATTTTAAGTATTATCGTGGCAATGGGGCGCAACCGTGTCATCGGAAGCGATGGCGCCATTCCCTGGCATTTGCCATCCGATCTGAGATATTTCAAAAAGGTCACCATGGGCTGTCCCATAATCATGGGCCGCAAGACCTGGGAGTCCATTGGTCGACCTCTTCCTGGGCGACTGAACTTGATAGTCAGCAGGACGATGGATCCGCCTCCTTCGGACAAAGATACGATTTTGTTCCCCGATCTTAATGCAGCCATAGCCTATGCACAGGATATTAAGCCGCAGCCGCGCGAGGTCTTTATCATTGGTGGTGGGATGATTTTTGAAGAGACACTGCCCCAGGTGCAGCGAATTTACCTGACTGAGGTTGATCTGGAGCCCGAAGGCGATTGCTTTTTTCCAAAAATCGATCGGTCGCAATGGCGGGTTGTGCGATCAGAGAGTCACGACGGGCCGATACCTCACAGCATCAGCCTCCTTGAACGCAGTCGTTAGACGGTCTTTTTTATTAAGGACTGTGAAGCTTACAAGACTTCAAACAATCCGGCAGCACCCTGACCACCGCCTATGCACATGGTGACGACGACATATTTGCCCCCCCGGCGTTTGCCTTCAAGCAGAGCATGGCCCGTCATTCGTGCTCCAGACATGCCATAAGGATGGCCAATCGAGATAGCGCCACCGTTGACATTAAGACGGTCATTGGGAATTCCAAGTTTATTTTGGCAATAATACACCTGAACTGCAAAGGCTTCGTTCAGCTCCCACAGGTCAATGTCATCGATCGTGAGACCATGGTTTTTTAACAGTTTCGGGATTGCATAGATCGGCCCAATTCCCATTTCGTCTGGCTCCAGACCAGCGATCGCCATCCCCCGGTAAAGGCCCAAAGGTTGTAATCCACGTTTTGCAGCAACGGACGCTTCCATGAGTATTGATGCCGACCCACCATCGGATAGCTGGCTTGCATTTCCTGCGGTGATAAAATGACCGGGGCCGCGGACGGGTTGCAGACCTTGGAGGGCCTCAATCGTCGTCTCCGGTCGATTGCCCTCATCCTTCTCCAGTGTGACTTCCTTGAAGGTGATTTCCTTCGTCTCCTTATTCATCACACCCATGCGCGTTGTTACGGGAATGATCTCATTTGCGAACAGATCGGCTGTCTGGGCTGTGGCTGTACGTCTTTGGGATTGCAGAGCATAGGCATCCTGTTCTTCGCGGGAGACGTTGTAACGCTTGGCTACAACCTCTGCCGTATCGATCATAGGCATATAGATCTCCGGGTGCATTTCCAGCAATTGGGGATCCCCTTCAAAACGCATCTTGTCATTTTGTACCATGGAAATCGATTCAACCCCGCCTGCCGCTACGATATCCATATTGTCGCAGATTACCTGCTTTGCGGCGGTAGCAATCGCCATCAGCCCCGAAGAGCATTGGCGATCAATAGTCATGCCGCCAATCGTTACAGGAAGTCCGGCGCGCAAACCCGCTTGCCGTCCGACGCAGGAGCCTTGGACTCCTTGGGGGAGTGCGCAGCCGACGATGACATCCTCTACTTCACTACCATCGACACCGGCCTGGTCTACGGCTGCCTTGATGGCATGTCCCAAAAGGGTTGGCGAAGGAGTCGCGTTAAACGCACCGCGGTAAGCTTTTCCTATTGGAGTTCGTGCTGTGGATACAATAACGGCTTCGCGCATGCCTTATCTCCCGGATGATGGTCTTGTACAACAAGATCTTTCTTTAATATTGCACGGACTTGATATGACTTCAACTTCGGACTAATGCAATGTTCAATGCAGTGAGGGAAAGACATATGATTGAAATCGTAGAAGTTGGTGCGCGAGATGGTTTGCAAAACGAACAGCAAGTCGTAGCAACTCAAGATAAGGTGAGCCTGATTGCAAGGCTGACTTGATTGCGGGGTCAGGCGGGTTGATAGATATGGTATCCTGGTTTATGAAGCTATTAGACAAGCCTCCAGCATCCATGTTAGCAAGATCCGGCCCCTTTGGGAAAGGTCGCATATTATAATCGCCAGTTGCTGCTTAAGGAGAAGAAGATTATGCCGAAAATAACTATAGTCGCGCAAAATGGATCTGAAAAAAACGTTGAAATCAAGAAGGGCTATACCTTGATGGAATTGATCCGCGATGCTGGCTTTGATGATCTTCTGGCTTTATGCGGCGGCTCATGTTCTTGTGCAACCTGCCATGTCTATATCGATGATGCCTGGGCCGACCGACTGGCTATTGGTCCCGACAATGATGATGAAAACGACTTGCTATCGGATTCAGCCCACCGTAAGGCGACATCACGCCTGTCGTGCCAGATCGATGCCAGCGACGACCTTGACGGTCTACGGGTGACGATCGCACCGGGTGACTGATCGATTCCGACTGGCAAATTTACGGCTTTGGGGCGAAGGAGGCTTCAGTTCGATTTAGCGAGCCATTTGCCAAGACCCTCTAC
>Ga0056124_1000303_pt1 | contig 15119 bp, 13 predicted proteins | sample WorMetHEROISLAND_2_FD_70069 | JGI IMG/M metagenome (GOLD analysis project Ga0056124, IMG submission 70069) | Marine gutless worms symbiont microbial communities from Max Planck institute for Marine Microbiology, Germany - Olavius sp. 4 HERON ISLAND | ecosystem: Host-associated > Annelida >... | reverse complement strand
ACGCCTCGCACGAACGCCTCGCTAATTACCCCATTCCTCGCACAAATTCCTCGCAAGATCCCTCGCACTTTACTTGCCTCGCACCTCGCGCCTCGCACCTCGCACTTTACCATCCCCCACGTCCTGGCCAAAAGTCCGCTGAAGTAGTAGCCGGATTTTGCTTAGACTGCGGAACTACAACTACTTACCCTGCCACCAGCTCTAACAGGGCTACCCCTTTCGTTCTTCATTTTCTTCAGCATATGCCCGTTGTCTGTATCCATTATCGCTCGAAAATAATAATACAACCACGAAAACCAAATACTTTACAAACACAACCCAACTACACTATTAAATATTCTCTGACAGAACAGAGAACGAAACAACGAATAACTAACAAAAATTTCTCTGTTGACCATAGATTAAACTTCTATTTATAGACGGTGCCCTGGGCCTCTGACGTGAAGCACCGTGACGTGATGCTGCGATGGAGTGTTGTGTTTACATGAAGTTTTTAGTGTTATAAGTATTTGTGTGTAGTCGTCTGTACTTACAGACGTTCGAAATTTGTGTGACAGTTCGTTTACCAATCTGTTATGGATCAGAGTGTTGTTATTGCAATTGACCATTCTCCTCAGTCAGAAAATGCAGTAAAATGTGAGCTGTGTATTGTACGCCATTTGTAAAATTTCCATTGTGATGGCATCACGTAGTTCATTATAGTCGCCATAGTAAGAACATGTAAGATGTGTTTGATCTCTGTGTGGGCTAGCCTGCAGCCATTGTTGATGCAGCCTGTCTCCTGCTTCAGTGTCATGTAACTCGACACCAGCTTATGGATTAATGGCACGCACTGCCAGGTAGCATGAGATACTGGAGCCAGCAAGTGGTAACCGACTGAAAGTCAATTTTTGACTTGACTTAAGTCTAGCCGACTTGACTTAAGTCAAGTCAGTTCAGTTCAAAGTACCTACTTAGACCAGAGTCCAACTAAACTTCGGTCTAAGTATGTACTTAGACCATACTTTTGCACGTAAAACTTTTGCTCAGCGAAATCACTTCACTTTTTGGTTTAAGTAGGTACTTAGTCCGAACTTTCGCTCAGCGAATTGGCTCAGCGAAAGTGAAGTCACTCAGTGTGTCCACTTCATATGACTGCAATAAAATAGGTTTGACAGTCCATCGACCTAGTGATAAGATGGTCAGACACTAGCATTTACTTTGATACTGAAATCTATAGACATGCAGGCATCCACACTTGTATGCTTTGGGTGCAACAGATAGGGAGAATAGGCAAACATGCATGTGCTTTGTTGATCGCAGCAAGAACAGACAAATTGTGTCTCTGAAATATGTTAGCATTGGCCAAGTGTTGTTTATGTCATCTTCGGCACATTGGACGTCCTATAGGTTATAACCCCGCTGTGCCACATTTTATGTTGCCTAAGACTTGCCTTTCTAGTTTAAGTCAAATTTGGTACATTTTTGCTCTTTATCTTCCAATGTTACATGGTCATTGCAGGTTTATCATTTGTATGCAAATTATTAGCCACTGCTGCTATCGATTTTTTTTTGTATTCAACCAGAACTAGCCTGCTTTTCCAGGGAGAATGTCTGCATTTGCTGCAACTAGTTATGTTTACAGGCACGATACTTTTCCTGTTGTCCAAGAATATTTAGATTAGTGAACTTTTCTGCTGTTGCAGAGTGGTTGGTGTGTGTCTGTTTGTGCAGTTTATCTGGAGAAAGTTCATCGACCTGGCAACAAAGCTGTTTTGGTTCACGCTATTGAACTCCCCGAATTTGCTAAAGCTCGTATGTTTATGACTTATGTTATAGTAAATATATCATGTTAATACTTTATAGCTTCTGCCCATGTATGCTGTGACTTTTTGTTTGCATACTGATAGATATTTACTGCTCTATTGCGGGACTTATTTTGTCTTTTGTGCCATAGGTGTAGAACCTACTGATATGTTATGATATAGACATTTAGCTGTAATATACTTTATATGCATATGTGATTACTACTGTTGCACAATAAATCTTCTAAGTTCTGGACATATGGCCATCTGTAGCATGAGCTTAATTGTCATTTGTGTCACAGAAAACTGATATGTGTTATAGGCAGTGCTTAATATGTTGTTCAGTTATGTAGCTACCGCAGCTGTATAGGTTCAGTGATGATACTAGCAGAGTGAACTAGTTAAACCTGGTTTAGTTTGTAGTTTGGCAGAATCCGCAGAAACCTTGTGAAGGTATCAGAATTTTAAAAATGACTAGTTGCAAGGTTGCTCCATATTCAAACTGTTGGACCATTGGTGCAATAGACAATTGCCTGGGAACTCAACATATTTCTGTCAGTGCAATTTTATAGAGTGCACTATAGAAACTCATACTGATATTGTTTGTTTTCGATAGCACCAAAATTTTATATAGAGTTGTATATTTCATCTAACTTTACCTTAAGTAACCTGGTTTCTGATAGTGGTCTTTAGTATACAAATGTTGATTGATTGATTGATTGATTGGTAGGTGATAGCAATGTTTCACCCAGTGTGCTGGCAAATCTCTGGAAAGAAGAGGAAGCTCGTACAAAGACACTGGAAGAAAAGATGAGACTTCTGTTAAAAGACAAAGAGGTTTGTCGGCTAAGTTCTGTCTTCAGTTATAAGTGGCATTCTAACTGCAGCATGTTTGATGACTCTTTGTTTTACTTTTTCTGTGGGCTAGAAAATGCCATACAAGTGTTGTTTTGTGCTAGTCAGGTCATACTTGTTGTTGCAATATTCCTTACCTTCATGGTGCTTGCAGACTGCATCAGCTGTCTACTGGTTGTAATTTTATTGTACATACCGTTACATACGTGATTTTATCAGAGTTATTGATTGTATTGTTTTTATGTCTTATGCTTTTTTTTCATTGTGTTTGTCAATTGTTTCATCAAAGAAACCTTTTATTCACGGATTCCTTTCGATGTGTTTATTTGTCATGTTGCTTTTCCTGTGAGGCAGTTTGTTGGCAATGCATGTGATGCATTGTTTTTATCCATACATTTTTGTTTTACACCAGTAAAGTGTATAAAGAGAGTAAAGAGTTCAGGTGCCATACTCCTTACCTTAATGGTCGGCAGCTTGCTTTGGCCCATTGCACATATATTTTTTGACAAAACTTCTGCAAAAACTCATTATGTAATGTGCCTCTCTTTAGTTAAGCACTGGTGTTATAAAATACCATACAACTGAAAGACAGTATGGAGTTGGTCAAATGATGATTACTGGAGCATTTTCTACGAATGCATACGTGTAAAAGGCTAGTGAAAATCAACCTTTATTTTTAATGCAAATTGTTAACTGCTGTGTTGTGCTGAAGGTTCCAGGAACATTGCGAACAGCTACAGGAAAGCCGGGTGAAGTGATCTGCCAGGTAGCTGACGAGACAGCCGCCATAATGATTATCACTGGAACACGGTGTATTGGCAAAATGAAGCGCACAATCCTCGGCAGTGTGTCTGACTACCTGGTAAACCACGCCACCTGCCCAGTGATGGTGGTTCGTGACCCAGCCGACGTCGAACGCAGGCGTCGTCCTTCAGCACCTGATGGAACCAAGAGCAAGTCACGGCATGGGTCCGGCGACTCTGTCGGCTCATTCACCGCCAGCCTACGTCACAGGTTTGCATCTGGTGGAAAGAGCCGATCGGTGAGCGGAGACAAGGAGGATCCCTGCCAGAGAGAAAGAAAGAAGGATTCTCGTGCAAGAGCCGAAGCAGCAACGGCAGAGGAAGACGAAGATGTCGAGGCTCCACTTGCACAGGCAGCAAAAGCAGAAAATGCTTAAGGCAACATAAGCTGTACAACCTGGTGATGTTTCAGCAACTAGAATGGCAGTATTGTAATATTGTCAATTTCCAACAAGTGTGTCCTGTGCTGCATCAGTTATGTGAGTATGTACATTGTGAGCATTGCGCACGATGCTGTGAGCAAATCATATTATTCTAAGACACGTTGATGAAGTACCGTAACTTCCAGCTTTCTATGCATATCTGCACATTTCAGTATGTCACTGTTCAGCAGTCAGCTAATGCACTTCCAACAAATAGCACACATTCACTGATGTTGTGGAATGTGGATGATCATGCTAGCACAGTAGAGAACAAAGAGCCGTCTAGAACTAGTTCTGTGTAGTATTGAATTGGTGGATCTGCTGTTACCATGCGCATTGCACTTGCAGTTCAGTCATACAGTGTACATGGCAATACAGTCTCATCAGTAGCTGCTGTTGAGCTCAACACAATGAAAACGTTAAAAATGTCCCAAACGTGCACGTGTACATTTGAACAAACAAAATACAAGTGCTGCTTCTGGACCAATATTCTTCTTGTCATTTGTTTTATTCAGTGTGTTTATTTGTGTGGGTCCGGGGGTGTAGAATAGGCCCACTCCATTTCCTGGCCGGATGGCATAAACCAGGCTTTTAGTTTTGTATTGGTATAGTTAGATTGTGCATGTGTGCATCTTTTGTTAGTTAGTATTACGTTTGTATGCATGTATATCACTTGCACTGGTATGGACAACTGAGTATATTATTTTATTTTTGGATTTTTTTTTGGTTAGATTGATTCTGCTCTTAATTTTTGTTGTCCATACCAGTGCAAGTGATTGCCTGGAGGGCCGTCTCTGAAATGACCTCTAATGTGTCGCACGGGACTCACTCACTTATTTGTTTTTATTGCTGTGCAGACGAGAAAACAACATCCTTTAGTTTCTGTAGATCACTTTCGTTGTTGTTGGCAATTTCCAAAATGATGTTTCAGTTTCCATGCATTTTGTGCATCTACTTTGTGTTACGTGAAGCCATTTTTGTTGCTGGAGGAGTCGTGAGTATTATTTTGTCATTGTTGCTATTTGTTGGATTGTCTTCTTTTGGTTGATTTTGTCGTGTTGGATGTGAGTGCACAGCAGCAGTTTTTGACCTGCTGAGTTTTGTGCACTAACGGTAATATTGTCTGTCCTTTGTGGATTGTCAGAATTCAGTTTGCACTAGTGTGCATGCCGCAAGTCACTGATCAGTCACACATATGTGCTTGTGTTTTTGATGTTTTTGGAAGTTTGATTGGAAAAATGTTGCAAAATAATGTCTGTTTGCATGTCTAATTTTGTCGATGATCAGCTGAGGTCAGAGACTGGTGATGTTTGAATAAACTATATCAGATAGAACACTTTGTTTTGGCTATTTGTATTTTGTCATATGTGCAGTGTGCCAAATTTTTCACCAGTGGTCATACTGCTTACTGAGGCTGTGTAATGACTACTGTTTGTGCAATAGCTGTCTGATTGAAAGGCCATTAGCTGTGTCTAATGTGTTAAACCTTACTCACTCACTCAAAGTAGACAAGATGAGTACATAGACGAAAGAGAGTAAGCAAACATTGTAATATGTGTTGTTTGTGTATTGCTTTCAAGCCTTTTGTGCACTGTTTCTTGGACTGGGAGGACCTGAAAGAATACTGCCCTGGTTATCAATAAAGATTTCCTTGGAGATCTTGGGAAAACATTTGATGGCTCGATTCGCTGTGGAAAATTGAGTACGTGCATGTGTGTATGTGTGTGTCATTACACTGTTCATCGATTTGTTATTCTGTAAGTAAAGATTGGTTACATAATGGTTGAATGTGCATTTTGTGTGTTGCATGTAAGTACTAGATTCTACAATGCACTGTTAATAGAAGATTTGCAGTAGAAGTCATCGTGCTTTTTAGAATGTCATAGTTTGACACAATACATGAAGGTGATTCATGCCATCTGACAACAGAAACCTGCACGTAATTGATTTTTAAAAAGGATGAAAATGGCACAATACTCGAGGTGATGATTTGAAAAAAGACCTTTCGAGCTGCAAAGCTGCAGAGATGGTAAGTAAGCAAATTGGTGATAGACTGGGAAAAGATAGGTATGCATAGAAAGCAAGAAATGTCCTGAATTGTCTCCTCATGTTTCTCCATAGTAGAACAGTGGAAACATTTTTTTTTAATTTTTACTGTTGAACTTCTAAGCAAAAAAGTATATATCAGTTTGAACTTTTGCATGATGCAATTGGTTGATATACAGCAACATTGTGGTTTATTTCATTGTATCTTATGAAAATGCTTCACGTGATGTTTAGCTGGTCTTTGTGCTTTCATGCTTGTGGTCAGCTTTCAGTACTTTCACTATGTACTGGTTAGTTTTGTAGACAGTTGAGTCGTCGTTTATAGATAGGTAGATCTCTGATCTATGGTATGTGGTCGTAATTAAACTTCAGTACGTTGAGCGGCCTCCGATGTACATCAGCGTGTTGTTGCCGTATGTCATTGTAAATGTTCCGTATCTTTGTTGTAAACATGCGAGTACTGAACAGTACTGCACTCTGTATTGCACTGGATTTTGATTTCGAGTTTAACCAAATGCTGCGGAAAGCTGGTATTTGGTGCAGCTTGTAGTATATTTGTACACACGGTTGTTTGGGAGGTATCTGACATGTGAAAATTCCGCACAAACAATTCCTAAAAAATATACTCTGGGGTCGTGACCTGACCCCAAGTAGTTTATGAAAAATTGTCTGGTTAATCAAAACAATGAGAGTATTACACATATAGACGTGAGCAAGTTAAACGTGTCACAAGTGAATCGATGTACATGTATATGAACTATACTGCACTAGCTGGTCAGCAGAGAGAAATGGAAGGGTGTGGATATGTTGAGTCAGTCTTGAGGTTTCTTGCAGTGTGTTGCTGCTGCTTTGTAACAGTTCTGAAATGCGTTGGAACACTGTATGAAAGTGAATTCTTGTAACACGTTCCTCTGTCTGGACTGTTTTCTCTGTAAATTGTTAATTATGGATGACAGATATGCACGTGCCATTGGCTACGTATTTATGTAAGACTTGTGTTTTATCAGTTTATTACTGCATGGTAAAATGCCAGCACAAATTGAACAAAGTAATACATGTAACACAATCACACAGCACTTTAACAGACATTCCTTAGTTCACTGGTTCCTCACTGGTACCGTAGTCTGACTGATCCTGATTATCTTCAGACCAGTACTCTATCCTACAGGTCCCGTCTGACACAGTCGCACCAGGTCTTCATCATGCACCTCAGTCTCCTTCATTACACTTCATCCAGTCTGCATGGCCTGTACATTCAACATCTACAAACCACCGTAATCTCCTCCTTATTGCCAAATTCTGATCTCTAACTGTCTGCAGTATTTCTTTCAAGTTAAAAAAAAACAATGATAATAAAAGTAATACATGTATTGTAGCACTAAATGTTGCCTGTATGTAACAATGCATGTTATATTCTTGTGCAAGTTTTGTTAACCTCTAGAAATCAACAGCCAAATGTTAATGTAGACTATGTGACTAGGCAATGAACAGCATTGTTCAAAAACAGGCATTCAGCTTAGGTGAAACAGGCAAGTTAGCAAAAAAGGAACTAAAAAGTAAATAACAGAAATGATTAGTTCATCATCTCAAAGTTGTGAAGATAGTGGTTATGTCTTCTTAACCTTGGCACGTCAGCAATCAGCAGACAAATATCAACAAAGTCCTGTGCATTCAGGTTATTTCTTCTGAGAAATGTCTTCCGTGTGTTACTGATATGTAGAACGTATCAGTTCAAGTGAAATAGAGCTGGAGGTTTCCACCCGTGGTCCCCGATACCCATTGGGGTCTGTTTACTCACAGTCTGTCAATGGCAGCCTGAATTGCCAGTAGAATATATTTTCTTCTTTTTCTGGTCCACGTGTTCAAGAAACGTTTGTTGGGTCAGCCAACTAAGGTTGACAACCTCTGCTATGTAGGATATCTAAGAAGCACCTTGCTCATCGGCACTGCAGTGCACTCGTCATACAGTAAATAAACGTGATGCTAAACTAGATTTCTATCAGTTACTGCAAACTGTGCACTACTGCAGCCGGCAAGATGTCGAAGTAACTAAAAACTGACCAGCAGATTATTAGTAAGTAACAGCACATAGGCCTTGTGGACAGGCAGGCGTGCTTAACTATGTGAAGCATGCCGGCTGTACAGATTAAGAAGTTTTGTGTATATACAGGGTGGGCCAAAAAAGTTACATCCTTTTGGTATCCCAGTTTTCTCTTGTTAGATGGATTAATTTTGTTATTTTTTGTTTACTCACGTATCATTTTCATTAAATGACGTCCTTTGTCGTCCGCTGATGTAAACAAGTTCTGTTTTTTATGCAAATAAATTGTAATTTCTTCTCAATGGCTGGACCAAGTAACAGTGAACGCCGTTCGATTCACAATCTGTGTGCAGAAACACTCGGTTTCTGAAAGAACCATGAAAACGTTTTCAAATAAATCACCACGTTTAAACTGTGAAGAATTAATAGCAAATGTTAAAATTGTTCAAACCGTATAAATGTCCAGTGTTTTGCAGTTTAGTGCACTGCCATTATATTGATGCAGTTAAAATGGTTGTCAGTTTTTTTGGCCCATCCAGTATTTTAACCACATGGCAAAGCAATGAACGACCCTGTGTCCAAACTCCAAACGGGTATCCGTCAGCTCTGCCACTGCAATACAGTCAGCAGAACGGAAGAACTGGAAAAGCAAGAACTTGTAACAATGTGTCACTGTAAGAGCTAACTGAAACTAGTCACCACATGTGCAATCGTTAAAAATGCATAATACTGAATAAAGTGTGACAAAAAGCACAGCACATAAATGAAATTACAAACAAGATGTCATTTCACAGTGACGTAAATGCAAATGAATTCGCACACTTGTGGAAACATCACAGTGTAGAGTAGAGGTAGCACTATTCAACTACGTTTACAGTCATTGTTGACAGAATGCTGTACAGTAATAGTCAATGCATACAATCAAACAGCTGGAACGCAAGGCATTATTAACACAGTATCAGATGTTTAACATTAAACTGCTGTCTATGCCCTGTTGTCTTCAGGCGCAACTTGTTACAACGAATGTACATTGTGGTGTTGTTACGTTGGTTGTATCAATGCAGTTGAATCGTGCCGACACGCTGTCCTGTCTGTGCACGAATGCTGATACCCTGACTCTCTAACGACCCTGCACTACCTCGGTCGCTCCCTGTACACGGATCCCATCAAGTCACAATCACAAAAGCATCTACATAACGCATCACGTACATGGTACCACCACCGTATTCTACGTTGTAGCAGTCCTTCAGGTCATTCTGTAACCACACCACAGAGTTGTAAAAATTGGTGCCGTGACTGTTGACTTCACAACAACATTTCACATTATTTATGAGGCACCAGGCAGTAGTATGAATATGCAGGTTTATTCGCCAATCAAGGCAACAAGAAATGACAAGGACAGCCACAGAGACAGACAGAGAGAGACAAACAGACAATCAAACAGTAACCAATCAAAACTGAATATGAAAGATGTCATTATACAACACCACTGCACAACACAAATATTATAACTGTAGTACTGTTACATCAACCTGACATTCCTAAAAGCAACTTCTAAACAACACTTAATTTAACTTTTTTGATTTACAGTATACAAAAACTTGAAACTTATAAGTTGCTTAAATCTAATCTAGCACACAGATACTATATCTGTGTTAGAGAAAATGATGTAAGTTAAAATGTTCAGTACTGCTTTTGAACTGCAAATACACGTAAAGTGGTTAAAGTGAGAAGAGCAGACCAGCAAGTGTGATAAGTGTGCATACGAGTAGTGCTGGGGTTAAGAGCTGAATATGGTCGTGATCGGCCAGTTCCAATGGCGGACAGTCTGTGGATTTCTGTGATGTCCAACGGTCGCAAGTCAATATCAACAACACCGGAATCGTTGCTGTATCGGTTAGTGTTAAATAGCTTCAGCTGCTGTTCGCTCGTTGCACGACTCACAGAAATGTCTTCATTTTCAACAAATTCCATTGCATTATTCTACAACAGAAACAATATCATAATCTCACACTTGAGTTCGATGAGTAGATGCCACGGCTGCCACGCTGTATAATGATGCACAAAACAGACTATAATAGAACTAAAAACATGTCCGTCTAGTGCCGACATGTTATGCGGCCGTCCGCCTAAAGCTGCAAACCATAACCCGACCTTCGACCATTTGAACAGAAAATTGGTTACTCCTGTCACGGGGAACGTTCACACCAATTTTGGTTTTTCTTGCCTTTTAGTTTTCAAGTTACGAGTCCGAATGGCACAGACGGACGGGCAAGACCCGTAATGCGGCCTATTTAGACGGCTGCATAATAACAGAAAATTACAGTTAGGAAAAATAACAATGATAACCAGCAAAGATTGCTGGACTTAATAATTAACATGTCAAAGTCCGCCCTAAAGTAAACTGTAAATATCAAAACTTATCGAACCTGAGAGCAGTCAAATATCTGCAAGACGTCATCAATTACACTGTCACTAAAGCAAAATTTAAAATAAATTAGTTCTAACTGCCTACTTGAATATAAAGTCTTTATATCAACCTCATTTCACAAGCATTTGGTACAGACAAGACTGGCAGAAAAATGGATGCACAACAGACTAAAATCAAGTCACATACAAAAAGCAGCTTAATATTACTGTCGTATGTCTAAATAAATATATAACTCAATACTTGCTACATTAATTTAATTTCACTAATATTCTTAATAATATCACAATATATTGAGTTATCCAATTTATAAACAACACCCCCTTGGTACCTCTAAAATGGTTTCTTTGAGATCATCAATAAAGTTCTTTCGATCACGTTCACTGCGTGCAGACAGCATAATGAGCACTTTATTGTTCTTGGTGTTCGTAAGGCAGATGCCATGCCGATAATCTGGCAACATCAACAACATAGCATCGTATTCCACGGAATCTGATACGAGACACACTTTACTGTACAATTGTATATACACAGAAGCTTTATTACATTATTACTTTTTACATTATTAGCTTTATTACATTTTTATTATGTGTACATATAAAAGTTAAACACGTATAATAAATGTATAAAACAGCTATGGTACTATGTAAAACTAGAATACAGGCCTGCCATATTTCTACTATACTATGAATTTTGTGCCACATCAGCAGCAGTACACAGCCAACAATTAGCTGTCGACAAACTAATGTTGGAGTTGGAAGTCAGATCGGCGTTCCTTTCCAAAGCTCAAATGCAGCAAAACATGTGGCTGTTTGCAAGATTAAGAATACTTTTGTAACAAAAGTAGTCTTAATCTTGCAAACAGTAGCATGTTTTGCTAAATAAGCAGGTCTCACAAAGTATAGGCGATGGTATCTGTCATTAGTTGGAAAATTTGCGGTAATGCAGAATTTGATCAATTACGAAATATATCAGATTTCACTTTTACACAACGATTGTCGCCGATTTAAAAACGTCTACAAGAAAAGCAAGCAGCACACACTGTATGTAGTGACTTCACATCAAGTCCACTTTTGTCAACAATCTTTATACCAACCTGGCAATGTCATACAGTACAGTATTGCTATTATAGGTAAGCGTCTTAGAGCAATCTACTGGTCATCAAGCACATAGGCGCAACTTCGTATGTGACGGTGGTGACTTGTCACCACCACTTTTTCAAGAACAAACATGCATATTTTCATATAAAAAATATCAATTTTTCCTTATAGTTTGGGCAAGAGAATCGTATTTTTCTTGCTACCAGAAGCGTTCTGTGGCCTAAAACATGCAGAAAATGCGACAGCGGCTGGGACTCCGCCCCGGACCCCGCTGAAGGAGCTCACGACGCTCCCTCAGACCCCCTAGTCGGCTGGGGAGCGGACACCTCTCCCCATACCCGACCCCACTCGGCGCCTTTGGCGCGTCGATGCTCGCACCATCGACGATCGTCGTGCCCCCCTGACACCAAATCCTGGCGACGCCACCGATCACGACCACTTTGTAAGGCAAAGTTGCGCCTATGATCACGCACATTGGACTTACATGCGCCTTCAAACAAATAGACTCCCATCGCGTCTAGCGGCAGACACTCTCTATAGCTGTACGTCAGAGCATCTTTGTTTCTGTTGACAATTTTCGCAACCTGTGCACAAAATAACAAGAAGCTCAGCTAATGATACTGAGCTATGTAATATGTTCTAGAAAAATTTTTTCTAAGTCATTCAAGGTCATCAATATAAATTCAACAAAACCATGCGACTTACTAGTAATGATATAATAATATCTGTGACAATGTATCACACCATTTCACACATATGACGGTGACCGAAAGCTCTCAATGGATTACATCTGATGTGCATTTATGTAATGCTATCAATAACGAAAAGAAGCCCTTAGAAATTCTATATAAAACTTGCTTCTTGGGTATCTACAGGATGACTGAAAATGCTGGACGTGAAACAAACGGATGAAATTGCAGGCATGAAATTGCTGGACATGAAAATGCAGGACATTAAAATCTAAGATGTAAGCAAGTCCTAGCCTGATTATATGGCAAATTCATGCTCCTAAATGTAGTTCAGTCGACAAACAACAGCGTGTTTACAGAAAGACAGTTTTCCTGAACATATCATAAGCTGAATTTGTTACAGACAGCAGATAGGAAAACAATATTTCAATGTAAAACCACGCACAATGACATCATCCTAGTATGCTAGAGAACACAAAATGTATTACGATCAGTAGGTCATTGAACAGAAAAACTTCTCGATGATGTTGCGTCACTCGCTGACGACGTGCGGGGTCGATGACCTCCTGAAGTCTGCAGTAGCAAACCAGGCGTCGATGCTGAGCGTTGGACAACTGCTGTACAGCCACACACACTATTACTGCTGCACTTTTACACAAGAGACATTCGCGCGTCATGCCAACATTATTGGGAGTCAAATCACGATTCAATTCATTGGCTAACCAACAAAAGTGCTGCAGAGTCCATGCTCTTTGGCCCCTAGAATGCCCCATGCCAGATAGACAATACGGTTCAATGACCATTATCACAACCACGCTCGTTCAAAAAAACTCCCAAACTGAAACCTAATCTATACCATTTAAGGCTTATATCATAATAGTAAGGTTAGTGGGTAGCTAATTGTGTGTGTGTAATGCAGGAAACAAGTATAGGGAAAGGGGCGCAGCGAAACGCTGTTGGGTAAGGTGGGGATGAACTGGAGTAGCACAGCACCCATCTTAAAAAAAGACTAGTGGTGTTAGTTGTCGTTCCTTTTCTCATCCTTTTTTCTCTCATTCCTACTAGACCATCACTGTTCTCTGCTCTTTAAGTCATAATCTTAACTTCCAAAATTGCCAAAAAAACGGCAACAATATACCAAGGTCTACCGCTGCCAAAATTTGGTGGCTTAGCTCCAAAGCGCTGCATAAAGGGTTTATACTTGACCATTCTGTACCGTTAACTGTATCCGTATACTGCCAGATTCTGGCGAGTAAAAGTTGTACTGTGATAGACTTTCAGTTCCTGCCGCAATGTTCATTATTTTCTGTTGCAGAACTTTTCTCACCAGATAGGAACAATAGAGAAAAAACGAACACAACTCGTTTTTACAATTAATTCACCGACAAACAACACATTTATGATAAATACCGGCTTTTTGCCAACAAGCATCTGCTCAACGCGCATCACTTGAGTCACGTGATCTTCTCCCGGCTGAAATTCTGACATTTTAACGCGTTCGTAGATGTCCATCAGCAGACAAGGATCTACGTTGGACCCATCGTCTATGCCTTCACAATAGTTTTAATAAACAACGCCCATTACAGTGTCCGGTTGAAATTTTACGACAGTTAAGCTGTATACAATCTAAATAAAAAGTCAATCATTTGCAAAATTAAAAACACAAGAAAGCAATCAAAACGTTAACAAAACAAATGGATAAATAAGCTAGACCATGGTATGACAAATTCAGACGTTCACATATTCGTCAAATGCAGCACGCATAAAGTAGGCTATCAACAGGCGCTCAGTGTTTACGTCAGTGCAGAATGATGTCAAGTGCAAAACAGAAGCTGCTGTACCTCTGAGATTGCGAATAAACTCTTCAACTTTCATCTTTTTATCAGCATGAACATTCTTGTTGTGTAGATCAGTATTAAGCATCATGACCGCAAAGGCAAGAAGGAACACGGTATCTGGACTACGAAAATGCCTCAAAATAGCGGGATTGCAGGCACAGTATCGGTCTGAAAATGCCTACAACAATAGAGACAAGTATAAACACTGTGAAATAAAGGCATTGGATAATTAAACAAACAAAATGAAACCACAGGTCAGTAATATAATCGACAGTATTGTTAAAACAACAACAACAACAACAACAACCTTAGTTGCCTTACGCAACAAATGATATGTTCGCCATCTAAGATTCTTAGCTATTCATGTCCAGGACAATTCTGAGTTCTATAAAAAGCAATATTGATTCCCACCTCAATAATGCGCTCGATCTTTTGTGCTTCACCCTAAATACAAGCAAACACATGCTACATATATGATACGTGCCGAAATGCAAAATTAAATGCAACCTTTATTCAGCGTTTATTGGCCGCAACTACAAAGATAAAAGAAACAACTGTGATTCGTCTAAGAACTTAAATGCATAATAATTTCACACCTTAGTTTCCACAGAAAAATAACAATGAAAAAATATAAAGCACACAATACGTATACAGAAGTAATATTTACAGGGAGTGTCAATAAAGCTGCAGTGATGTTTTTAAAGATCTCTAGCTTTTCATTTTTGTTGCTACCAAAGTAAAATGCCAAGACCTCGTTCAATTGCTTTCATCCTAGAGAAAGCATACAAGAGCTAAGCAATCCCAGGCTTGCAACACCGCTCCATGCTTACGTAATAGTGACATATTTATTTAAACATTATTTGGGTACTTACTTATTTACTCGATTACTCACTAGTCATCTTTAGTCGTCTTTAGTCGTCTTTGTGGTATTTGCACGGACCGAGAAAATTCGCCAAAATATGAGTAAGTAACACAGGACATATAAAGAAAGCGGCGTTGTCCCAGATTTCAGCATTAAAATGGCGTGTAGAGGTCATTCAAGGTCAATCATTTTACGCTCACTGGAAAGCCGATAAACTACTTCATGTCGCCGTATAGTAACTTTAGCCTCAG
>Ga0056124_1000302_pt1 | contig 15122 bp, 7 predicted proteins | sample WorMetHEROISLAND_2_FD_70069 | JGI IMG/M metagenome (GOLD analysis project Ga0056124, IMG submission 70069) | Marine gutless worms symbiont microbial communities from Max Planck institute for Marine Microbiology, Germany - Olavius sp. 4 HERON ISLAND | ecosystem: Host-associated > Annelida >... | reverse complement strand
AGCTGCCTGTTTTACCGGAATCGGAAGTACGTGTGGAGTTGAAATTTATTGGCGATCGTTCCGGCATTTTGGGAACTATAATTACTCCCTGAGGAAAACTGTGAGCAAAAAAATGACAAAGTTTGAATTTCCCCCTGCAGAACTGATGGCCAGAAAACGCTCTACTGGACAGAAAACCGTGCGCATGACTCGTCAGTCTGTAAAGCGAGTGATCCCAAAATAACTAGCTGGAAGTCGAGGGGAGGGGGGCACGTGCCCCAGTGCCCCATAGCTGGCGACGCCAATGGACATAAACACTACATGTAGATAAGTGGCGCAGTACTACGACAATAGTAGGCCTACTCCCAAATAAATTATTCTACGGTCAAATGCAGTGAAACTGGTTTCGTCGTTAAGTTCACGATCATACTCTTCCAACTGAAGCCTGATGTTCACAAACGCAAAGACAAGCTAAATCCGTAACGTGTGTTATAACGCCGCACGACAGAGTGATAAAATAATCATGGACTGACATCATGTATAAACTCTCACACGATCGTTTTAATACTGCATTCACAGGCGTATCGGGCTCGTCGAGCAGATATACAAATAGGTTATATAGTTGATAGTTCAGTTGCTAGCAGTAGGACGACTGTTGTTCTTCGGCGGTTCTCGTGACGTGTTCGAAGCGTGTCGCAAGCTGCAGACGCCGTGAGACAACGTCATCGTCCAGCGCTTCCAGAATCTACAGACCAGCACCACATGAGCTCTTAATATCATAGTCATAACACGCATTTAAGAGCTAATAGTTTTTTTTCCTGTACGTTAAATTATTTTTCGACGTATTCACTGTGTTAGTTTAACGCGGTTGGTAGACAAAGCTGGCTACACGTTTGTGTATCATCCTATCGTATCACACGTAAATTACACGTCACTAAAGTCAGCGACGGCGGTGCCGTCTATAATAATCAATCATTTCATCCAGGCAGAAGCCCACAAACTGACAGCGACAGGCCATAATAAACAAAAAGAGACGGAGAGACTATAAAAGAACATATCAACACACTGAACGACACAACTTTCAGCTTGTTGTTAAAGAGCAAGACGACGAATAAGACATCATTCTTCTGACCTCGTACTGATACTGGCGCGCGTAGGCAAACAGCTCGTGCAGAGCCGCGTCAACGTTGAGCTCGGCAGCGTACACCTGCAACAGCAGAGACTTGAAATTAACCTGAGCAAGTCACACAACGCCTGTTGGATTGTTACCTACGTGGCAGCTCGCATGACACGACCTGCAGCTCTTCAATCAATCAAACATAATTTTCACAAACTATTGGAATTACCACAAGCTCGACTGCAGTAACAGGCACTGTTAACTGTTGAGTTTGGTGAGATTTGAAAAACATGATATTGATCAACTGTTCATTTAGGCGTACCGCGGAATGTTCGGACATTATGAGTGACATGTCTTTGTCGCTGACTGCCGGCGCTTGTCGCACGGACTTGTAGAACTCAGAGACCATGAGACGATAGCGTGGAATGTCTTTGGCGTACAGTAGCTTGCTGGATGGAGAGTCCTACACAATATGCCCGCAGACATACACACACAAACACACACGCTTATCCACAGAACACCAGGTTAAGTCCCTGTCTGCCAATATCATTATTATTATCGACATTATCTGTACAAAATACTGAATATGACACAAAATAATATTGATAACCAGAAATTTTGCTGTTTCATTAACGTAGACTTGGACCCAGTAGTCTGATTCAAATGAATGCATATAATGTATTGTAGTTTGTATTACAGTATGTATTGTTATACAGTCACTGGCAGCATTATAATTAGTTACGGTGTCACTATTTGACAACAAAACAAGTTATCGGTCAGAAGGTTGACACGTCTGCCTGACACATCTCATCTATTGTCCTGTCTCCGTTGGGGCGTGTTTTTTCGCTCTATAATTTGACTCGTGTTACATTGTAACCGCAGTTTTCAGCAAGTGTCTGGCAAAGATAATGTAAGCTTCTCGTGTGATCAATGGATGATTAACCGCCTGCCACCACCACCATCAGTCTCCAGTAATTACATGGTTTCTACTCGTGTACAGCGTGCATTCACTATCCCCAGTATCAGCAACCTCACATAGTTGACACTATATCATTATTTGTCATTGATCGCGGTGCCGCAAGGTAGTGCTGACACTGTTTTTAAGGGCGATGAACGTTAAATAGGCCTACGCGTAATGTCATTTTTCGGAGTCCTGTAGCTCCGAAACTCCTTGGCTGATTTAAAAAAAAAAATTGGCAAAATGATTTGTCGGCGACCTGACCCCACATGCCAAATGTGTCTTCAATCAGTTGGAAGGGGGCGTGGCTGCGCATGCGTGACGTTGTCGCCGTAGCGATTCTATTTTTCGCCGTCACAGTGTCATTCGGTTAACCTTTCCAAGTCGTTGTTCGTGCGTGGAGCAACTGTCCATGAACGTCTGTGCAATGATTGACAGGCACGAGTCGACGATGTGTGACTTGTTGATGTCAAACAGGAACTCCGGGTTCTTGATCATGTTCACCCAGAAACGCAGCAGCAGGCTACAGAATGAACCACAGAACATCCAACTCACTTCACGTCATCGCTGCAGTTATTGGGCAAGACGTTTTATACAATGTACAGTATGTGGAACTGGCACTAGACGTTCACAACTTAAAACGTAAAAGCACAATTTTACTATAAATTCTGACGTATACCATTATGTTCACAAAAGAAAAACTGAATTTGCTCATCACTGAATCATCCAACATCTCAGATTGAATGTGAGAGACTGAAGTTTATGAGTTAAATGGTTAAATACTAGCACTTAACTAATCCTGAAACAGTATGTGCAAATGTATATTTATAACATCAGTAGTCTCCCAGTATCGCTGCATAATACTGGACTTCCTTCTAAGCTGCATTACGTGAAAATTTAAAACAATGTTACAATGATGGGAAAGTCTACTTTCATCGGTTAATTACCACTTACTTATTTAAAATCAATAAACGCTTAAAACTCTAATAAGAACGTACAAGCACAAGCAGGAACAATAATTTTATATTACTCATACGCATTTCAGTGCTTTGAAATTGTATGTTGGGGGACAGGAGAGGCAGCCATCCGACCTGTAAAAGTCATATTCTAGTGATACCTGAAAAATTGGTCGGTTAAAGAAAAATTGAAAGTAGTAATAATGCACAAACGAGGGTTAGAAATGAGTTGTAACAATGTCACAGAGTTGAACAAAGAGTTAGCAGCATCATCGTAAGTCAACCTGTTGCTCTTCCATATGTGTGTGACTTCTGGGTCGTTGATGCCATGCTGGATAGCAGCGTTGTCCAGGAAGTCGAACAAGTACTTGACGGCTGGCGGCAGTGAGTCGTCAACGTGAAGAATCGTCTCAAATACATCGTCGACGTACTGCTGCAGTGTACACTGTGCGAAACGTGAGAACAACAACAACACACGTACCATACATTACGCACTTTTACGCACTGTTCACAAGACGTCAGAGTTGATTGCAGTGTTAGCATTCCTCAAAATAAATTTTCACTTGCGTCGGCAAACACTGTTCTCAACTACTTATTTTACTAAACACATATCAGACAGTAATGAAGAAAAACTAAATTACATGCACACGTGAGAACGGTATAAACTCGGTTACCTTTGTTGCGAGCAGACGTGTCAGAAATATTTCAGATATGACCTTCTGACCTCTAGCCACATTGTGACTTCCGTCATCGTAACGAGTCTACACACAAAGTAAGTAAATAAAAATTCTCACGTTGCCTTTCACTCCTCCGTCTGAGTGACGGGTTATGAACTTATGACCCTGCATTAATGGTTTTTCACTTGTAGTTTCATGTTTTCGTTATTTTTCTGTTTTTGCCACGTGTATCATTCTAAGCCCGGCTACTGAGCTTAACACGTTTCTGTACCGGCATCGCATCGTATCCTATCTGAAAGCATTAAAAAGAAACTTTTTGCAGCACTGAGCACAGACAGAGTTTCTGCTCAGATCATCATCATCACCATCATCGTGGTTTAAAGTCCACTTACAAACAGAGCAGCAAACCTAACAAGTTTAACAACAATTTATAATAAAATTCTGTGAATAAAAAGTTTTTTGGAAACTTCTTAAAAAGTGTTTGTGTCTGAGCTTGCGGATTGTTTCTGAGAGACGGTTTCAGGCAGATGCTCTTACTAATGTCGCACACGTGGATGACAGCAGATGCAAGTACATTGCTTAGCCATTGACTTAAGTCACGGCTCTGAGTAAACAAGGAAATACGCAAATAATAACACCACTGTGTCGGTTGATGCATGTAGTTATTGCACATATATTTAAGCGCATACTGCTGCGTCATATGTAATTTCATTATTTGCCAATAACTATAGTTCTGGCTTAAATTGTCTAGTAGATACCTTAGCAGTATCAGAGAATACTAAATGAATATAAAACGAACAATATACACAATAAATTCACAATAATGCAATTATGAATGTACAATGTACATAATAAATCAGTTATAACTTGCCAGATGAAAAAACTTTGTTCCCTCTTCAACAGTAAGTATCGGTGTAGACACGCTGATTGGCAGTGTACTCTCTACTTTACCTGAAAAAAAAATTAATTAAACACGATACAGATGTGTCAATTTAATTTTCATGAGCCCCTTATGTCCGTCTAACTAATAATTATGTCCCATTGCTATAGCATAGCATGGGACAGGTTATAAAATCACTTGCGTCTGTCAGTCAGTCAGTGTGTCTGTCGTCACTCCTACGGCCGCAACTTTTATTCCATTTTCATGAAATTTTGCACGGTGGTTCGTAGCCTGAAAAGTAAGATCGAGTTTGTTTGGGGTTAAAATCTGATGACCCTTTCCCCTATTTTGCCCAGATTTTTTTACCCCTGTAATGCATTTTCAATGGGAAGGTTCTAATACCTCTGTAAGGAGACTCGACGACCTATAGTGACGGTTAATAGCTCAAAAGACGTGAAAAAGACTTTTACCCCTCAATTTGCGCCCCAACCCCCAAAATGGTGATCACTGCATTTTCAATGGCAATTAGGCATGGCTACATGTTTGAACGCAATATCTCAGCAACTATGCGAGATAGAGGGGTGGTTTCAATGGATCACTTATAGGAAACCATATTTTGCGAGCCCAATGGTTATGCGACCGATGACGTCACGTGACCCCAAAAGGTCGAGGTCGTGACCCCCAAATATTTGAAGCTTCATATCTTTGTAACCATGCAGGCATGCAAGATAACATGTATGGTTATAATCGACCACTTATAGGAAACTGCATATTGCGAGTGAAGTGGTCACGTGACTGATGACGTCACGTGACCCCAAAAGGTCAAAGTCTCAGCAGGTATAGTGCGGCAATGGGACAGATACCTCGTTCACAGTTTTGATACAATTTTACAACTGATTACATAGCGCAGGCCACGTACACATATACACTGTGAGCCAAAAAAAGCTTTCCCCACTCTATTATTACAAAAAAACATTGTCCAATATCAACCAATTTTCATATTTTTGCTGAGGCTGAAGTACACTATAGAAAATGTGCAGGCTGATCATGTATAGCTAGCCCACCTAATACGACGTGTGAAGCTATGCTACCGTGTAAAAGATGGATTACATACAGACCAGAATGATGGCCTTCCTAATGCTGTATCAACAGTGTAAAGGTCAGTGAAGACAGAACGTTCTACAACGATATTATATTGAAAGCACTAACTACTGTACTTACTAACATACTTCACAAGGAAACTCTTTGTCAAACCTAGGCAAATATAAACAAAAATAACGTGAAAGTTATTTGTATGTTGACTATTTTGAATCGTTGCATCACGTACCATTGTGTTGCTTGACGGTTCCGTTCTTGGCATTAGTAGCGTAGAGCTGACGAGCCTGCAAAGCCAGAGACGCTCCGTCGGACAGCTGATAGTGCGCCAGAGTGTTGAGTCGTTTGCGTGACTTGACGACTACTGAACTTGAGTCTTCGTCACGCAGGACGCGCGTTCCACGTCTCGACCCGACCAGCACTGCACCAGACAGACAGACAGACAGTGTAAACATACGACTTTGAACGCTCTGCAGTTGACAGCCGTGGTCTGTATTCATCTGAGGTTGTCGTTGCTGCTGTTAATAAATACACTGACTTGACTTGACTTGACTTGAGGTGAGCCTTTTAAAGCAACTCGACCGCAGAATGGCAAAACATCCTATCTGTTGACGGTTGTCGATGAAATTTTGAGAAAATCGAAAAAGAACTTTCCATGCAATGCATTTTTTCCAGTATGTTAATGTTGTTCTACAGTTTGTTGTAATAACATACACATTTGCTTGCTGTATTTCATTTTGTAATGAGACAAAATACTTTACCGTATTTAAGTAGCATTTTGAAAAAAAACTTTGTAGTTAGGACTTTTTGCTGGAAAACTGTAAATACGATGTTTTTCCATTCTGCCCTTGAACCGTGGCCAGGTGCCCTTCCCAACGCTACCAACGACACATATGGTTCTTGGCGGGAATGAAGTTAGACCGACGCTGACTTACCGTTTGAGCTGTTTCATTCCACTGCTACTGCTGCTACCAGTCTGGTCTACTACAGTACCACTCTTACTGCGCTAAGACTTTCGAAAGATTTCTTAAGACAATCTGCAACTTGAGACACTTCGGAGTAAAACTTACAACAACGAACGTACAGAAATTGGTATTACCGGTAAGTTATTATAACCAGAAGCACGTACAGTAATATTCATATGAAAACAACAGTGTCGTGCAAGGGAAGACATACCGAGATCAAGGTCATGAACAGAAGGTCGCTGAGAGAAAGGCGTGTTCCTGTAGATAGCATCAAGAGCCTTGTCCTTGGCCTGCGTGACGGTGTCACAGTCCAATACTTTGCACATCACAGGTTCACACGAGTCATTCGTTGATGACAGTAGATAGATAGTCTGCACAAGCAGTTCAAAACAACGTAACAGTTTCACTATTTTAGCAACTCATCCAAAAATTAAGCCTGATACAGTGCAAGCAGTTCCTTTGTCACTGGGATCTTCAGCGCAGCTTTGACAGAAGGCAGCTAAAAGGGCTATGAACATCAACCTCCCACCATATTCTACCTAGATGCACAGTTTCGACACTCAGATCAACTGTACTTCCTGAGATATCCTTTGACAAAAAGTGTTAGTTACAATCACCAAGTCACTCAATTAGCTCACTTTAACACCAATTTGACACCTATTTGAGTCAGAAGCCCATAAGAGACGAACAGAGAGACGGACAAATGGCCAAAACCTGCAGTGCGGCTTAGGACGGCCGCATAATAAGCAAACTGCTAGTTTTACTCCACGTGAGGAATGCGCTGACCAGCGTTCGTGACTCGGTTTTCTCTCGCAGTAGTCGGTCCTCGGACAGAGAGTATCTTGCCTCGGCCGTCACAGCATCAACGGGTCCCTTCTCAGTCTGGTGCTTAATCGCTTTGTACAGCATGAACAGCGACTTGTTGACGTGCACCTTAAGGTGCGGATACATGCACAACGACAGCCAGTTGGTTAGCAGCTTCTCAACCACTGACTCCGTTCTGTAACGATCACAAACACCGCATGTTTATCGATTCCACACATTACTACAAAGGTACTCAACAAATTCACACACAAATGCACTTACTGCCTCCGCCTGGAAGGTAATGTATTAGACTCACTCAGTCTGTCTGTCCACCGTCCCTCAGTGAGCAAGTGCCTTCAAGTTTTGTCGCTGTGCCTTTACCCACATGCAGATTATTCAACTATAAAATCAAAGATGCTCACAAACTAAAAAATGCAGTACAACTGCAAAAAGCTACCAGTAAGCTGGCACTCAAGAGATTGCAACTTCAAAAACAGAACAAATCACCACCTTGCACATGTTTCTCATTTTCACTCTGAATTGCTGCCAATGACCACACTTATTAATATGCTTCAACTTCAAGCGTACAGACATGTGATGATTTACAAAGATAAGCATCGGAACCTGCGCAGCATAAGCTTTGTCGTCTTTCTCTCAACAGACTGACAAATGAGATCGTGCAGCAGATCGGAGAGAATCCTAGAACACAGCAAACACAACACCACACGTTTGCAGATAATATGCAATAGCTATTCAACATATTGCGACAAATTCATATATGACAGAAAAGCTCTCAGCACCACAAAAGAACAAGCACTTCTTTGCAATAAAAAAGACAAAGATTACAGGTACAAACAGAAGCCATCCAGCTTCAATTTAGACTTTGATTACAGCTTTACAATTTCGGTTTCAATTACAGCTTTATGCTTTTCTTATCGCTGATAGAACAAATAGTGTTGAGCAGATGTTAACTTACTCGGTTACGTAATCCATTTTATCACGAAATATCACCATGAGCAGGGAAGCCACAAATGATCTGCAACACACGAACTCGCATTCACAACCAAGCAACGTGTGACGAGATTGCTTCGTTATACTGAACAGAGTCAACAGACTGACATAAAACTTCACAAAAATAATGCAAAGAGTAATTATTACATATTATGTCCAAAACTATATGAAATGTTGATGCTGGAAAAATTCCAATGTTAATCACTGACCAAAACCGTAAACAGATGAAAAAAATTATAAAGCTTCTACAGAAAAAAGACATGGAACAAAACATATCGTACACTAATAAATAGACGGTTACAGTGTTGCCGTGTATGAATGGCGTGGCTTACTTGTCTCTGATGCTGAATGTTTTCTGTTCTTCCAGAGTTTTGACAAACACAAGAAGAAACTGGTTGACACTAAACAGTTGGTAAAGTACTGCTAGACATTCTTGGTAGGCACGACCTTGTCTCATCTGCAACAAACAGTTTACATCATATATAAACATGTTAACAGCACTTCACATTCATAGACTATTTGTCTTTGTAGCGGGTTCCCAGTGACTCTGACAAACACAATAGCCGCCAGCAGCGGCAAGATCTTTTACTGTGGAATATTTGCAGCCGTGGGAGATATGGACTCACAAGAAGTGCAAAAACGAGCAGAAACGAACACAAATACGTTTTACAAAACCAAAAAAAACAACCTGTGAAGGACAGAAAGGGCAAACCTTTGCAAGAGAAAGTTTTCTGAAGGCCACAAGCCAAATGGGCACTGATGCAACAACATGTTAATTTGGTTAAAGAATTATCCCGATAAAAACAAGGCATAATTGCAACAGGTGATTTACTAGTGAATCTAGAACATTTCAATTTCTGTCACCCAATACAAACATGTATTTTCCTTTAATTTTGTTGCTGAAACCCCTTTTAGTTAACAAAGTTAACAAGTTACCCGGTAACACTAACCATCATCAAATCATACCTGACAAACATTTTCATGAAAAACTGGATGATCAGCATATGACGGAAACAGAACTTTGAACGTGTACGTCTGATAGTCCCAGAATGGAATGCCAATAACGTTTAAATCGCTTGTAAAGTCAATCACTTCTGTCTGCAGTTCGGCAAAAGCTACAATGAACAAACAAAGATGGTGGTCATTTTCCGAAACTGCATTACACACGTCATTGAACTAATGCCGCATTTTCACATATCCTTAACATTATCATAGAATATTTACTGCGTAGCGGTAACCTGCTGTCAATAATTGTCGTACGTTAAGGCATCGTGCGTGGCCTGGCGGAGTGATGCTCAGGGCGTCGGATTCACGGGTCACACGTTTGACTTTGGCACTTCCACTGTCACGTGACAAAGCTAGGCAAGCTATTCACATACTTGTATCTCAGTCACCAAGCAGCATACAAGTAATACGGTACTGGTTAGAAGGTAATGATGATCTGCAGCTTGAAAGATAACAAAGGGCCTTGCGGAAGGTAATGGCAGCCTACCGCCGGGTTAATGGCTGTCATGTATGCTGCCAACTGCCAAGACCAATAAGCTCACAGCTCAAGCTCTGGCAATAGCTCCAACACGCTAACAGTCGCATCATGTATAGGAAGGAGTACGTTTAACTTATTTGACAAAATTGACGTAAATTGTTTGATTAATTATACTGTCCTCTGTGTGATGTCATTCCAAAATACTGCAGCTTTAAGCTAGACTAAAGGAGAAACTTTAGCTAGCATAATTCAAGTGTGCAGAAGTTGGCACATAATTTGACGTTGGTTACCTTGTTTGCACTCGTGTCGAATGTTGCTCTCCAGAGCATCCAACTGAACCTGCAGCTTCGTGAACTGTCTCTCGGCTCGCGAGCTCTTGCGCTTGTAGACGGCGACAATGACGACGATGAGCGTGACCAGAGTTCCTCCGCACGCGGCTGCCACCACGACAACGACCCACTGATCATCACTGTCCGACTGCAACCAGTCCACCTTCTGATACTTCAGCTGACCCAGATTGAACACCAAGTTGCCAACAGTCACCTGGTCAAACACGCATTCACAGCCATGTTAACTAACTGCCAGCGGCACAGCCAAGGAGGTCAGAGAACAGGGGAACGTGCCCCCAATTCCTTCAAAGAAAAATCATATGAGAACAAACAAGAAATCTGAGCTAATGCTCATGGGACGCGCGACAGCATCAGTTTAATTTCGTACGCAGGTTGTCTTGGTCTATCGAAAGTAATTTCAGCGAAGATTCACTCTAAGTGTGCGCTGCAGCCTGAAATATCGAAAAATTCACCAAAAAACACATATTTATGGGGTTTAAGGTCGTTCAAGATCATCGATGTTGGTACCCCCGGAAAGCTCGTCAGCAGTGCTCGGTATGATACGCAGCCAGTCTATGTCTATCTGCAGCCGTTCTCGTGCTAGATTAGTCGAGAGTAGCAGAAATCGCGCGTGTATTGATGATACATGACTATCTTGGGCATCAGTATAATTTGGTATAGACCAAAGTGCCATGACGCTCTGCGGCTGGTACAGCACAAAAGTAATACATTCCAGCCTCCTGCAAGATTAATGACTGATGTGATCTGCAGACTGACTCCACGAAAAAATCGACTCGGCTTCAGAAACAGGCAAGGCAAGAAACAGTTTTACATTTTGAAGTACAAGCGTAGCACATACTGTAACTGTAGGCAGAAGATTGTTGTGAGGTACTGGAGGCGGTGAGCAGTAGAGAGTAACGGCATCCAGACTGTTCACTTTGCACGTAGAATTTCCAACCCACACCGTCACTTCATCCACTCCACAAGCTACGTTCAGATCACGGCCCTAAATGCAACACAGCACAGCATACAGCACGACGATTCAAGATCAAGCCAGAGCAAAAAAAACAACTAAACAGAGAAAATGCAGTATAATTAATATTAGGCTATTAAAATTAAATATGTAGACGAATTGTCTTTGAATTTATCTATATTTAGGATTAACGTCATTGCACAAATCAAAACACAAATATGTAAAAATTATTATCATACTATCAACTTTTCCTTCGATACTTCATCATTTTTTGGTCGTAATATCACCTGCTACAGCAATCAACAGGTGTAAAAAGATTTTGCCTTGAAGACACAGCCTAACCTAAAGTAACTAAGAAAAAAATTAAGTTATCATACTATCAACACACGTTCCCTACAGATATACATGTTCGTTATTGTGACAAAATAAAATAATTAACAATTACTTAAAATATCATCAAATATACAAACCGTCAAAATAAGTGCTTCGCCTTTGTAGATCTTAAGTCCACTGTTAAACGGAATGTACACTGGATCTGGCATAATGGCAAAGCTGGCGTTTAAGTGTGGAAAATAACGACGCAAGTTCTGAACTTCTTTGACAGCATCCATCGTAAAACTGACGTTAAACGGCTGAGATGTCAAAGATCGTCTCAACTTTGTCTGAGGCTGAGTTACGGCAGGAGAAGGACAGTGAAGGCGAGTATCATCTATCACTTGACACTGGGCCACACACACACGCACACACGCAGTTGGACTGCAGTCATCATCATCATCGTCATATTCGTTTATCAACACAACACTCATATCAATTTGTTCATGCGTCAAGTGGCATCACTGAATGCAAGTACGTAAAAAATCGACAGTTACACGCACAGACCCCAGATCGACTCAGCCTGGCCATCCCTTCGTGGGTAGGCGCAATGAGTACCAGCGATAGCTGGGGCATAAACAGGCACACAAGCCTCGCATGCGTTGTCTCACAGTGTAAACTGGTGTCTGGCTGAGGGCTAAGGAAACGGAGATCAGTGCCGCCCTACGGGCCTTGCAGCTTAGGAAAAACTTCTACGTTTCACAAGTAGGCCAGTCAAAGTTATTATATTGTGAACATCAGGAAATCATTATACAACGAATCAAACGGTTGAACTAAATTTAACAATCGTCACATTCTGGCTCAGCAGTGCAACTCACGCGTGCAGTATGTTGTTGATTTTCGTTGTTAAGATGAATCAGAGGCTGCTGAACGGACAGGAAGTTTGATCCAGTCACAGTAATCGTGCGTCCTCCGCTACGTCAAAACAACAAACATCGCACGTGCCGACCACTACATCAGCTGACTCGTAACGAGCAAAGACGTCGGCGCCTGGTGACGACACGTATGCGGCCATCCGTCGAGTTGCGCTGCAGCCGCCCAACGCGCCTGAACTGATCGAGTCGGTCGGCGCGTAATCCGCCAGCCGCAAGAAAACATGTACGCAAAATATGCATCATTTTTGAGTTTCTGACGCCCGGTGACCTTGACTCTGACCTTTTGAACTAGAATCTGGCAGCTGCTGACTCCTACCCTGCGTAACGCTCACGCCCATTTTAAGTTCTATTATGCATTTTTGTTTCGAGTTAGGGGCGAACACGGGACAGACGGACAGACGGACAGGCGAGACGCACACTGCGGCCTACAGGACGCCCGCATAATAAGTTTACAAAGTTTCAGATTTGCTTCATTTCAAACTCGTATGTCGCCGCCAGCCAAACTAGCATTCGCATATGCAGAATTGTTGAGTCTAAGAGACAAAGAGTCTAAGCTCATACTAGCGAAGTTGCTCACCAGACCTTAGTGCATTCAGACTCATGCTACTTACGCAATAATTGAAAGTACAGTGAATAAAGTGGTTTATATGATCAAATGTGAAGTAATAAATTATTACGTATACGTAAAGAACTCACGCTGCAAAAGACGACAGCGGTGAGATGTTTGTTACTGTTGGGTTTTCGACGAATTCAAAAACTGCGTCAAGCTGACGCTGAACATCGTCGAAGAATACGCTGACGGGCAAAGTTGTAGCATTGGCGACCGACGTCGTTATGCACACCAGGCTAGTGCCGTTCACAACCACTCTGCAATAATATGAACACCATTCAGAATTCTTTCACGAGTGTGTGAGCTTATAATAATAATACTGAAAATCACAGCAACAGCATGTTACCATTGGAGGTAAACATAAATATAATCTAAGGCATCATTGTATAAATGCACCACAGAAACAAACAGTTTTCCACAGTCCTCATAATGCTTCTGTAGGCACTACTTCAACAACTCCGTTAGTTTTATACACAAAGCACCACAGTTACCGCCAGCACTTTGAATGTTTGTTTAGTCTAAGAATTTATCCGAAGTTACTCGAGGTTAGGCCGGATCTTCAAGCTCATCATCATCATCATCAATTTATTTGGATAAAACCAAACACAAATGCCAAGGCCATGTAGGCACTTACAGGCATCACGATACCATACATGACAGTGTAGTAATAGCAGTACAATAAAAAATTAAAAACATAAAAAAGATAAAACAAAGCAGTAGTTTTTTATGACACAGGCAAACAAAATATCACGATAATAACTCGTTAATAAACCAGGTGTTCAGAGAGGTCCACTCGCTCAATAAGTCGCGTAAAGCTTCGTGCAGTAGCAAAATCGTTGGCTGCAGCTGGTAGACTATTCCAGACCTTAACTATCCGATTACAAAAAAGTGCTTTCTAATGTCTACACGACTATGATGTACAAATAACTTGTAAGCGTGTCCGCGTACGAAGCTGCTAGGAATTGCTGAAGCACGACTTTGTACGTGCTGAATGTTATTTCTGACCGTAGTGAACAGTATGAAAGCAATGAAAGTAACAGACAGGCTGGTAAATAAAAAATCTTCGTACGCTACAATATCCTCACGAGTGATAAGAGTCTAATAGGCCTAAGTGCATTGCAAGTCGCGGCGCCACCAGCATATCCGCCACTACGGCCACGGTCATGACAGTTTTAAGCATGCTATTGCCGCTAGTGGCTCTGTTGGCACTACGTACTGTGTGCCATATGTGGCCATGGGACAAAACGTGCCGCCGCCCCTCAACATTATGCAGCTGTGCTTTGCTTTTACGCAAGCTGGACAATAACGCTGTTTTGTTGGCTAATAATAACGAGAATGGCCACCATTTTGATTTTGGTTAGTCAGTATATGACTTGCACTATATGATATATTCATCAGTGAACCACCACAACTGTTAAAAAAGAAAAAAAAGACGTGTATAGCTCTTCATGGAATCTCAGAGCTACGGAGCGTCACCTGCCATATGGGATCACACAGTGTTACCTGCCACCTGGCACAGGTGAGCGTGCCCCGCCTTAACCCCAGCCATGCAGGCCAGTACTCGATTTACTACCCCGGAGGGATGGAAGGCTGAGTTGACCTTGTTACTGTTGGTATAGCCCATACAAACCCATGACAACAGTGGCACGGGTTGACTGAAAATAACGGACATGAAATTGACGCACATGAAATTGGCGGACCAAGTGTCCAGGCATGAAATTGACGGACATGAAAATGCAGGACATGAAAATGACGGACATGAAATTGGAGGACAAGATATATATCGTTTGAAAATAGATTACGTTACAATGCAGTGTGCAATTCTTTTCAAAACAACGGCAGAATACAAATCACAGCAGCGCAGTAAGTTGTATAGACCTCCTGTACTTGTAGAATAATTGAAAAGCATATCCAAGTACTAAAACGCAACTATATAATGTATCAACGAAAATATCAAGTATATGAATATCAAGAAATATCAAATGTCTCTGAAACAATACCGTGCATTCTACAGTGTTCAGTGTCGTCGGACCTATTC
>Ga0056124_1000301_pt1 | contig 15136 bp, 6 predicted proteins | sample WorMetHEROISLAND_2_FD_70069 | JGI IMG/M metagenome (GOLD analysis project Ga0056124, IMG submission 70069) | Marine gutless worms symbiont microbial communities from Max Planck institute for Marine Microbiology, Germany - Olavius sp. 4 HERON ISLAND | ecosystem: Host-associated > Annelida >... | reverse complement strand
ATTATAACCCCCCCCCCCTAAAATGGAAATTCAACATAGCTAAACTAGTTTACTAAAGTTAGTTCAGATAAAGGCAGCTCACAAGGAAGAACCTATGGAGACCACTGCAGCAGCTGTGTTAGAACCAAATCTACGATATATCTTACATAAATCTACAATACATATCTTACATAAGTTACTGTCTAACACTGAAGTAGCTCAGCTACTACAGCAGCTCTGATTGACTAATTGATTGATTGATAAGTATGGTAAAATGACAAATTAATTAACCAAAAATCACGCTCATATATAAACATCTGAGAAGTTTTAACGCAAAAAGCACACAGTTCACAGAATATTAAAATACTCAGATAAAGAAAAAAATGAATTTGTAAATACATGTATTAAAAATTAACATTATTCATGCTTGAAAAAGTAATATTTAGTCAGACTGACAGTCTACTATACTGCTACCGTTACACAGGAAACCTAAAGCACTATATCACTGTTCATTGTTTGGTTTGTATGACATACACCAAACCTTAAACCCCAATCTTGCTTTTATGATTTTATGATAACCATTTGACCCATAATTTTACTAATATAATGTTGAATAGCACTGATCGGTGGCGCACTCACGTCATAGTTTTCCTTGACAAGTTCCACAATGTTGGACGAGTCATTAGCCAGCTCACCGACAGTGCTGCCTTCTATGAGCTTACTCAGCTCATGGTAGACGGGAATCTGGTCCTTGGTCACTGCAAAGATGATGGTCACCTTCGTCTGGGCGATCTTGTGTGCCAGCTGACTGATTGACGGATAATCCTACAGGCGTGCAATACACATACTCCAGCACGCAGAGCACAACAGAGATGCTTCATGATATTGCACTGCATAAATTTAATGATGACATTACACTGACATACCATTTACCAGCCTAATGGTGTGGGTTGGTAAAAACATGTTGCAGTAACAGCCGCTGATGCTACAAGAACTACACTGGCTGCCAGTCCGACGCCGTGTCGAGTTCAAGATCACCACACTGGTGTTCAAGGCACTGAACGGCTTGGCACCTCCATACCTGGTCGACGATTGTAACATGGTCAGCGATGACATTCGCCGACTACGTTCAGCTGTCTCCTTCACGTGTGCGGTACCAAGGACAAGGACAAGGCTCGGTGATAGATCGTTCGAAGGCGCCGGCCCACGAGTCTGGAACTTTTTGCCTGCTGCTCTGTGACTGGCAGAAGACTACGAATGGTTCAAAAAGCTGCTAAAAACACATTTGTTCGATTAGGCTGTGGCAACTAATGACTTCGCTTTAATTAATGTAGCATCTGCATTTACCGAGTAAATTTGTTAATGTCTACATTTCAATGTTAACTTCAGTTGTATTTCTAAACTTCCATCGCACATTTGCGTTTATTAGGTTGTACTGTTTAGATCCAATCTTCATTAGAAAAACATTTGTTTGACTAAAAGTAGTGATGTGGTTCTTGATAGTACGTCAACTACAGGCCTGGTTATTGCCAAACTGTTGAAATGTGAATACAAAGACTCCAGATTAAGACACATCAGTGTACAACAACAACAACAAAACTGTATCACAGTCAATGACTGGTACCTGGTTAAGACTTTCAGTGTACATTCCATGCATGTCCAGATGACAATGACCGTCGTTCGGAGTCACAATACCGCCAAGCTGGTCACAACACACATCATCAACAAACATGCTCAGGAACTCAATTTCTGACATACAGTGCAAGTCCATGTGTATTCCTATAAGACTCGCTTGCCAAAGTTGATTCTTTCAGTATTTGCAGTTAGATTTGGTGTCACCATTTTGAAATCGGTAAAAATTTTCAACTTTGGCAAGCAAGTCCCGTGTGAGTTATTTTTTGACATGCCGAACCGCCAATAACATACCTAGACACCAACTTCTGAGGCAAGAAGTGAACATGAGCCCGAATTCACAACAATGACAAATACGATGTAACAAACATTTTATATTCTGTCCCACGCACAGCATTTCACAGAATATAAAATCACAAAAACGTCCGGCCAGCATCTGTGGACAAGATTTTGACGTTACTTATGGACCGGTCTTCACCAAATTTGGAACATAGCTTCACCGTATCATACAGAAGAAAAGTTTTTAAGCAGTTTGATCAGAAGTAGTACACACGCATGCACGACCAATGCCGACCATTAATCAACTGTCACTTATAGCTGTCTAAGTTTTTCAGAAACGATTCACATAGTTATCACGAAATAAAGTTGCTTCTGTGTGGATTATTTCAATAAAATGGCTGAATTAGTATTTGTTACATGATTTTAATACACATATATATAGAAAAGTTAACAAAACGCCAGAAATTTAAGAAACAGACAGGAAAATGAAACGCGGTGCTCCATGCAATGTTAATTGTTTAGTTACTGTGTGTGCTATTATTTTACATGTGCATACTGTACATACATTTCAAATCTTTAATGCAAATCCAATAAAATTTCTCTGCGTTTTGAATTTTGTGTGCTTAATATAAATGTGTCATTGCAATTCCCTGACACCACACGCAGTAGTTCGTGGTTATACATGTGTTACACTGGCCCTGAGACTTGCTGCGCTTGCACCACAGGCACGCCCTACAACTACATGTATTTAAAAATAGCGATAACTTGTTTAAAAAACGTTAGGAATTTGACATTGTACACTATTATTATAACTTAAACATTGTTGATATATAACTTGAAATTAAACCTTTTTATTTTAATCACTCTGGTCTACTCTGCTCACTGATTTTAGTTACATGAACTTCACACTAAGCTATAGAGATGCATTTGAACATTATCTTGTTACTTAACAAATCTCCTACAAATGACCATTTCAAACACTCACAATTTCTGCTTCCAGTTACAAGTTTTAGAGCCTGCACAGAAGCAGAACAGAGAATTACCTTGCCGTCACCAGCATAGTGGAAACCTGCATCTGTTGAGTACAGAAGCATCTTCCTGGACCGACCCCTCCAGCCAATCTCATGCTGTGACAGCGACACACACACAACTGTGTGTTTAATACATAGTGTACAATGTCATTAGGCCTAAATAAATTCCCGTGCTTCCGGCTGCAATCTGGCGAAAAAGTAGGGATGAAGGCGGAAAAAATTAATTTTTATTTTTATTTCATGACATGCCGACAATGACGATGCCATGCAATATTACACATCAACTCATAAAAACAAACAGACACACTAAATACCTATGAGAACTAATGTAAAGATACGGCAGCATAACAGGCTAGATGCAAACAGTTTTTCTTTCAGTAAAACTTTGAAAGCAAACTAAAAACTGCACCATATTTATGAAGGTCCAAAAAATTAGGGATGGAGGTTTTTTTAGAGATGGATGGCAACCGGAAGCACAGTATTTTTACGCCTTACTATAATCAGTCACATATCACAAGCTGTAGAATATTAAACTGCTGCTACTTCCACTTTCCAATTTGCCCTGTGGGACACGGCAGCCAACAACGCCCAGTTGACTTAGGCTGCAATGTAAGCCCACCAGCCACAACATAAAAACAACAGCTACAAAGTTATCAGATCTTCTAATAAATCAGACGCCATACCAGTCTTGCACTGTCAATATCTGTAGGGTGTAACTAAGTTGTCTCCACATTCAGTTCCTAAAAGATGTGATGAAGAAGAAAATGAGTAGCATTTGCTATGTTTTCGTCGCATGACATCCGAGACTTAAGATAAAGTAGGTATGAGAGAACACGGACTGACCCTGCATGCTATTGCCTGCATGATGGCATCAAAGCCGCCCTCCGGAGCATCAAGATTACCTGAGATCTGACTGCGCTCAACCTCCACCTGTCAACGTACACCAGTCACACCTCTGTGTCACTGCAAGCCGACAAGCCAACGTCAACTCACTACAACTCTACGACCTCGATGAAGCCACCTGACCTACTTCAGCTGGCCAGCGTGTAATCTGCCAGCCATAAGTCAACACTTACGCAAGATATACATTTTCCACAGATTTTTGACATCCGGTGACCTTGACCTTTGGCCTTTTGTGCTAAACCGTGGCATACCAGTTATCCATATCCTGGGAAATGTTCGCACTATTTTTCTTCTTTCTGTGCCTTCTCGTTTTTGAGTTAAGAGCCTTTACCGGACAAATGGGTAAGACATATAATGCATCCTATAAGGATGGCTGCATAACAATGACAATTAGTCTGTGGCACAGTGCTGAGAAACTCACGCGGAATCTGGCCGTGTCTTCGGTCAAATTGAGCTGGTTGTGGAAACCATACGGCGCAGCACAATCATCACATGGAGACAACAGTCTACACAGTCATAATAGCAAGCCGTAGATGATGTCTTTTGCTTACTAAGAGAGATTTAAATGTTAACAAAAACATAGTAACCGAAACAGAAAGTTTTAGGAACATGTAAATCATCCTTAACACTAAAACTATGCAGAAGTTAACTTTTGGGTTTTGTTTAACCTGATCATTTTCTTAGTCACTCCACACTCAGTTTGATGACTTGCAAGACAGCAAGACATTCTACAGCCTACTTTCAGCATCAATGCAAAGAAAAAAACAATGACTGGGCCGAGATTATTTTTTAATGATATTTAATAAAAAGATAAAGAACATTCACAGAACAAACGTATACTTAACACTCAATGTTTAGCCTACCACTCACAACAAGTTACAAAGTCCTACAGACAAGACTTGTGAAAAGTACAGAAACTAGTGATGAGACATCATTCTTCATTGAAACCAACAGTGTCAAACCATTGAAAATACGAAAACCATTACAGACACTACAGTTTGAAATCCGACATAGAATAAAGTGTAAAAAAAATCTACAAACAAATAAATCAAATGAATCCACATTCTATAGAGTAACTCACTTCTCCGGTACAGTGCTGACGTATGGCATCGTCTTTTTGTCCACAAATGAACCAAAGCCAAGCCGAAAGTTCTGTGTAATGTTCTTCATCTTGTTGGCTGTTGATATCAATATCACACACCATTACACACAGTACACACTCACAGCTTCACATACTCACACACCCACATTACACACTGTATAAAACTACTGTATAACACAAGGAAACAAGTCTATCAAAACAGGCCATTTACACCAATAAGCAAGTTTAGTTAAAGTGCACAATGATTTCAGCTATACGAACTGTACAACTGACCACAATGGAGAGGAATCATGGAACAGAGACTCGTGTTTGCTTGAATGTTACAATGCAATGTGCAGTGCTTCCTTTAGATTGGTGGTGCAAATGTAGATGTAGAGCTAGTAAGTAAGTGCAGGCAATTGTGATGATAGGTAGTAGGTACACCAGAAGTTTGTAAGTACAACAAATAATTGAACTACCCTACTGAAGAACTGCAAATTTGCGAATTTGTTGACGTTGCCATTTACAACGTTGGTGGCTTGCTCTAGCGGTAACATCGTTGGTCGAATCAACAAATCCAGATGCCATGAGCGTTGACGATAAGAGCCGATCTGATCTGAACAACGTCTATGCTGAGCCAGGTTATTACTGCGATGCATGACCTTTTGCAGGTATACTATCTTGGTACATAACCTAGCTACCTATGTCAACTCAGCCTGGCCATCCCACCATAGGTAGGCACAATGATTGCCAGCAAAACCTGCAGCATAAACAGGCACATCGCAAGATGCTCTAGCCTCGTATCTGTGGTCTTGCAGTGCAAACTGGTGTCTGGCTAAGGAAATGGACGTCAGTGGCGCCCTACAGGCCTTACGGCTTCGGAAGGACTTAGCATTTTAATGTCACCATTTACGGGTTATTCCCCATATACAACTATGCTGGCAACTTCTAAAGAACATCCCATCTATATAGACGGTACTCACCCAGCAAGTCACCAAGCAGTGCAAGGCGTGCCTTGTCATCTTTCATGGAGTTGGACATATCCATGACGTAGTAAAGGTCGACTGGATAGTTCTCAGCTTGACGGAACTTTACCGAAAACTTGTACGGAGAATCTGATATTAATCACCACAACAACATCAACATAAAACTTACAACCATTAATATACTCATCAAGACTTATTTTATAAGTACACTGGCATGCAAACACATAAATACTTCAATGATCTAACACTAGGAGATGGGCTTTATGAAGGACATCTGGCCTGTAAAACTTTGGGTTTCAGAACACCGTGGTTTGAATGAAAGTTCAAGGGGGAAATTGCCATTAAAATGCGTGGGCAGGTGATAACAGAGAAAATTACAAAAACTAAGGCAGCTGCTCCTACTACTCTATTAGTGGTGACTGTTAAACAACAGTGACAGTCAGGCCGAATCCCTTTGTGGAATGCTGCAGCAGGCTTTTACAGTCCACACTGCTCAACGAACAACACAAAAGCACTGAAAGAAGAATGACGATATGCAATAATAATACAATTACTATGGTGCACAACGTAAGCAGGCAGAACTGAATCAACCATTTCTCCATTTCCTCGTATATACTGATCAATCCTATACAGCTTTGTCATCCACGGTATGTGACCATTGACAGCAACTCACTTGGCCTCAGCTTAACTGTGATGTTCTGTGGTGCCAGCTGAATTGCTTCCCGACCATTCTCCGAGTTGCGTGGTGGCAAATTCTACAATTGCAAGAACAATGATGAATAACATCACAACAACATCAGCGAATCAATATTTACAGCTTAAAGGAATTTTAAATGTCCATGAATTAAAAAGGACAATCATTATCAAAAATCAAAATAACTAACAAGTTTAGTCCAGATAAAGGTACTACAGACTGCAGGCACACTACAACATATGTCATTCACATTTAACAGTGACAAAGTCAGACAGCTATTGCAGTGCTATCTACTTGGTGAATAAAAATCACAGAAATTTGCAAGCTTTTGCATATTTTAACACCACAAGTACAAATCTTTGTTTTCTAACTCTCTAGATTTTTACTAAAAGAAATCTGTTGCTTCAACGATTCTCATTAACGTGTTTTTACGTGCAACAGCTGTACCGGCAGGTACCGCTGAGAGTGCGTATTAGCTACGGGAATTCTGTCTGTCCGTCCGTCTGTCACGACCCGGTACGGTTTCAAGGCCAGGTGAGATAGAGACTCCGGGTATCACCATATGATAGCCCAGAGTCTCTAGTTTCTCACAAAGTAATTTGGTGCCGCTGGGTGAGGAGACTCCCCTCGAACAAGGGCATCAAATACTGGAGATAGACCAAAACAACCTGCGTATGAAATTAAACTGACGCTGTCGCACGTCTCATGAGCATTAGCTCAGATTTCTTGTATACTGTGGCCTTAAGCACAGGGAGTGAAAACATGCAACTCATACACAGTAGGGTAACAGAGACGAAAGCCAACAAACCGAATTATAACTGATTTCATCCTGAGGACTTTCAATGTAAGCGTAATCACAGCCACTTGCAACAAGAGCTGCTACGATATCACAGCGTTCTCTGCTCTCAAATGCCTCTATCTATCAGCCACATTAAAGACACAAAATTACATTAAACTATAAAATACACATCAGTATTTCACACAGACATAAACATTAGCTCCATGACTGTAGATGCTTACCACATCAAGTGTTGTGGGAATAGTTCCTCCAAGTTTTATGACTTTCTTTTAACATAACAGCACTGATCTTCGGTAATTACGGTATTTAACAGTGAAATGTGCACGGTAAAAATTCTGAAATTAATATCTGTTGTTAACTGAAGAACACATAACACATGCATGCCAGCATGCAGCATTGCAGCATGTACACTGAAGGACATGTGTCGTTAGACGGACCTACAGCGGCTATGGAGACAGATGTATTGCTGCTGCACGTCCCAAACTGTGGAACAGTCTTCCAGCTAATCTGAGACAAACTGACATTAACTTTGAACAGTTTAAGTGGCTGCTAAAGACATTTATGTTCGGGCGTTGAGATCACAGCACATTGTGGCTAACTGTTAAATTGCACCTCGTAAGCTATCTTACTTATTTACTTACCTACGCTTGTACAGTAGCAAGCAGCATGCATTATGCAGAACTGTTTCAATGGCTAGTTTCCCAGTTTACAATTTACCAAGGTTACGAGTGGTGGCCAACAAAGGAAACCTTGATAACTACATCTAGTTACAAGTTAGAATGGTACTTTCTTCCCGCTGCCGAATACTAAGGAACCAAAGACTGACATACGCAGAAAAACGAGTATCATAAATCACGCTGCTGAGAACAACCTAGTTAATTAAAAGCTGGAAGTACACATGTGCTTACCTCTTGCTTGCACCAACCACACGGAGGCCCCGCGGCCAGGCACTCGCCGCAGGTCTTCTGATCCAGACAGTGGTTCTGTACCAGTTCTACAACCGACAGCATGCATATTACAACAAGCAACGTTCCTAGAGTTTGACCAAGGCTTGCTAACCCACAGCCACCAGTGATAGGGGTCCCGCCAACAATCTTGTACAATGCAAATGCAAAAAATGACCAAAATTCCGTGTATGCGTGCCTATAACTTATGCGATAGGAAGTGTAACTTCATAAAACTTTTCTACATGATGTGCTGTGAGGCAGGCATGACAAATTGGGTATAACTTTTGAGGGCCCCACACCTCTAAAATTCTCCAGAACGGACTGAGGTATTGAAAATCGGAGAAGCAAGTGATCAACTATAAGCCCCTCCCATGTTAAGTGAAAAAATTGGTCAACTTTGGTCCACCAACAAAAAAGTTACAAATGTGAATGTTGACCCACCCAAGATCAACACTGCACGTGTTGTGTAGGCTAATGTAACTGTGCTTGGGACACGTCACGTTGCTATGAGCGGAATTTCAACCCCTAAATTGTCTCGCCAGTCGGACTTACGGCACGGGGCGGCCTCACGTTGGGCTCGGCCCCAAATTTCTATTTTTTTCTGATTTCCTTCCAACAGCTGAAATCACTAACAGGATCAGCATCAACCAATCTAGCGAGTACCCTGTTGCAAAGAATCAACTTCTGATCTGTCATAGTTCATGACAAGAGGTATCACGTCACGAATGAGATCTGTTCGCAATAATCACGCACCCAGCCTTGTTGACAAGTCACCCAATTAGATGAATCTGACCACACAGAGCGTTAGTTTCATTGACAAACAATGAAATTCAATAATGAATACAAATACAGCACAGGCACTAAGGCTTCCAATTAAGTATTCATAATGTACAGGGTGCACTGCACACAGAACACTGGAAGTGGTTTTCCATGACTTTACAGCACCTATTTGCATGCATTTTCCAAGACCATTTATGTCCATTATCCACGTCTTTCTAGGACTGTTTAATCGAGTGGATATTGAGCAAGTGCGATCTTCATATACTCGTACATTCACTGAATCAATTACTTAAGTGTACTGTGTATGTAAGGCTAGCATGTTCTGACAATTTTCAACCAACAATGGTAAATACTCAGAATATGTAGTTAATCTCGTCTGAGAGTAGACAATGAAATGTGTGAAAGCCAAAAATGTGTACAAGGTCTAAAATGTAGCAACCATTTGGTTTATTTTCCATGGCTTACCAGGACCTAGGCCTGATGCCATCATTCCATGCTCAAGCAGTATCATGCAGGCAAGAAACACACAAAGAAACCATGTGACCTTGACTTTGACCTATGACCTTGATATTCAACATTCACTGTTAGTACTGCAGCTGGTTTACAGGACAGATGGACTTCATGTTGTTGCACAACCAACAATGTTAAACAACCAATGGTAACCTTTCAACAAAAATCCTAAATCAACTGTAGGACTGTAGGTGAAAACAAAACAATACGCTTATTATTCCTTATTAAGTGACTGTTAAAAACACAACACTACAGCAAACAAAAATTGTGAAGAAATCTGACAGTTTTACCTTGTGCCTGAGGAAATATGGCAATCACAGAGGCAATGACAACAGACCCAACACACAGCAGCAGTGATGCTCGAGCGGACATCTTCATTTACAAATCAGTCTAATGTCTGCAAAACACACAAACAATGATAGGTATGTTGCATACCGTATGTATGTTCACTGTTGTTCTGAATGTTTTTATTCAGATCAAAGACTTCCATTGTCAAGCCGGTAGAAAAACTCTGGTTGGGTCAATTTGCTGCCTCTAACTTGGAGCTCAATCCCCCAGTTTCTGCAGGAAATAGGAAATGCTGACAACGTTATAAACAGATAGATGGTTGGACAGCATAGCCATTTTTATCACAGAACAACTTTTTAAATTGTAAAATTTAAACCGAAAAAGTGTACCACAATTCCAATAAAACTAAATACACCTAGCTTCAATTTCTCACATTCTGAACAAAGCAAGTCTGGAACAAAATGATAACATCATCAAACAATGGAAAATTGGAAAGCATCTGCGCGAGAAATGTGTGACTTAATGAACAGAACTGTTTGCTTAATCAACACGCAGTTTCAGATGCCAGTTTTGTCAGCTGTACCGACTGACAGCGTGTAACGGTGAAAGTCAGCCACTGTAATGCTGTTATCAGCGTTTCTACTGTATACTTACACGGTTACACGGAGTCTACAGGACTGGTCGGCTAACAACTAGGCTACAGATATCACAGACGGTGAACACAAGCTCACGGCGGCCACAACAGCGCCAACGGCAATTTAAACTACAGTACAGTACTGGATCCACGTTTATGTCAGCAAGCCTAGACAGAATATCCCGGATCCGATCGATCTCCACACGGACACACGACGGTAGTTACAGCACAAACATTAGACAAAGCCAGTCTCTGAATGAGGGAAGACTAGGCCTAGGCTAAAGAGCCGGCGCTAGGCAGGCAGGGGGCAAAGCAATGACGCAGAGCATGAGTGAGTGAGAGATGCTTGGCCAGCAGCAGCAGCAGCAGCATAGGGCATTGCTCACTGCTCAGCGTTGTACTCTACTCACTGCCGCCCCTAGCACGCCACCAGATGGCTTTAATCAGCCAAGACGGCGGGCGGGCAAAGCAATCCAAACAAGCCAGCGCAGATAACGTGGGCCTGCCTCTCTTCCCTCCTCATTCCTCAACGGCCTGCCGGACTCAGACTGGCCTTGGATAGGGACGTAGCGGAAGTCTGGAAATAGCAATCTATCAGTTCTGCCAGTCAAGCTTCATTCTTTTACGATTCATTGCACACTTATTAGTAACTTGTTGGTCATTAACAACAGCACAAGCCGTTCAACATGAATGCTATCGTTATGTTTTCCCATAACTAGTACATGCTGTTATTAAGTCTGCCATGCACTGAAGCCAAACTTGTACTGATGAACAGCTGTACAACCATGCAGACTTCTGTAGAGGTACATGTAATTGGAACTTCATATACACAGACACACTCCTGTGTAACCAGCCTTTTCATGGGTTACTGCAGGTTAGACCAATCCCCCAAAACAGCAATCTCTTGGAGACTAGTACCAGGGGTAGCAGTTTTATAGGCCGACCCATCGTTAGTGACGCTTCGATAATACCAAACACTGTTAGAATAAACTACACTTACATCTGGCCAATACATGGATAGACTGTTAGAATAAACATTATAAAAATCACATAAATCATACAGATCTTTGACCTAACTGCAAAAAAAACACATGTAGCTCTACCACTCTCATAAAGGTTTTGATGAGCACAAAAGAGGTTAGACAAATTTATTTCTCACTGTCTAGAATAACTTAACCTGTACCCAACTATCTAGAAATCCTGTGCTTTCTCATGACTGTTTAAAAAAATAAAAACAACATGGTCATTAGATCACTATCATCATCAAGAGGTTTAATATGGCCTAAGTAGAACTAAGAGCATTATTTCTAGGACCATGTCAGTAAAATATCATATAAGTAGGTCCAAATATAGGACACTGCCTGAAGATGGTGCAAAAATAATGTCATATGAATAAAAACTGTCATAATCAAGATGGTTATACAATCAGATGATGTATAATATATACAAGATGATTGTATCTTGTGCATTGATTACTGAGCTGAACTATGAGTGGGCGGCCCACGCAAGCTAATTAGCAAACCTGACAAGTTCTAGCCTACACCAACAAGCATTTTTGTACTGTGAAAGGGACAGAGGGTAAGCACAGCACAGTGTGGTATATAAGGCTGCTAATGGGCAATAAGTTGGCAAATTGCCTGCCACCAAGTAGCACGTTCAGAAGAGAAGTGGGCAGGCAGTGCAACTTGCACTGCAGCAATGGAAACAACTGAGTGAAGCCGCTCTCTCTCTTACAACTAGACTAACCAGTCTAACTGACCTACCTTGTACAACTCGGCCAACAACTAAGCAATGAACCTAACTGCACTTACTAACTGCAAGCCTGCACTTAACAGTAACAAGTAAAATAACAGTATCAGCACTTTATTACATAATACACTGACATCTCTAGTTACATCAGCAGCAACTATAATCACAAGGAAGTGCCTCTGTGTGACATAACATATTTGAACATCAATTGCAAATTTTTTCTGGAAACTTTAGCCCCAAACCTTCACCAAAGCTCTGCTCCTGGACTCTGCTGGCCCCTAAGCAAATTTGTGGCAAACTTCAATAACCATAACTGACTGAGTCAAATTTACTGTTTTCTAAAAGTTCTTTGTATGTAGAATTTACACGTATATGTATTCTTTACTTCGTAAGTTAAGAACAGCATATTCGTAGCTGGTGATATAAAAATAACAGACAAAAAGTTACAACTGCATAAAAATTATCAAATGGTTCCCGAAAATCACTTCATTTGTAGACTTATTTAAATATCTGAAAGAATTGACAAAGGTGAGGTAATTTTGATTTTCACTTGTCAACAAATTTGTGGTTTGGCCCGAAACTTAATATCAACAATACTGGCTATGACGAAAGTGGCAGTAAAAATTCCGAAGCAGCAAACTGTTACAGCTTTCAGATCTTTAGCAAATGGCTTTTTTCTGGTCGTACTATGCTAATCTTCATACACAACAGATATGTGTGTTTAGCATTTACCAGAGATATGCAGATTGCGGATGAAATTGCAAGCAGACCAGGATCTGCAGAATATTTCGGATCTGCGGATGGACTGCGAATCTCTCGCAGACAAAAAGTTGCGGATGCGGATCCTAATCCTTAACTAGTAATTTTTTATAACTAAGCAAAAAGTAATTGGAACAGTGTAAATAACTGTGGTTTTGTTTAGCCATACTTTTCAAGTACAAAGTGTTATTCAGTTTTTGTTCAAAGGGCACAGGTAAAATGCGAAGCTAACTTGCCGACCAGGGTACAGGTAATTTGCGGACTTAAAAGTTGCAAACTGCAACTGTGGACCGCCATAATGTATATACTACATTTTAATGTGCTAATGCTGTTGTGTATTGTTACTATAAAATTAGTTAGTAGCCCTAATTACAACTGAGAAATTGTGACTTACCATTTTAAAAACTGTGACAAAAACCAACTTTTCTGCCCTCCTCATCTTACCCCCTTCTCCTGTCATCCCCTTCTGTCTTGCGGTATGTTCATCTTCTCCATTCATTCAACTCTGCTATCGTCTTTGCCGTCCATTCACGCCAACCAATGAGTAAAATGCAGACCCGGTCCACAAATTCGGTCCGCAAATTACCCGTATGCCAGTCAGAAAGTCCACATTTTACCCTTGCCCTTGCGCAAACACATTATGCAACTGCAGGGGTGCTATCGCAAAACTTCTCCATCCAAATCATAAGGCTAGCCATAACCCTAAGCCAACCCCTATCCCTAAGGAGTTCGATAAAAGATGGATCTGCGAATGTTGCAACTGGTAAACGACAGATGTGGATGTGGAGGACATCCGCCTTTTATCCGTTGTATGCAGCCACACCCATCAACTAATAAGCAGTGGATTAGGCCTGCCACTGCGCCCTCCCCCATCAACCTATCGCTAAGTTCATCTTGTGACATGTGAAAGATACAAAAATTTTATGGCCAAAAAACATGCCAAATTTGGGACGATTTTGCACAACTTCATACTTCAATCATAAATAACTCCAGAACAGATAATGCACACTTAGTTTTATCACAAATTTTCCAGAGTGTACGCCAGTGATAAAATTAGGAAAATCCGTTGAGAATTGACATAATTAAAAATAATTATCCATATGAGTTGGTGTACTACTTTTTTTCAACACAGTACTTTAATAATTGATTACATACAATTTGATCAATGTGTCTTGGATGTTTAGGCTATATTTTAGTATTTTTGCTTTAAAAAAATAATTTCACTTCACATATGGCCTAAATTTATCATGTGGCTCAAAGAAATGGAGCTTAATAAATATACATCTGCAGCTTGCTTAGCAATGGCATAATTATAATCCTTTTATAGTACAATATCATCATCATCATCATCATCATCATTGTCAGTATCATCTAGGTTTATTGCATAGATTTTACAAAACGCAAACTCACTTTAAACAAAACAGACTAGATTAGCAAAAACAGAGCGAGAAGTTATACCATACAACAACTGACAATGACTGAAAAAGTCAACAGCTATCATGAGTGATAACAGTTACTAGCAGTCAATTAACGAAGTGTCTATTCCCCCGATGGTCGGGTGAAACAATTCAGAAATCGGCTATTCCCCCCACAGCCAATCAGAGAACGTTTCACATAACGACCAATCCGATTGCTGTTGATATCGTAGGCCGCAATAAACACGTTTATTTTGGACGAATAATGGAATTACAGGTAAGTTTTCAGATTTTGAACATTTTGAGAATGCATCAAAACACTTTAGTGACGAAACGTTTCAAGTGTTTGTCATTGACGACTGTAAGCTCCAGGGTTAGACCGATACCAGAATTTACCGATACCACCGATACCGATACTTTAGACCTTCACCGATACCGAGTACAGATACCGATACCAGTAGTGAAGGCACAGCGGGCATGACGAAAGTGGTTTCACGCTATTATGCGTGAGCACGCAGCAGGCCTGCTGAAGCATAGTAAGAAGGTAACTTGGTGCAAGACGGGAGGGGTGTTCGGACGATACATCACCACACTGGGCTATTTTTGGGCAATTTTTTGCATATGACCACTCACTGTAATGGAGAGGCAATTTCCAGGCAGGGCGGTAGTA
>Ga0056124_1000300_pt1 | contig 15138 bp, 10 predicted proteins | sample WorMetHEROISLAND_2_FD_70069 | JGI IMG/M metagenome (GOLD analysis project Ga0056124, IMG submission 70069) | Marine gutless worms symbiont microbial communities from Max Planck institute for Marine Microbiology, Germany - Olavius sp. 4 HERON ISLAND | ecosystem: Host-associated > Annelida >... | reverse complement strand
AAACTCTGACTTTATAATCTAAGGTTACGATCTTCACTTTGGAAAAGAAAAATATCTCCGATTGGCCGAAAAGTGGTCCGGTTGAAACCGGACCAACCGGACCGGTGGCTACGCCCCTGCATTTTCTATAGATGATAGCAGGGTGCATTAATCTAATAGCTGCAAAAATATAATATAATCTGTATTAAATTGCCAAACAAATTAAAAACCTAAAATTTGTTTTTTTTTGGTTTGTAAAAACTAGGTTTTTCAAACCAGTTATGTTTTTTCAAACCAGTTACCCAGCTCTGATCACCTGTCATTGGCAACATTAGTTGATCATCAGATTGAGAGACTGTGTGAAGTAAGTGAGGTTTAATGCCTTGAGACCAATTCATATATCAGTGCATATAAATATGCTGATTTGTGTATTTTTGTCCTTGATTTTTAATTATTTTTTGGTTTCCATTTTTGTTTGTATAATTTTTCAGATGAAGAATTATGTATGTCTAAAAATAAAAGCTAGATGTACTAGAGCTGTTAAAAATTCAGGATATACAAATTCGTGTCACATCCTGTCCGCTTGTTTGCATTAACCACGGTGGAAGCCTATTGAACCTCCTTGGTTCCATCCTGCCTTAACTTCGTTTATTACGTTACGTTACGTTAACATGACATGATTTCTTCAACGAGGTCAATATGGCGCATGGTTGTTGATGAGGTTGCTACGGAAGCTAGTAGTGAGTGAAATCTGAACATAACATAACATAAAATTTTATTAAAATGAGAGGCAAAACGCTGTCAAGTTTACATTGCGAAATAAATGTAAGTGGAGTGTTATGACAGTCAATCTCTAAGTTTATACAGCATTCTAATGATGAAGTTTTTGTCGGGCAGCCTGTAGTTGTGTCTTCGCTCGCGTACACTGTAGTGCGTAGACTGCCATGCGCGACATTACTCAACTCTGAGGATTTGTGCTTTATTGGAAGAGAGAGAGAGAGTGCTGCTCTCGTTCAGGTGGCAGCAGCCGATGTAGTAAGTGCTGACTGTTGCCGGTGATCCGCTCCAAAAGTTGGTCGTCGGCGTCATCACAGATGCTGGCGAAAGTGGTCGAACTGTTGGCACGGTAACCCAGTCTTGTCGATCTGCGTAAAAACGCTGGCTAGTATGAAGAATGCGGTACATAGCTGATCACTGACATAATCAAACAAACGTAAATAAACGAAGTTCTATTCAGTATACACACGTGAAAAAATAGTTCCACATATCTTGCTCTTTTTACTGTATGAACTCTAACCATATATGAATCTTATCTGATCGGAGAATCTATGAACACGGCTTGCTACTAGGCTGTAGGAACTCACGCTATCCAGTGACTCGTCGAAACTGGGCATGCTTAATGTCGAAACCGAAAACACCCAAACCATTACCAACAGAAATCAGCTAGGCATATAGCTTCAGTGTTTGCAGTTAGGCTAATATCGTACAGTTACTGTAGGTGGTTTTATTTGTGCGCAGTGCTGTAAATACCGCATATGCGAAGAAATTTACTATTCCGGCGGTAAACGGAAAAAAAATAAACAGTATTCCTAACTCTAATTAATTACAAAAAAATTCACAAGTCCGATGGCAGGATTTGAACCCACAACAAAAAGGTTGCCAGCCGCAAGTGGCTAGCCAGCATTTCTGCCCACTCAGCCATGAGCCTTCTCCGTTGGTGTGGTATAAATGAGCTGTTTAAACATAAACAAGTACTGCTGAAGCATAGATATATGGTTTACTGCTGGAATAGTTAATTTCCGCACATAGTGCAGCGGTATTTACCACCAGAATAGATTTATTCTCTATTTGTAGACACGGAGCAGGCCTACCAAGCATAATGCATTTTTCCATATACGCTGTTCTTGGCAATAGTGGCAATGAAATTCATGTAATGTTGGGAACATAACATAACTGCTCATGAATACATAATATTTCAGGTCGCCATCGTAACATCGTAAAGGCCTGAGATGGAACTCATTGTTTTTTTTCAGACTGAAATTTTTTACAATTTTGGTCATTTTATGTTCTTTTTCCTAATTTGTGTATAATAATATTATTGCATGTTTTAAGGTAAATGCTGTGCAGTGATGTTGGAACATTGACATGTATCAAATCAATGGTCAGACAGTATTGGAGGAAAAATATGATGAGAACTACGAGCCGACGGAAGAAGGTGCATATTAACTTGTTGTCTTACTGTGCACTACAGAAAGGTTTTATTTAATCACAACTGGAAAATGTTATACTTGTGCAGAGCTTGAGAATTTGAGATGTAATTGTTATTATGTTGTCCTGTGTGTGATCTTATAAATGTTGCGTAAGAAACCCATATGAGAGCTACAGAGCATATGTATGATCTTGCATTAAGAAATAGCAAGAAAAATTGCATGTGGTATTGACTGTATTGTGGTGATTGTTACAGCTTAAGTGATGTGATGTGCAACAGTAAACTAATAAACTAATAAGCATGGTTCGGTGTATTAGAGACATGCTTGATTGCTTAATTTATCAATTATTTAATAGATGAATGAGTTCGAATATTCTGTTGTGCTGTTCTGACTCATTGTTATGTTGTTGTTGTTGTCTTATACTAACAACAGAGATCAATGAATATGCTCGTGTTATTGGAATTGATCCCAAAGTAGACCAAGATCTCATGTACATAGCTCGTGAAGGCATCAATGCTCCACTGCCTCCAAACTGGAAACCCTGGTAAAGTGTCGAGTCTAATTTTTTGGAGTTGCACTATTTTTTACTGAGTGAGTAATTCATTGTATAAATGATCATTTTGATGAATGTTGTGAATATTGTTTTGGTGTTAATCAGTATCTTCAGCTGTATTTTAATAACATCTATTGTGCTTGTTAATAAATTAATTATTACTATGTAAATGTTTCAGCTGTGATGCCAATGGTGATATTTATTACTTCAATTTTGCCAATGGTGACAGCATTTGGGATCACCCATGTGATGAGCTATTCAGGAAAAAAGTGATTGATGAGGGAAGGAAACTTCTCAGTGGTTAGTGTCTTTGTTCCTTGCCAATTGATGATTGTATATTGTAGTTCCATACAAAAACAGACACTCGGGCACGTACCCAAAAAATCCAATTTTAGTTTCTTGTTTCACTAATAATGAAATGTCTTATTAGTTTTTATAACTTTATACCTAGGAATTTGCAAATTTCGGATATTTGCTTTTGAGGACATTATCTAGCAGTGCTCATTCTAATAACTTAAAACTCCTGAAAACCCCAAAACCAATCAAGCTGGGCTTTTTTTGAATTTGGTTTAAGCCAAAAAGAACTTAAAATTCAATAGTACCAGAGGCTTTTTTTAAATTGTTTTTTTTTCAATCCACATACAAAACTAGTTGTATAATAATTGTGTGTGAGAAAAATTATGACTTTAAACATCTTATTTATGTGTAATTTAGTGGTGGGCCATAAAGCTTTTAAAAAGGTTTACTTTTTACTGCCTTTTTGTTACTTGTTCCAAGAGTTTTTATTTTTGCTACATGTCTGGTTGCACTTATTTCTGTATTTTGCATAATACAGCACTGATTTCATATATTTTTTTAGGTTTTTGGCAGTTTGTGTGCAGAGTTATTGTTGTGATTTTTTGCACTACTGGAAAAATGTGTGTATTACTTTGTAATTGTGTATTTGTTACAGGAAAGTCAAGCACACAGCTAGCAACTAAACCAGTTGGTACATCAAAAACTGCAGCAGACAGTCAGCCTCTTTCTACAACCAATATGCCCGTATGTCACTGCACTAGTTCAGTTGCGTATATATTTTGTAGATATTTTTTACTGTGACCTGTTAATGCTGTTATTACTCTGAAAACTGACGTTATTGCTCTGAAGACTGACTGTCTTTGCAGACTGTGTGTTATATTTTTTTCAAGTACAGTAGCTTTTTTGCTTTTTTTTGATTGGCAAGACTCGCTGAGATATGGTGGCTATTCTTCAGTTTTTGAGTAGTATGTTTGTCGAATTTTCATTATTGTTTCATATTAACACATTATCTAGCTGATGTAGGTAATGTACTTATTTTTTTAACATCTTACCTCTTCTACTATCAGTGTCATGTGATATAGTTGTGGCCACTTGTTGTCTTGCTAGTGATCTATATGTGTAACTTAGAATTTGTTTGTTGTTTCAGTATCCTACATTGAGAAAAATTTGCAACCAGCTGTTAGGCATTGTATATCCAGAATCAGACTGCATTAGGTCCGAAACTCCATATTCACCAGAGACTTTGCCGTGAAATAACTATTAATCTGGTTAATGTCGCTTTCACAACAGGTTTTCAAGAGTGTCCAGAGTTTGGATGTTCAGATCACAGCTATTATGACTAACTGTTGAAATTGCACCTTTTACGTTTTTAGGCAGAACCACTCTAGCACTAGCGATTCCACTTATAGCTACACTTTTCTCTGTTGTAGCATGGTCTGTCTGTCTGTGTCTCAGTCTGTTGTCTGTCGTCTGTCACATTCGTGCACCCTGCTTAAACGGTTTGACAGATTTAGATGCCATTTGGCAGGTACACTTGTGTGGTCTAATGGAACATTGTGTTAGATTGGGCATCTGATCCCCAGAGGAAGGGGAGATACACAACCCCCAGCAAAAACATGCAATTGCAAATTGCTGCTGCCACCTGGCATATAGAAATGAGGAGTGATTCTACCTTTTCCCAAATTACTTTGGACTTCTTGTACTTACTTTCTTACTAGTTGCCATTTGTGTCAGCAGTTGCTTAATGCTTAGATTGTGTTTGTTTGTGTCTTTGCAGGATGACAAAGTTTCTTCCAACACTCAACGTTCTGCTGTAATTCAAGACTATCTGAAGAGTAATTTTTCGAAACCGGTTAGGCATGCTCTATAACTGGTGCATTGTTATGAGTATGACAAAATATAGTGGTAAACTGTGTGCATTCATTGTCGCTTAGCTTTGCTAGCTATAAAAGAAGTAAAAAAAAAGTAAAGTTAGGTTATATTATATTGCACTCTAAAGCTTAGCTTAGAGCTTAGCTTAATCTAGCGGACTTAGTCACCATAACCACTTAGGTGCCGAAAACTCCCTTTTGTACCCCAGTTTCTTGGAGCTGAGAAACTGGGGAGGCAATGTGTATAAACAACTTGCCCAAGGTTGCTACCCAGTGGAATAGTGGCGCGACCCGGGATTCGAACCGCGGTCGCCGAGTTCTCATTCCAAGTGCACTAACCACTAGACCACTGAGCCACGCAACAAGCTATACTTACTTTATTGATGCATATGTTCAGTTGGATGCAGTACTACACACATACACCATGTTTAGAAGAAAGTCTTATTTATATTTCATAGTGTATCATGCTAGTGTTGTAATGTGTAGTTGGTGGGTAAAGACAGAATTGGGGTTGTAGAATTAAGGAAATCAATCAATCAAGCACCAATTTTTTTTATAGCGCCTCCTATACACTCCTGAATGGAGCACTTAACAATTAAGACACTGGGCCTAGACAGCACATAACAAATCCATAATGAAACCTAAAATGCCCGATAAAATGCAAATTTTATATGAACGGCTGTCACTGTATTTGTACTTTAACTGTCTGTTGTGTATTAACGTGAAGACGTCTTCTGCACTGAAAAAGACAGCAGGCGAGCCAGTGAAAACATCAGGACCAGCACGACGTCTTGAGTCTGAAGTAAAGATGAGAACTTCAGCAGAAGCATATCTCCGAGGATCGGCAGATGTGAGATTATTTTGTGACAGGGGATTACCTTTTAAAATATATTGTTGTATGTGTTTGCGTGGTTGTTGTGATGTAGTTGTAAGTGGATCTTTTTAGCAGTTTGCCACGTCAACTGTTTAATTGCCTTTAATTCCTCCGTCGCTTTGTGGCATTGGTTTCCACTCAGAAATGTGGTTTGTTTACATCACTTTGGAAGATGATGATGATGATGATGATGATGATGATGATGAAAAGCTTATTATAACTGTGTATGGATTATGCAGTCTTTTGTAACATACGCATTGCTATGTGGCCATAATTTTGAAATATTTACACATGGACGTTTGATATTGGTATTTAGTGCCTCTTTTTTTAGGCTGCACTTTGACATTATGGAGCTGTACCAGTTGGCGTTTAGGTCAACTCCTTGACTATAATGCCAGTCTGCCATCCATATGTACGTATGTATGTACGTCCATCGGTCGTCAAGAAGTTTTTTTCATGGGTGGTCCGATTCAAATGAAATTTGGTATTTGGGTAGAGGTCAGTGAGTGCTGCGTGACCATATGCCATGTGACCCGATCCAGGGTCACGGTCATGAGACCTTTAAAGTTTGAAATTCATACATTTTTAATATCTCTCTCCTCCGCCATTTACAATTTGAGCTGGTAAATGACTACTGGAAACTAGTGGATGATATCTAAATTTGTTTGTTCCGGATTTTTGATAGTTGGCCTAGTTTTTGTGTCACATGACTGAATTTTACTGGTACTCAGCATTGCGAAACTGGTAAGGATCGAGCACAGGGCTAATTTTTATGTTTATGTTGTTGTGAGCAGTCATACCTGCTGGGGTCTCACAGTTCACTGCGTACAGACTCTCTTGGTCTAGACTTGACCAGCACGGCTCATACTGACGCTGGCCTGCTGGGCACTGGTCGTGAGGAAAACATCAACTTTCTCTCAGATCTTTCAGACGATGATGATGAGGATGGCGATGGTGCTAGTCCACAGGTGACGTATTTTCTGCCGACTTTGTATCATTTTTCCGTTTTAATTTGTGTTTTTGGAATTTTATTCGTAGCAAATACATCATAAACATTTTGTGTGCATTACATATTTTGAGTGCAAGTATTTGTGTTTAATTGAATGTAATTGGCTCTGTGCTTAAAATCGGAGTACGAGCCTCTTTACATTACTTTACCTGTCTGAGGTTACTTGATGCTTTGTTAGAATGAAAAGCTTGCAAAGAAGTTTGATCTTGGTCTTGAAGAGATGAAGCAAGCTTCAGCCTTAGAGTACGAGGTTAGTCTACTATGTGTGTAGTGCATTTCTGCTATGTCATGTGAAAAGTATGACTGATTATCTGTTGTCATGCTGCATTAACACAACGTAAGTTATAGTGTATTACGAATCCGTTAATTTGTAGATTTAGCTGATACTGGCATGACACTCTTTGGACTAGCTGCTGCTGCTGCTATTTCTGATATTGTCGTACATTTGTGTCCTTAGCACTGCAGTTGATTGCCTGTAAAGACTTTCTTTTGATATTGTTATCTGGACTACTTTTTCTGAGTTATTCCAGATTAGCCCATTTTTTGTTTTGTTAAATTCTGTGCTTCAGTTATATATGAGTACATTGACTACGTTATTATTTTGTAACATATGGTATGATCTAAGAAGTTTGAAAATTCTTTACGTCATCTTGCGTACAGTGTAGTTTTGATGTGATGTACGTTTGCATGAACATGTGTTGAGCTTTTAAAGTCTGTAAATACTTTGGTCCATAATCGTAAAGCATCATAGTGCGATGATAGATGCGTAACATAGGCCTAAGGTATATTGTTTGCTTGGTGCGTGATGTGACGTAGTCTGGTCTCAGTGAACCAGATAAAGAGGAGGACAAACCTACGTCCGATTCAGACGAGGGCTACAGTAAAGATCTGGTAACTAACTACTAGTAGTATGCATTTATTGGGCATTTATTTAACTCAGCTACTGTTTTGTATGCTGCTTTTTTGTATACAGTCGGCCTAAAGGTCTGCTAACCAGCTCTTTCACTTGCTATAGCAGCTGCTTCTGTATGCTGTGGTCTATCAACGCAGCCTGCTCTTAGGTCAACTTAGCCTCCTACCCGCAGCGGGATGGGAAATGAAGTGAAGGCCTAGTGTGACTGATTGGGGTGGTTGTGTGTCTGGTGGCTGCACTGTGGGTCCAATTATTGGTGCCACGGGCAGTGTATGGCTGCATAACGCACTGTGGCATCATTAGCTCATTGCCATACACTCACCACTACCGAGATTTTAAAGTGCTTCTGGTCACGAGTCTGACTGATGTAAGCAGCGCCATAGCAAGTACTGGACTTTACCTCTTAGCATTACTGCATTAGGGTTAGAAGTGTCACTGGAATGGGATATGATAACGTTCAATCCCTTCCTTGACATTCTGCACCTGTAGAATTCCTGCAGGGCCGGTGAGTTTCATACAGAGTAGTCGGCCTGCCCCGCAGGCATGGGTGTTTAAATAATTAAGTCCAACTTTTGGATAAATGAAGCAATGTAATGTTGGTTTCATTCCCCAGATCCCCCTGGTTTTGGACACTTCTAGAAAGTCCTAGCACCATGCCTGAAGTGGATTACTCAGCTATTGGTGACATTTGTTAATGGCATGAATCAGTCGGTTTGAATGCAGTGCCGGCTGATGCTGGTGTTTGTTGTGTTGCGTGTGACAGGACATTGTTGACAGAAGTCTGTCAGCGAGAATGGAGGAACTACTGAGTCCAATTCCCAACACCAGACATGTACGCTACAACAGCTGACTTTGGTTACATTTTTTGCGTAACTTTGAAATTATGATTGTTCACATGTATTAATGATGGTAAGTTTTATGACACTTTAATCTGTTTGTGCAGTATTACTTTCACGGCTTGGACACTGTTTTTGGTTTCAGGAAGAAATCCAGATTCTAAAAATGTACTCCAGCGGACCCCAAAAATTTGAAAATGTCCGGAAAAAAACAGCCTAACTGATGTTGAAAATTTGGCTGTTTGAACACTGTCACATTTTTGAGAGGGGTGTCTTAACAGATGTGACGGGTAAAAGTACAGTCAATGAAGTAAGAAACAAGAATAATAATAATAATGTGACATCCGTCTGTCTGTCTGTCTGTCTCTCTGTGTCTGCAGTTTTTGCATGCTTCCTGGCAGTTATTTGATGCTTGTAAAACTTGTGTTCAGGAGCATGACGTTACAACCGTCGGATTGGTGAGTGACCGGCCAGATGTGACGGGTAAAAGTACAGTCAGTGAAGTAAGTAACAAGAAGAATAATAATAATGTGACATCAGCCGTGCAGTCAGACTCCACCCAGCAGGAGTCTTCCACTCGACAGCTGCCCGAGACCAGACAGGAACTCGCAGCTGCTGCTGAGGCTGCAGCACTTAGGTCAGTACTATCAGTTGATAAAAATAATTGTGAATGAAAGTAGCTGTGAATTCCTCTGAATAGATATTGTTAGCTGATACTTACAGGATGAATTAGAGTTGGCTATTTTTCAGCGTTGTACACGTGTTTATTAATCATTGTGTGAAATGTGACGTTACTGGTAGCACTTCAGTCTAATGTCTTTCTGTCCTGTTACTTACACTTAGCACTTAGATCCTCCAGTCCTTGTCAGGACAATGGGCAGCAAAAGTTCGCAATCTGTGCCTGTCTGCAGCCACAGCCCGGACGCTGTTCCAATCGACTCCTCTGTCCACAAGGTCTTCTTTGAATGTAGACCGCCATGTCTTTGTTGGCCGACCTCGTTTCCTGCCACTTCCACGAGGAGTCCAAGTGTCTCTTCCGTCAGACACACTTGCACTATATAAAGTTGATTATTATTATTGGTCGTCCAGGTGGCATCCTGATGATGTGGCCTGCCATCCGAAGCCGCCTCTCCGCTACAATGTCCTGTAATGCTCGCTGCCCAGTCCGCTTTAACACCTCGATGTTGGACATGTGATCTCTCCATGTGACGCCCAGAATCTTTCGTAGGTTTCGCTGGTGGAAGACGATGAGGGATGTGTCCTGTTGCATGACAGTTTTTGTGTTGAAGATCAGCCATGCTTTGATGCTCACCTCAGATGTATTTGCTTAGTTAATTTTTCGGCTCCCTCGGGACAAATAATAATAATAATAATCAACTTTATATAGTGCAAGTGTGTCTGACGGAAAAGAAATGTTTTTAGACTGTACTTCAATAGATCTAGAGAACTAGAGCACAAAGTGTCAGTGTTCAGAGAGTTCCAGACGGCAGGAGCAGACCAGTGGAATGCATAGTACATATGCCCATTGTCATCATGGAGCTGTTATGCAGCCTAATGGCAGTTGCAGCAATTTAGTTCTGTTGTAGTCTCTGCGTGACTTTGAAACTATGACTGTTTATGGCTTTTGATCATGCTGAGTTCTACTCAGTTTTTACAGGGCGTCAGCATAGCAGCGTGTTATGCAGATGCCCTGTCTTAGCTATGGCGAAGGCGTCCGTCCGTCTCCGTCTGTCTGTCACACCCTGCTGTCCTATTGAAACGATGCAAGATAGGATCTCGAAATCTTTACTGTCGGGTATGGGAAGAACTCTGCTACCAGGATCCGTAAAGTTTTTCTAGAAATTCCAAAGGGGTCACCCCGACCGAGGGTGGTAAACAAAAGAGCGGTAGGGAAACTTTGAGATTTTCAACCAATAAGTCGCTGTATGCTGAGACACAGTGCAAGATAGGGCCAAGGTTACTGATAATCACTAATTAGAAGTCCCATGTGCCCCTTCAATTGCTACCAAAACCGATGGCCTTGGATGACATTGAACGGCCGTGCTGCACTCTACTGCACAAATGCTGCGTCTTTTGGAGCTCATTGCGAAAATCTGAAAGAAAGATAGACCCATACTATCAGCAGCAAAAATGTAGCCCAGGGACTCTACTTTTAGGTGGTGTAAGGTTCGTGTGGATATTCATGGGGGTTCCATCACAAGGGGGCCTGAAACGACACTGGGGTGATTAGAACGGGCGATTATTAGTAAGTTCAGTCGCCATATCTTCGGAACTTTTAGAGTTGAAGCCAGTATTATTATGCGGCGTCATGAAGTGCTTTATCGGCTTTCCATTGACCCTAAAATGCTTGACCTTGAATGACCTTGGGATGCCATTTTGCGCTGAGATCTGTTTTCATCCTCGGTTTTCTGCCTTGCTTTCTAGGACAACTATGTAAAAACGAATGAAAATGCAAAAATCTTCGCCAGGGACTTTTGTTTCTGGCGGTATAAGGTTTATTCGGATATGCGCTACGGTTTTCGCGTGAGGAGGTGTCAGTTGACAGTGGATGCTATTCTGGTAGACTCGCATGCGTCCGTTGCCATGTAGGTTTGCTAAAAATCTCACTCGTAACGTATAAGTAAACTCAAAAAAGCCAAATTCCTGAAAGTAGAAGATGATGAGACGAAAGCACAAAGCTGACGCCCTGTTCTCTAAGCGGTAGCTGAGCTTCTTGTCGTCCATTGGTGCAGCATTACTTTCAGTGCTGTAGCACTGATTTTGCAATGTCCTATGAACAGACGACTGGCTGATGAGAAGCAGAGAAATGATCAGCAGCAGCAGCAGCAGCAGATGCTGTCATATGCTTCAGTCAACACAAATGATGTTCTGATAACAGACGTACACCAAGAGCTCGCTTTGGTAATTATGACTTAAGATGTCTGCATAGCTTGTATCATCATCATCGTAGCGGGTTTAACGTAGCCTAAATAGCACAGTTATTTCTAGAGTCACAACAGTAAGATGTAAAAATGTTCAATGTGAGAAGTTAGTGTTATATCTATATAATAATTTTCAGCTATGACCCATGAAACCAGAAAGTCGTAGCAGAGAATATGCTGAGGTGTGTTGGATGACAGTTTGTTCTGAAGGTTGGCAGCGGAGACTGGAAATGCTTGTTTGCTGACTGTGGTGTGATAAGATGTCGGTACTGTTATACGGCTGAATAACGTCAGCCTGAGCCTTTGCTGACTAGATACAGCTGTGACTTGTATGAAGACTATGCAGAGCCTGGTTCTCTCATTTAACAAAAAAAAATAGATGCACAGTGTTAGGCTTAGTGTCACACAGATTGAAATTAATTGGATTAGCTAATAAATTCACTTTCACCTTTTAGTGAGTCTGTGTATGTTGGTTTTTTAAATTACTAAATTAATTATTGAAGTTATTTTAGTTCAGTTATTTCATGTCTCAAGTCTGTCAGTAGTTTTAGTGATAAATTCCGTGATTAATAGTGCCATCCTAGTATCTGTGTGAGAGTTACAAGCAAGTGCTCAGCAAGTCTTGCACGTGTTTCACTCTTCTGCTACGTTGCTGCTGTTGTCTGTTGAGAATAATCAAGTTATTAGTGACATTGTAGTGTGAGATGTTGTTTTTTTGTCTGGCCTAGGAAAAAGAGGCATGTCTCAAAAAAGTCCGGGATACGATAGATAAAGAAATTAATGAAGGCATGCAGAAGGCAAGACTTGAGAAAAAATCAACAATCGAGTAAGTTTCTTCTGTTTCCATCAAATTGAATTATGTGTACTATTTCTGGCACTTTGTCGTATGAATCAGTTAAATAAATGTGCATATGTCTGTGGATGCAGGAAAGTGCAGCAGCAGATTGAGGCAGAGCTTGAGAAAGAGCACATGAATCTGAAGTCTGCGCAGACTGGGATCTTGGAGAAACTACGTCAGAATTTAGATGAGCAGTTTGTCAGTGAAGAGTCCCGGCTGAGGTGCATTTGCTATACTCTGTGTAATGTACCTTATTGTAGACAAACGGGTAAGCAGTATGGGAAAGCTTAGTCCGTTGTGAGTCAATGAGGCCAGCCGTTTGACAGTACAAACTCTTCCCATCTGTTCTGTCCTCACTGCCACTACTACACAGTTCACATCGCCACATACATTTCATGGTAATAGTATAACATCAGTAGCAGTGCAGTAGCTACAAACAGTACTATACTGTCTTGACTTAGCTAGAGGCTAAGTCCACTCCAAGGTCAAACGAGCATACAACAGCTGGCTGAGAATTACTGTTGCAGTTACTTCAGCAGTATATCAATGAATGATTCTCTCATTTAATGAGAGTCTCTTATTTAATGGTGTCACAGCATATTGATGTAGTAATAAGAGTATGATCCTCTGATTTAATGATATCTACTTTATTTGTTGTATTCTATTTTTGTTTGGAAATCTGAATTAGCTTTTATTTTATTGTGATTGGTTGATTATCAGTTACTGATATAGTTTTGTATTTGTATTATTGCAGCCTAACACTGGCGGACTGGCAGTCATAACAGTGATAACAGTGATCTTCAGATCTTGGCAGGGATTGTTAGTTGCCGAGGTATTGTGAATGTTGTGTAGAGCTGATATGGCTGATGAGTTGGCTAAGGACGAAATGGAAGTGAAAGCTCAGCAAGACGAAACTGAACTCAATGCAAAGAAATCTGCTCTGCTGGATGTCATCAAGAAATATGTATGTATTACATTTTTTTCTATTTGTGATTGTTGTACTCGTGCTTCTCTTAGTAGTTTCAAATTACTTTTCTTCTCAGTCCGTGATATCCTTAATATCTGCTGTAAAACAAAATGCTCCAACTCAAAAATTACTTAAGACTTTACCAGTGTTTCAATTAATTGGCAGTGTACAGTGGCGGTTTGGCTTAGTTGGTAACATCATTGGTCACGTCAACGAAGTTAAGCAACGCCAGGCCCGGTTAGTACTTGGGTGGGTGACCATCTGCAGGCGGGTAAACCATGTTGGTATGTAGCTAGCCACCCAGGTCAACTCAGCCTGGCCATTCCTTCGTGGGTAGGCGCAATGAGTACCAGTGAAAGCTGGGACGTAAACAGGCACACCGCGTGATGCACTAGCCCCGTATCTATGGTCTGGCAGTGTAAACTGGTGTCTGGCTGAGGGCTAAAGAAACGGAGATGAGCGCTGCCGTATGGGCCTTACGGCTTGTGAAGGACTTTACGTCTTTACGTACAGTGTACAGTTGTACAGTTGCTGTGTAACAGGAAAGCAGTGCGGACCAGACTGCAGTGGAGTCCAGTGACAAGATGAGGTTGGATAGACTCAGGGAGGATTTAGAGTCAGAGCATCAAGGCAGATGTGAAGGTCTTGAGAAGAAGTACGCATACAAGATGGAACAGCTAAGACAGGAATTTGCTGACAAGCAGGAGCAGGTCATTGAGACATTGCTGATTACTGCCACCGCTGCTGCTTTTACTATTGGTATTATTTGGGCTGGTAACAATTACTAACGACTAGTTGATCATTAATTTTGATTAAAAATTATCAGTGGTAGTTGTTAATGGTGACAGTCCAAGAGCATGCATGTCATTTAGCAACTTTGCAGTTATTCAACTAACAGCTCTCATTAATGTACTGAGAGTCGGTTGCAGTTAGTGAGTATTTTTATCCAGTCTGTAGACAGACTAAAATGTTTATTTTCTTGGGAAGCATTATGATTGTACGAAAACAGATGTGGATGATATGCAGAACACAGTTTGTGCCAGTAAATGACATTTGTTGAAAATTGAACGATTTGAATTTTCTTAATCGTTAAAAATTTGTAATGATCAATCACATGATGTATTCGTCAATTTATACACCTCTACTATTTTTTTGTTTTTTTTCTTGCTCTTACGTTTTATTCTTTCCAAAGTTTTAATCTTTGACACTACTACTTTCAGCTTCTGTTTGATTGTCCTACTTTTCCAAAGTAATTCTAGGTTAATCTGCATCCCTGAGAGGCAACCTTTAGGAATTGTTGTCACAAGATTTTTATGATGGAGTAAATTAGCACAGTTTACACTTTTGTTTCTGATTTGCTGCAGTCTTCTTGCCTGCAGCCTATGTGACTGTGGTATGACTAGTAATTGTTCAGTGTTGTTGCATACTCTGTTGGTTTCTGCGGGTGAAGGATATTGATGCCGAGCAGCAGAGGTTATGTCGAGAGTACGAGCGTCAGAAAGAAGCAAAGTTGACTGAGTTGAAGGCTGCAGATGAACGCCGTCAGATGCTGCTGAACAATGATGCTGATGTTAGTCTCACTCACTGATGTATCATTGAGTCACTCGTCCATCTCTATAGCCTGCTATCATTTTACACTCACCATCGTCGTCATATTAAGTGAAGTTCAGTTCTTATTTACTGCTGGATGCAAGCCTACAGTGTATACTAATAGGTTTTAGATTAACTAAAAAGGTTGTAATGTGTCGGATTTATATTATACAAATAGTGACTGGCATCGAGGTCAATAGTGAGTCTTATTTCCCGAAGTTGCGGGAATATTGCCCAAGTGCCGAAGGCACGCGGGCAATATTCCCGCAACTGAGGGAAA
>Ga0056124_1000298_pt1 | contig 15203 bp, 11 predicted proteins | sample WorMetHEROISLAND_2_FD_70069 | JGI IMG/M metagenome (GOLD analysis project Ga0056124, IMG submission 70069) | Marine gutless worms symbiont microbial communities from Max Planck institute for Marine Microbiology, Germany - Olavius sp. 4 HERON ISLAND | ecosystem: Host-associated > Annelida >... | reverse complement strand
CAATTGTCATAGACCAGCTACATATTATTATTGTTAGATTAAACCTGGGCCTTGAGCTGAATGTCTAGGCTTAGTTGAGTGACAGACATATGGGCTTCTTTGACGGTCATCTATAAATCATGCGCAGAGAAACTAAATGACTTGATAGTGTTTTCTGGGGCAAGAAATTATACCCGATCACACGATGACATTAGCAGACTTCATGAGTTGTCGCCTCGAATTCGGCCTTAAGGGGAAAATTCTGACACCAGCGTCAACGCATCACTTCTAAATGCTAACAGCATAAAATATAAATTACAATTCTGCAATGAAATGTACCGTTTGCAATATGCAGCATGTGCCATCTAACACAGAACTGGTGCAGGTCTTGTGAAGTACTGACTACTGTGAGAGTGAAGTGATGCCAGCGGGCTAAGTTACCTCGAGGAAGCGTGAGCGGATGTCGTCGTCAGTAATGTCGAGAATAGCGACGTCAAACAGTGTACCATTGTCATACACTACAAAATGCACATCAACTTAGGAGACACACAAGAGCTCAAAAAATTACAACATTCCAACCCAGTTACTGCAGTGAATTCCAAGATGTACATCATGATATGGATCCACAAACCCTGGTTCCAGATCACCACCAAATCTAAACTAGACCTTGGACCATGCCACCCCTCCAAACATGTCATCAAAATCTGAAAGTAACTTTTTTTACACATTTCACACACAACAGAGGTAATTATTAACCTTTCTACATGCAGCACAAAACACCAGACTGTTTTTTCTGGTCATGTGCAGGCAGGCTAACATAATGCCAGCAAGCAATAATGATTTACAGACATCTAGAATGTTACAAATGCCTCAGGTTAGGGATCGTTTTCAACATTACTGATCAGCAAGACTAATCGATTCAGCATCATTGGCATTTATAGCATATGTCAACTACAGTTGCCGGTACTGATAATATCAGTACGTGATATTATCACAGTTGGAGCGATGCAGTTGGTGTATAGTTACTGGATAAAACACAGCAAGTGACAGACAAGTTTCAGTGCAGCAGCTTCATACCATTTTCAATTTCGAGACCGTACGTAAACGGAGAGATTTTTAACATGTTTAGCAGCGTAGCCTCGGAAGCTCCGACCTTGTCTCCATTCTTTATCAGCTTCACGTCACTCTGAAAAAAGACAGAATTCAGTAATATGGAAAACCCTAAATGTATCTTCATCCTATTTCTGCATTTCTGTGTACAATTCCAAATTCAGGGCAAATATTATTTTCTAGTAGATTTTAGGTTAAAAAACCAACAAAATGACCAGCAGTGCAGATGATTAAGCCCCTATGGTAACAAACTTTCTGACTCAATGTGGTCAATAACAATGCCTTATCTAGCATAGCATTCTATGTTGCAGAAATGGGGTTCTCTCCCTATGAGATGCTTCATCTTAACCAAAAACTGAACGTACACCTATCCTGACAGTGATTGACATAAAAATTTGCCACAACATCAATGCATTAAATCAACATATACAGACCTCCCACTTTACAATTATCTTCACAACAAATAGCCTCAAAAATAAGAATATTCATCAGAACATTTGCCAGTTAGTTGCTGCTACAAGGACACTTAAGGAAAAGCTTCAAATTTCAGGAGTTTCAGCACTAGTGTGAGGCCTTCATATGAATATAAGACTTACCAAAATTTCAATCGTGCCCTTTGTGATCTTTGTCTGGATGGCAAGAGCCTGAAAGAAGGAAGTCTTCTCGGGACCGAGGGACGTACACTGGCCAGGAACAGTGACATCAACGGTCGCAATGGCTCCAGCTTTGGCTGGTGCAGCAACCTAATGCGACATACAACTGCACATTAGTACTAGCACATACACGTACCAGTCAACTCAGCCTTACATCCCTTTGGGGGAGGTAAATCAACTACCAGCCTGCTTGGCTGGGGTTAAGGTGGGGCGCATTCACCTGTGTCTGGTGGCAGGTAACACTGTGTGATGCAATATGGCATAGCTCTGCAATGGGTTTCACAAAAAGATCTACACACCCCTTTAACCCTTTTACCCCATTTACTGGGCGAGTGCATGACATTTTCCAGCACTTAAATTCCCTGAAATTACCCAACATCACGGCACTATTCACCATGTAGCACATACCTGAATAACCGTGTCATGCATGCTGACAGTATAGACAAGAAGCAGAGCAGTACACAGCATAACAATGCATCAGAAATGCACAACTGGAATGTAAAATATTATGCTGCTACTAAACATTAGTGCAACTCCAAATGTGATGACTACAATAAACTATTTTCGCTAATAAGATTTTTACTGGACAATGACCAAACTTTTCCCTGACAGTTGTCAAATTAGGTTTAAGTCCACATCTATAAACAATTAGGCATACACTAAGCTTGATCCACGTGACAACAGATTCTGCTACATGCCATGTTTAGCAACTTTGACTATGATTCCACATTTTAAGAGCATGTCCCACAGCATCCCAGCAGATCTATCTGAAGACATCAGATAATCAGAGACAACTGGCTCGATGGTTATACTGTATCACGGTGTCTGGCCATTCGATCAACGCAACTGATCGACTGAAATTCTCCGTGAACACTAATAATGATAATGACTTTTATCACAGATAACAAACCTGGCCTACATGAAGCCTGCTGTCAAGTGAGATCAACACATTATATATGCAGTGAAAATATGTCACTGTTTGCCTGCTACATTACATTCAACTGTTATAATAGTAACTGCAAAGTATGCCATTGCATGGAAACTGGAAAGATAGAGTTAATGGAAACAAATTTGGACATCACTATAATACTTACTGGTATTTTGCAAGACTGTTCCAGGGTTTGGGCTAAATGGTGTTAGTAAAAATACAAACAAATGAACAGTGCAATGATGGCATTTGGTCAAAAAAGACAGCCATTTGTTGTCACCTTGTTGTCATCTATGACTTTGCGGATGTCACTGAGATCTCCCTTTGTAAATACCAGGCCAACATTACCACGGATATGTGGCAGCAGCCTGAAAGAACAAGTATCACACAGCTACAGCATGCACAAATGTTGCAGATGACATTTTATACTAGATCATCTTGTATAAGCTACATTTGTCAACTTAAAACAAAGAAACATGATGACAATGATGATCATGTACGGTGATGTCTGCACAAGTGCTTTTGTCACCCAACAACAAATATTATGCACAAACAAATATTATGCATAACGTATTGTGTCATTTATCAGGCTATCACGCATGCATTGCACCAGAAACTACTGAATAATACCTCTAGCAGTACGAATGGCTACAATGATGCCTAATGCGTGAGATGCAATATGAAAGACAGCAACATCAAACACAGCCATCAAATACAAGCAATAAAAGCCTAATAACGACAATCACACCATATGCACAAAAAAGGAAACAAGTAATTGCTATTGTATAGCAAACAATAATGTCGAACAAAAGTTGACACAACCACGTGGTTTCTACCATCCTACTGATAGTTACAATAAATAGTTTACTTTTCCAGTGCAGGGTTCTCTTCCAGGTGACCACGAATGGCTTTTCGCATCATGGTATTCTTACCCATCAACACCACTAAAATGTAAGCACACACAGTACAGCAAAACAATTTAGTACCTCAATTAATTCAAAAATAATTCAAACACAATAAAAACTACCAAACTGTAAAACAGATAATTACGTTTAAACTATATTTCACGAAAAGTTGCGCTGCAAAAGTGGCTGGATCTTGCTGTTATCCGAATGCCAGTTTGGCACAGTTAGAAAGCCGAGCAACATCTACCTGCAGAGCCTCGTAGTGCAATGCGAATTCTCTGCATCTGCTTAGAGCCAACATTGTCTGCACCAACGATGAAGCACTTCGGGTATTCCACGAGAAGTTGCTGCAAATTTCAAACACATTAAACACATTCTAAATTAATGGTATGAATATTACATCCAGACTGTGCAACAGATGATGCATGCATTTGGAAATACAGAATGTTAAATAAATAATAAATACATAGATTGAGAAGCTAACAGAAAATGCATCAAAAACATTACTAGCACATTAAATATGCTCACATAATGCTATATTCTATAATATATAATATATCAGCTGTTATGTAAAATTTTACAAATGCCTCAGGTTAGGAATCATTTCAACATTACTAATCAGCAAGACTAACCGATTCAGCATCATTGACATTTGTACTATACACGGATTTACAAAAGCAATTATTACTGAGTAATTACTAACCAACACCACACATATTAGATACCTAATTGCTGACATATAGCCACATTCTGCAACAGTAACATAACTAGTATTCACTTAACACATTCTAAATTTCATTTCCGGTCACTTAACAGGTTAAAATGCTCTGCAGTTCTGCTGTTCACTTAGTTACAGCCATGTACAGGGCCTCACATGTCTGGGGATAACAGGTTGCAAGGGACAACAATGATCAACAGTATACTTATAAAAATGAAAATGAAACAACCTGTAACAGGCAAGGCAAGGGAACCAAAACCATGGAGAATAAAGGTAAATGCCTGCATTGCTGCCATCTGTTCTAACTCCTACAAGTTTGTGCTTTTATCCATTTTCTACTTTTTATTTGTACTTTACATTACTTTTCCTAAATGGCACATAGTATGCATGGTTTTATAACAGCAATAATCAAAATGCAGACTGCATTAATTTCAGCATCTCACACAAACTGCAGGAACATAGTGACAGCATGAACGAGAGTAGACAAGTAAGAAAGACGTGTCCGCTCAGGTGGCAAACAGTCAGACACAGTGACCAACGATAACAAGCAGCACAGTTAACACTGAGCTGACTGGCAGGTCGTCTGACTGACAGGCCACCTGCAGCAGGTGTTCCGCTATCACATGCTAATGACTCAAACACTTCTGACTGAACAGTGACAGGCACTGCGGACTTGCGTGACACCACTTGCACAGAGCAAGATAGAGCAACTCTGACGCAAAGTGATGCACCAGTCCCAGAAATGGATCTGAGGAGCATGTCAATCCCTCATCCTCATCTACAGTGGACCCGTTAGAAACTACCTGACCGTATACAGATAGCTAATCACTATTACTACTGCACGCTTCAGCACGTGTCAAGAACACGACATCAGCCTCACCAAAAACAAATATGATAAATAATTGATAATATTAAGTACTAATGCAACACGTAATGATAATAATGACAGACAGGGATGACTTACAAGCCCACAGTAGATTAGGGCTAACCCTCGTTTGCAGCCTGTATGCCTTGCATTAGTACGTGATATTATCACATTTGGAGCGGTGCAGTTAGTGTGCCCGGTGCTGTGTTTCCTGACACAGAATAAAAGCAACAGGAAATAGTCACAAATACATACGATCATCTTCTCGAAGTAGTTGGACTTCCATGTAGCTCTGTCGTCACGCACCATCGTGCCTATAAATAAAGCACACAACACAACGACATTTATATGGTACAATTATTCTCAGATCAGAGTTGTATGGTTAATCTGCATCCATAGCATACGAAGCCCCTTAACTAGGCAACAGTCCGCGGTCTGTCGGTCGATTATTCAGTGGACGCATTCAAAACGGCCGTGGGCTTCAAGGTTTATGGTTATGGATAAGGACAGGAGTAGGGTTTGTGGCCGTCGAGTGCATACCAGCATTGGAAGCGGTTCTATACGAGATGGGTTGAAAGCGGTACGTCAATTACACGATGTATGGCGTAACGCATGAGAAAAATCCTGGCATATTTCTAGAAAACTGGACTAAATACGCTCGACATCACGAATACACGAAAGCGGGAGTAAAAACGTAGGCACAGCAGTGGGACAAAAATCACAACACAGTGAGAAACACACAGAATAGGTTTAAACGACAACGATCAGATGCATCTATAAAATGCATCATTAATTACCAAAAATTGGATAAAGATCTTCAACAATTCTCTACAATCTCTATAATTCCTCAAAAAGGAAGCGGAAGTTGACATAACATGAGTACATGACATGCATGAATAATAAATAAGTAAATCGTAAGAAAGAAAACACCGGCACCGAATCCCAAACACTTATACGCTTATACGGTCTTTGTCCCAAATCCATGTAGTGCCGCTCTACTATGAGGATTGGGAACGTTCAGTCTGATTTGTTTTATACGAATCTTGTTCTTGAGTTAAAACCCGTATACGGCCGCATAATAAGGCAAAATTTTTATACAAAAAGACTTGAAAAAGTACTGCAGTTGACCCCAAACCGATGCGTGACGTAGTTGGTAGGCTGAAAAGGTTTCACGGCTTACTAGCCGGCTAATACAAAATTCCAAATTATGTCTAAATTAGTTGAAGTAAATGAATTCGAATATTTTTGACGTTTGGAGTGGGGTTTTAAACTCCCGTGCCTGCTTCAGTTTATCCGAATTTTATTTTTTAATATTTGCACTTATTAAATTTCTATGGCACTTATTTTGTTTACGTTCTAAATGGTTAGACTTTATAGTTTATACCGCATTTTCTTGTTAGAAAGGAGTACAGAGTGTGCCTACATGTGTTGTTTTTGTGGTTGGGTTTTTAGTTAGCTGCTGGATGAGGTAGTTCGTGCTACTGATGATCCAGTCGTGCATATATTCTCGGCCAGCGATGCAGCTGTTGATGGGTCTGTGCATCGCGTTGGCATTAGGTCTTGTCGTAGTTCCGTTCGTTGAAGACATGCAGTGTGCTGATGATGCTGACACAGCCGTTACTGCTAGTCCTGTTGTGCAGACGTCCACCAAGTCAGCTGTAAACAAGGGCAGCGTAAAGCCGCGTTCGAGACCGCGATTTGCCAGCACTGAACTTGGCATCAGAGAGAAGATACTTTTTGTCGTCACAACCAGCGTGGATTCGTTAAACACCCGGGCAGTTGCTGTCAACAAGACTGTCAGTCCCCATCCATCGAAAGTTTTGTTTTTTGTTACCGCAACATCGCAGTCATTTAACATACCGCCTCAGCTACCTCTTGTGACGTTTATCAGTGAGCGAGTTGTTGCCAATCAGACTTTGCTGCAGGCACTGCATTATGTTATGGAACGATATGGTACAGTGTATGACTGGTTTTTATTTTCACCCGATAGTGTTTACGTGAATTCTGCAAAGATTATGCATTTTCTCGACCACATCAGTGTTGCTGGATATAATCTGATTGGAAAGCCAGTGAAGTCTGCATATTCAGACACAGTGACGTGTGATTCCTCGGCTGGAATTCTGATGTCGTCAGTAAGTATGGAACAGAGATTGCCAATTCCACCGATTTACAGTTAGTTCTGTAATGAATTTCTTTAAATGCTTTGGATGAGCTGGATATTTTTTAAACAATTCTGCTTATTGATTAGCAAAAATATTATGAGCAAGTAGTAATGTGATTTATGTCATTTTCATGAATACTCAAAAACAGTTATTAGGAGCTTTGTATAGATATTCAAAATTGAAATGTTAGGTGAGTTATCTGCCATAACGATAATACTATTTGTTTGATGCTGAGCTGATTATTCTGTTTATTTTATTTTCTGACAAATGCTGACTGTTTTTTTTCTAATATTTCAGTTTCATTATCATTTATCATGTTTAATGGATTAAACACCTATAAAATAAGCCAATATCTTGAGTAGTATTTGTATTTGCCCATATGTTTGCAGTAGTATGTTGTTGATGGTGCATGTGTTAATGAATGTTTGTTGCAGGTAGTGCTGAAGATGCTGGTGCAGAACCTTCAGATGTGTACACATATTCATGGACTTGACGCAGTCTTTGACGTGGAAGCTTGTCTTGCACACACAGCACATTTGCTAAATATCTCATGTACTGACCAAGTTAATGTAAGTGTTAGCTTCATGCTTTTGATTACATGTGGGCTATGATTGTGCAATTACAATTCTTTTTCTTGTGTTAATTAGTTCTTATTTCCATTTCTGTTTTATTAACTTTCTGTTTTGGCTGTATGCCATAAACTTTGCTGGCCGTTGGCTGGTAGTAGGTGCTTTTTATCATTCATTGCCCGCCATTGTACTTTTTGCCAATTGTGTGTAGGATAAAGGTAGAAAATGAGATTTTTTAGACAGTTAACACCGGCATGCTGCAATTTTGTGATTCAGACATATAGTATTGCATGTGGTATTGTGCTATTTAATATGTTGTTGCTGTTGATGTTGGCATAATACAGTCTTGCAATACGTTGATCTCATAGTGAATGTGGTTTCAGGAGTTGACAGGATCGTTTTACTCCAACAGTTCATTATTATCATCGGACTTGAAGCTTGTGAGTGAGACGACAGCCTTTTATGAACAGTTGACTGTCGGTTGGCTGTTAAATGATGTTGACATCTATCTAGTCCATCGGTATGTTGTTCGTCGGATTTATATTCCAGTGAAACTTTCTTCACAAGAAGCAGAGATGTTGACATAATATGCAGCCATCCTCCTAGCTGTACACTGCAACCCTAACCCTGAATCTTTGACCTTTTGAGCTGAAAACTGGCACACAAATCGTTTACACTTGCTTTCGGGGAAAGTTCACACAGATTTTGGTTTATGTTTGCCAACCATTTGTTTTGAGTAACTAGGAGCCTGCATGGGATAGATGGATGGATGGTCAAGACCCATTGTGATATGTTGTCCATCTCTAGTGCAGTCAGTTTGATATGGTCTGTTGTTGGTTCCATTGTCCTGCTGGTCAGTACATTAAACTTTAGAGTCATGAATGAATTTCATTATATTACTTTTTAGTCCTGTAATGTAAGTAAGTGAGTTAGTAAGTAAATAAATATTTAGATTGCACAATGTCAGCCAGTGGCCGAATCTGAGGCACTTGGGTGAGTCGCTAGGGGGAGCCGAAGGCCTGATGGGAGTGAGTTCCAGACTGCGGGGCTGCAACACTAAAACCACGGGAGGCAAAGGTAGTGCGAACACGAGGAGCAGACAACAGGTTGGTGTTTGCAGAGCGTAGACCTAGTGTGGGTGTGTGGTAATTCAGAAGGGAGTGGAGGTAAGCAGGCTGAGTGTTGTGGGTCAGCGTGGCCAGTTTGAATCTTATGCGTTGCTCAATAGGAAGCCAATGGAGATATTTAAGAATACCAGATGAACTTGTGTCTCATGGGAGAGCATGACGATAATGTTCGTGTATTGAGCAGTTGGAATTTTTTACATCCATAGAGTTAGGCAGTTCTTACCACTGTAAAATGACTCTATAACCCTTGTATGTATAGTGTTCAGTGATCTTATGTATGTTTTGTTACAGGTATGTGTGTGAAGCTGAAATGGATGTTACTCGCACTGAATTATCTCGTGTTGTAGCAGAAATTGCACGCATTACTCCATTAACTCCTGGTGGTAATTGCACCCAGAGCTGGCCCATCGGTATGCTTTCAACAGAAAATGTTTTATCCATCTCTTCATTGACTGATATCAACTGTTCACTCAGTGATTTGATCCTAACAATTAAATCTTGCCCAGACAGTTTAGCTTAACATTTTCCACTGTAGTCCGTATGTCGGTATGAGTCGCTGATTAGTGTCAAGGCAGTGAAAGTGACAGTAGCAAGAATCTGCATAGTTTAAACCTCTGTAAAGACTGCTATATGTTGCATTTTTTGTACTGAATATTGGAATTCGGTTTGTCACTAGTCGTCGGCATTATAGCGCTGACATTAACAAACACTAGTAAAATAGCATTGACTGATATATTATTAACAGCCAAATGTGAGAAATTCCATACTGGAATCCATATCCATATCACCTCAAAATGCAATCAATTTTTTTCAGAGGCATACTATTACAGATTCGTAAATATTCATCCACATTTTTGGGGGATTAGTCTATCTTGCGGAGGTTGCAGTTATAATTATCTCAATAGTCAATACTGCATGAAAAGTCCCACTGTTCATGTGGGCCGTGAATTTTTGAGTGCATAATTTTATAAAACATAGAAAAAACGTTGGGCATACAAAAATTAGTTTTTCTTCAATAAACTTTTAATTTCTTATGATTTCTGTAGAAGCATGTTTGAAGTTAATGCAATAATGCTGTTCAGTTTATAGAAGAGCATTTTTACCAGTATTTTTCATGACTGTAACTATGCTGTTACAGCTGCCACAAATTTCAGTCCACAAAATAAAATTAAACATCGTATTGTTCTGTATTTAGTAGTAATTTGGCATTTAGTTGACACTACTGTTAGATGTGTTTAGCTGCTTTAGCGGTTAGTTGACATAGATGATGTAATTCTGTGTTGACTAGATCTGGATGCACCGGCACACCCACAGACTCGACACGATATTGTACAGTGGACGTATTTCTCTGACACACACATCTTTGCAGATAACGACCCCGATAATTATCATGAACTGAAAGGTCTGTATGCGGTCATCAGCGGCATCATGGGTTAAAAAAGTAATCAGGGCAGGAAGTTGCAGTTTTCCGACAGACAGCTGCAATGTTCGACAGGGGAGATTATCAGTGCTCATAATTTCAATTTTGTCCCTGAATTTGCCCAATGTGGTCGTGATTTTGTATTTCTTGCTGCCAGTTAACTTCTGACTACAATCTTATAACTTACAGTGGACTATTTTTATTTCCATGCATATAGTGTCTTGTGTGCTTTGACACTGTCAGTGTGGCATCAATGGGAATGGAAAAATATTGCCGCTGCTGCAACCCCAAAATACGTTTTAGAGACTTAGCCTAACTGAAAAATGATCTTGCACTAACTACACTAGTGACAGAAAATTAACCAGTCAAGTGGCAAAAGCTTTGACTGTGAGTGTTTCTTCAGTCACTAACTCACCATACCATAACTGTACATCTTAGGCAGATTGTGCAAACTGAGCCTTTTTTGACATGTATGTCATAATGAACATAGGCTAGTTGGGCCAGTGGTTTGGTCCTGAGCTATGTGGTGCTAAATAAATGTGTTCTGATGATTGGTTGTTTAGCAGTTAATCTGTTCAGACTAACGTGTTGTCACTAGTATCAGTTGTGCCTATTCTGGAGTCACTGGATTAATGCCATAGCAAAATGCTGCAGTCTGCCAGTTCGCTTTTCAGTGTTCTATGTTGCTCCACAGAATTAAATCAATTAATGTCCATTTAAGATATGTTATTGGCTTGCTGGTGATTTTATGCTTTCAGTTATTTTTTTTCTCCATTTAGTATTAGTTTTATGATTGTCTCTCTAAGACGTGTGTGTGAATTATTGTTATTGTCATGGCAGGAATTGACAGAGAAGATATAATGGACGTTATTAACGTGGCACTGGATCATCTAAATGATGCTGATGTTACGTACAAGTTCCGGCACATTGTCAATGGATACCGGCGTTTTGATGCTACGCGAGGCATGGACTACATTCTGGACTTGGCTCTGATGCAGTACGCAGACGACGGCCAGTCGGTGGAGGTTGTAAAGCGAGTGGGTCTGCTTCGACCTCTGGGCTCAGTCGAAATTGTTCCAACTCCGTTCGTCACCGAGAGCACTCGAGTCCATCTCGTCCTGCCGGTTGCCGTCGGTGACCGCGATGCTGCTCTTGCGTTTCTTGATTCCTACGTACGTGTTTGTGTCGATGCCGGGGACAACGCGGACCTTCTCGTTGTGTTGCTCTACCCCAACGTTCCTCTTGACGATGTCGATGATGACGACATTTACGCTGTTGTGAAGTCAAACATTGCGTTTCTGTATGAGTCGAGGTTTGCTCGGAGTGATGCACGTATCAGCTGGGTGTCAGTTGTACATGAGCACGCCGTTGGTGGATCCCATGCTGCAGTCACTGCACCATTCATCGTCATTGACAGTGTCATGCGACGCTTCCCCGCTGAGGCTTTGGTCTTCTTCTGCAGCGTCGGCATGGAACTTTCTGTTGAACTGTTGAACCGAGTCCGGATGAATACCATCGTTGGCTTTCAGGTAGTTGTGGCTGGTGTAACCAACGATCGTTTTGTGCTCTTTTATGCTTTTGTTACTACCTGAAGGATGCAAGACTGTCTAGTAGGAGTCTGACAACTGTTTGTCATAAGTTGAACAGTTTGTTGAACTTGACCTTAACCAGGCCTATTTGTGAGCCACACTCAGTAGCTTTCAGCCTGTCCAGAGTGTCTATATATAATAACTTTACATTTGGAAAAATATAAAACTGTATTTGTAATATTCAGTGTATTCACTCTTTATAAACAGTCATGATCACGACTTCAGTGTAAAAAATTATAGCATGTAATGTGTAATATACCAGCAATATATACCTCCATTTTGGCAGGTTTGTATTACTTGATGGTTTTACAAGCACTTGACTTACTCGTATTACATCTGTATATTAAATTACAGAAACTCACTTTTTTATTCTGTATTCCATCACATGACAAAACAAATGTGATGTGATTTTTGTGCCATCAGTCAGAAAGTTTACACTGTCATGATGTCATCTGCATTATTGAGAATAATGCTATAACCGGTAATAATAACTCACTTGACATTACAGTTGTAACGTAGTTGCAATGGAACATGAAGAACCAGATTAGACATGCACACAGTGAGAAATAACATCCGAGGCTTAGCATGGGCATTAGGCTTCTACTCTTATAAGACAGAAACTTTGTAGACTTTGGCTGTGCATAAAACTAAACGTGAGAATGAATAGACTTTGAAACCGTTGCAAGTTGTGCTATTCCGTTGTGTATGTGTGCAGGTGTTCTTTCCGATCGGCTTTTGGTCGTACAAGCCGAGTCTGATACATGACCACCCTCCGTACCCGGCAAACGTAGAGATCAATGACAAGTCTGGCTACTTTGACCCGGAGCGGGTCGACCATGTGAGTTTCTACTGCTCGGACTACGTCGCTGCTCAGCGGGAGTTAGCCGACACGGGTACAACTGTGACAGATCTCTACGAGCTGTTTGTGCTGCATCATCATGCAGTCCACGTGCTGCATGCGGTGGAGCCGGCGTTGCGGCTTCAGTATCGTGAGGACGCCAACTGCAAGTCACGTGAAGATATTTGTCCGCCGGCCAGGATCCCGGCTAGCCGCGAGCAGCTTGCGTTACTTGTCTTTGAGCATCAGCAAAGGCTTGATCAGCAGCAGATTGACGTAATGCATAAACAGCAGAATGAAAATGTGGATCAGATGAAACCTGATATGCTCTGATGATGTTCCATTTATTCACACTAGACCAATGAAATGGCAGTCACTAAGGGCCAGTTTCTGTTTCTCTTAACTGGTGGGTTAACTGGCCTAATAACTAACTAGTTAAGTGAAAAATGCATTTCTGGAATGAATACCCGGTGGATATATATCAGCTAACATGGCCAATTTTGGCCAGTCAACTGCAAAATGGCAGAAAATTTGTATTTTGTACAATTACTATGCAGTTAACTCTCCGGTTGTGTAATGGTGGTGTTCAGAAATGCATCTGTAGTTAAACATTCAGTTCAACTTTGACATATGGTTAGCTAGCTGGTTAGTTAATCAGAAGAGCTGGCCGTGAATGTCATTCAAGAGGTGCTGTCTAGTGTCTACTTTGTGCATAGTGTACTTGTAACTGGACCGATATTTTGTCAAATAGCGCAGCATCTGCATTGCAGTGTTAAATTGAGCTAACTGGGTGACTGTATGGGTCGTTATTACTGTAGTAGTTTTATTCATTAAAAAATCAGGAACTACAATATATATGAAGTTGAAACTTAACGTTTAGGTAGAGTATTTTGGGAAAGGGTTGCTCATCCTATTTTCACCTTGCATTATTTAGCAATTGATAAATTTGTTACATTGTTTACCATCTACTATCCATGTTATGAAAGTGATTAATACTTATTTTGTCAAATAATATGTCATTAACTACAATCGATCAGAAGTTGAGACTTTTCATGCAGGACACTATTATGGAAGCCTGTCTTATTTTTGTCATGCATTATTTCAAGGAAATCTGTAATAGTTTGTTCACTGTCTATATGATTGTAATGTACACGACTTTTGGCATTTCAGGCATATGATGACTGAATACTCAGCTCAATCTTGATTTTTTTGTCAAGTGATATATCATAAACTTGAGCAAATCTCCCCACATGTAGGAAGCGTATTGTGACTTGCCATCCTATTTTTGCCTTGGGTTATTACGCGTTGATCTGTAACAATAGATACATTTGTTGAATGTCTGTATGATTGTGATGCTAGTTGTTATGGGTGTGTATCATTTACTGTACATATTATCATGAAGACGACTAAATACACATAGGAAACTTGGGTGTCGTTTTGCTGAAATTGGTTGAGATGCACATTTCGAATCACAGGATAGGCATATATTTGTGAAGCTGTGATGTCTTGAGTATTTTTCCACTCTGCAGATTTGCAGGCATTCGTGTCTTCATGTCACTTCTAATATACTAATAATGATTAGCAAGGCAGTGGTTGTGATCATAATGCATTTATAAACCTTTTTATATTTTTGTATATTACAAGCCAATCACAGGTGCATAATATTGTATTAATGCTCATTATCACCAACACCAGTGAAACTGTACTCAGCTACAGGTTTTACATCCAACTGTTCATGTTTTACCAAGTGAATATTTTCTATGTATTAATGACAAAATGTTTTTATAAGTGCCAGTCAAAAAGATCAGTATTATGTATGTTATGTAATTTATGTATTGTTGTAGTTTTAGTAGTAATTTTTACTGTCATTTCTTTGTATACATCTGTTGTCTATAAGTGTTCATTGTTACAATACTGTTTTTATGCTAGTGACAGCCTATACAGTACATATCATTGTGTTCTTAATTACAGCATTCAGTATTGTGTACAGAGCGTATGTGTGTTGTGCAAAAGTTTTTATTGGTGACATATGGACTTACTTTTAACAGATGCCACTTACTAGTTGATTTGTTGTGAAAAATGTGTGCATTGTTAATTTGCTGTTGTCACATATTTTTCTAATCTTTTGTCACTTCATTGAAATGTGCCTTTTGTAACATACTGTAAAACACTATATTTTAGCTGCATCTTAATTTGGCGAATTTGGAGTCTAGAAATTTTGCTGCATTTTAATTTGGCATTTTGCCACGGTCTACTTTGAAAGGTAAAGTTTTAAGTGACTACTGTAGCCACATGAACAGAATTGTCTACTAGTATTTACTGTCTGCACTAGTAGGCTAA
>Ga0056124_1000297_pt1 | contig 15214 bp, 3 predicted proteins | sample WorMetHEROISLAND_2_FD_70069 | JGI IMG/M metagenome (GOLD analysis project Ga0056124, IMG submission 70069) | Marine gutless worms symbiont microbial communities from Max Planck institute for Marine Microbiology, Germany - Olavius sp. 4 HERON ISLAND | ecosystem: Host-associated > Annelida >... | reverse complement strand
TTATTACTAAAGAAAAAGATTAAAGTGACACTGTCACATCAGAGACGTTGCAGGGGCACTGAACAAAATTAAACTAGACGTGTTGTGGCACTAATAACTGTCAGACTGTCAGCAGCAGTTGACAACGGTCGCCAACTGGGCTTTCGCGGTTGTCAGCCCACGGACATGGAACAATCTGCCAGAAGACGTGACTCCAGCCGAATCATTCTGACATTCTGTCAGCGACTTAGAACTCACATGTTTACTAAGTCCTTTTTCTGATTATTCCCTGGACTGGACTTCACCTAGCCTCTCTCTAGTGGACATAGCAGTAGTCTGTATTACTTAGGAACTTTAAAAATACCAAATTGATTGATTGATTGATACAGGAGTAGTTTTTTTTCGGTGCAGTTCAATTGGAAGTAGTATATGTGCATGTGCGAGCATTGTTCAGCTGCCACTCACAGCTGTCCACGTTGAGCACAAACAATTAGCATAGTTTTCGTGATACAAAGTCGCTTCTGTGTAGATTATTTCAATAAAATTGCTGAATTAGTATTCGTTACAGTATTCAATACACATGTACATGTGTAGAAAAAGTTAACAAAGCACCAGAAATTTAATAAACCAAACGATTTCAGACAGGCAAACAAAATGCACTTAAAAATTATAACTGTGTTCGCCAGATGGCGTCACGTTAATTTTTTATCTGAGATTTGCTTAGTTACTGCGTGTGCTATTATTTTATATGGGCATACACATATTTCAAGTTTTTAATGCAAATCCGGTAAAATTTCTTTGCATTTTGAAATTTTGTGTTCTTAATATAATCATGTGCAATTCGCTGACAGCACCATTGTAAACACTTACGTGCAGGTATAATACAATGCTGGCTTTGAGGTAGGCCTACATGTATTTACGGATAACTTTTAAAAAATACATTAGGAAATTGGCATCAACATCAACATTGTTGATATATAATTTGAAATTAGACCTTTTCATTTTAATCGCTTTGGTCTACTCTGCTGAGTTGCTCACTGATATCAGGTATAAACTATAGAAATGCATCGGACAGACTCCGTGTTCACTTGAACATTATCTTGTACTATAGTGATGATAATTTCACGTTTTTAGTCTACATTGAAGCTCAATCGATGACTATGAAGTTCTATTACATTTCACAACTGATAGGCCTACTGTAGTACACAGTGTAAAAACTGGATAAAAATAACGTGACAACCTTTAATACTGCACGCTTTGAAAAGCTGAGTTCATCCTCATGTGTTGCTGCGAAGTCATGTTTTGCAATGGCTTCCATCTACAGCATGCAGCCATAGCATTTTGATATTACAACACAAATATCCATTAGTGTACACAAAATAATAAAAACGTCACTGTATGAAGTTCAAATAATGTGTTAGAAATTTAAAAAAAAGCCTTACTAGACTGCACAATGTAAACGTATGCCTCCACTGTCCAGTTTCAATAGTAAAAGAATCATAAAGCATCACACTGATATTTGTAACCTCAGAAAAAAATGTGGCTATGATACATTTCAATTCTTCCTTACAGGATAAATTCTTATGGAGCCTGGTAGCCTCAGACGTAATATCACATGAAAATTAGCTCTGTGCAGGACTCAGGAAGATTAGTCAGCAGGGCCCCAAGCTGCGGCATCGCAGGATGGGACTCACTGTTCAGCGTTGACTTCCACAATTTTCTTCCGAGTTCAAGGTCACATGACAAAAACATACAAGATGAAATAGGCAAATGCGTTGCTTTCAGTAATTAAGTTTTTGATCTTTGAGGTACTGAGATAAACCTTAGCACACGTGTTACTCCAGCCAAGGGCAAAGTTCACACCAATTTCTATGCCTTTTTGTTTTCAAGTCTGGAGCCAATACGGGACGGATGGATGGACAGGCATGACCCATAGTGAGTCCAATTACAATGGCTGCACAACACATGATATGCAGGCATCAGTCCTGCAAATACTGTACAACATAAGCTATAACTATATAACTGCAGAAGACTGACTCTATAAATCTCTAGTCAGAGGTCATTTGGAATATGCCCACTCAGTATGCTCACGACATAAGCAATATTTAATAGAGGAAATTCAGAAAGTACAAAAAAGAGCAACTAAACTGGTATCAGCATGTGAAAAACTATCATATGAACAAAGGTTGATATACAGTAGACCCAGGCTTAATGCAAAGCTCCGTCATTACAACTCGAGGTCATGATTTTCAATTGAACAAAAAATGACTAAATATGACTAAGAGAAATATTCATTTACTTAAAGAATAGTAGATTTATGGAATTGCTTGCCTACTTGTGTTGCTAAAGTTCATCTGTTGATAGTTTTGAGAGAAATTTAGACAAGTTTTGGTGTAAGCAAGACATTTATTATAACTACCGGTATAACGCAACCATATCCTGGACTGAAAACAGAAGTATTGTAATGTGGACTTAAGAGGCAGTTAGCCTGTGTCCACTATCTCGATACGATGCAAATTAACGAAAAAAGAAACTAAAACTGAAAGCCGATTGGCGCAATCCAAAGTCCGTTCAACGTAGCAGTCTTTCTACGAATATAAATTTATGTTGGTAAAAAGCAATATTTTACTGCACATGACGCGCGAATAGAAGCACTAGCCAGCTGTCGAAAATGCACATTATGCTATTGTTATGGTACGAAAACACGGAAGCATGGTTAATAGATGACGGAAGTCATCTGTATCCGCAACGAACAAAGTTTACGTTACCTACGTATCTTACAATTCTATCGTGTAAACCTTGTCCAAGGTGCGACGTATTTACGTCCTTGCAATCTTAATATGGTTTATACGCAAGATAAAAGTACGGTATCGAGAAACTTCACTGTTAGCGAAAACAAAACAGTTCAAAAACATCAAAACAAAGTTGGGTATTTCCCACAATACCGGAAAATCAAAGGAAACAAACATAGATAACTAAAATAAAAAAATAATGACAACCGTGTGGTGCGATCTTCTGGATCTGGACGCCAAGCCCCCATAAGAAATCGTTATTTTACCGCTATTAGCTCGTCTAGCGTGATAATGGCTGCAGATAGACGCAGACTTGCTGCTTACCATAACAAGCACTGCTGACGAGCTTTCAGGGGGTACCAACTTGGCAACATCGATGACCTTGAACCCCCAAAATAGGGGTCTTACCGGTATCTTGTTCTTCTATGGTTTTTAAGTGAATTTTTCGCGATTTCAGGCTGCGGTACACATTTCAAGAGTGAATTGCGCCGAAACCATTCGAGATAGACCAAGACAACCTGCGTATTAAATTTTCAGCATTAAGCCTAGTTTCTTAACGGTGTTAGCTTAATTGACCCTCTAGGTTCCAGGACTCCTCCGTACGAGTGCATCAAATTTGGGTACCCCCTTCAGAACGCGCGGTTTCTGCTACTGTCGACCAATCTAGCAAGAGAACGGTTGCAAATAGACACAGACTTGTTGCGTATCATAACAAGCACTGCTGACGAGCTTTCCGGGGGTATTAACATCGATGACCTTGAACGACCTGGAACCCCAAAAATAGTGGTTTTTAGTGAATTCTTTCGCGATTTTAAGCAGTTTTTTGAACCAGTTTTCCAGCAGGCAGGTCGCGATTTAATGTTGCAGAAAATGAATTCAATTGCGTGCACTGCAGGAGGGGCTTATTTACTGATGTGTAGGGGGACGGTGTGCGTTTCAGATGTAGCCTACATTTTAAAAGTATTACCGGTATCACGTTATTTAATTGCGCTTAAAAGTCAAAATTGCAATTTATCTGATTCAAACTGCAAATTACGTATCATTAGGCTATACATTTTAATTTTTTTTGGTTTCACTTAGAAGTTACAAACGGGTGATAGAGGAATATTGGCCCCCTAGATAAGCCCCCTGCCACATCGAGCTCTCGTCCCCTATAGAGACATACCCCCAACAAAACTCGACGCATCGCCTATAATTCTTGGCCCATCGCTTATTATAAGGTAGCAGTTCAAGGTTTAGCTGAACTTTTAATTGTTGGTCGTTTGCTGATATTTCTGAAACGCGTCACTACCTACACCTTGCAATGCGAAGTATAAATGACTAACAATTTGCGTGCGTACACGTACCGGCGACACGTGGAATTTTTGAACATCAAATGTCAATGATGTTAACTGTTTAAAAATGTTTACTTTCATTTTTTGTGCAAAAAGATGATAATTTGCACTTATCCTACTACTAACTAGACTATATGCCCCCTATAGCAAGTTTTCCCGACATTTAAATTTCACAAGGTACGGTAGCCTATAGGCTATAGTAGTATAAGTATATAGCAACGCGTTTCGGGTGTATACTGTGATCTGTAATAACGACTTTGGTGCTAATTATCTGGAGAGTGTGTCAGTGAAAGGATTTTGAAAATCGGCCACTATTTGGTGAAGTTTGCTAACAAAAAGTTGGTGGTTTGCTAAAGGTCTACATTTTGAGTCATGATGACACAATAGGCATGAAACTTTCGAGATCTTTCTGATATTCTTAAACTGTCAAAACTGCGTCTTAAGTAGTAATATAGGCCTACAGTATATACGCTAATAAATACAACAATTATATAGCCATGACTATACAACATAACGCGACATACATTTTACATTCAAGATTAGTGTTAACGTTAAGTCGAAATTACTAGACCTTCGCCGAGCACATTATATGTTTTCGTTGTGGTCTGCGTGTAAAATATTTCAATGGATTTAGTCATTTCAATATCAATACGGCAAAAGGGGGCATGTTTCTTACTCAACGTTTACAAACGTTGTCTAATCTGTTTTCACAAAAACGTGCTAAACCTTTTCAGAATGTTTTCATGACGTGTAGGCCTATTAGCCTATACATTAATGGGCAAGAATAAAACCAGTCTGACAATGCTGGGGCCTGGGGGGAGGTCTGTACTCTATATCGAGTGCTGTCAAGTTGCAGTCTCGACTGTTCACATGTACACACCAAGGTCCATAGAGTAAAAATAGCGTTGCAAACATTAGTTTCCAAAAATACATACAGGACAGCCCTCCCCTCCTCTTCCCGTCCCTCCCTTCCTCTTTCCTCCTTTCCCTTCCTTCTCCATCCAGTTCACTCCTCAGGGGCGTAACTTTCATATGAAAAGTGTGGGGGGGTACAAAAAATAGTACCTGCGGCGCGCACGATGCCCGCCGCAGGTGTGAGAAAATTTTTGAAATTTTCTGTGCAGAATGGTGCATTTTGGGCCATATTCGGAAATGAAAATCATTGGAAACGGCTGAAAATGCACCATTCTGCACAGAAAATTAAAAAAAAAATTATGCTATGCGTGTCTGAAAAGTGGGGGAGGGGGTACTGTCCTCCCACTCTAAAAAGTGGGGGGTACGCGTACCCCCTGTACCCCCACATTCTACGCCTATGTCTGCTCTGCTCCTTAAATCCAGCTACAGGGTTTGGGCGAGTGTTGTAAGCCCGGCCGACAAGCACATTTTGAGGCGAAACCGTGAAAATATAGCGGGAAAGAAGAGGGTAAAAATACGGGAAGTCCCGGGAAATACCAGGCGGTTGGCAGCCGATCGTGCCACGGCCTAGAAGTCGTCAAACGATCTGGGCACGATCTGCTTTTACTCGATAGTACACAAGCATTCCTGTACAGCGCAGCAGTAATACAACAATAACGATGTCTACCATTCTATTCTAAACACAAAAAAAATGTTGGCGCTGAGTGCCGACATAATACACGACCGTCCGCGCTGTCCTCGGAATTATCCGTCATAAGCATCAATCAAACGCACAATGCAAAACCCAACACTTGATTTCTGTTGTCTGTTGCACGCTAACCTTAGCGTTCAGCTAGCGCACATGCAGCACACAGACTGTAATGGGCGCCCGGAGCGAGACATGCGCTATTTTCTTGAGGTTTTTGACGTCCAATGAGCTCAACCTGGCCTTTTGAACTGAAAAATGGCACACTGGTTACTCCTCACACCAATTTTGGTTTTCCGTCCCTTTGTCTTTTTGAGTTAGGAGTCCGTAGGGGCACAGAGAGACAAACGGACGGGCAAGACACGTAATACGGCCTATAGGACGACCGGATAACAAATAGAGCTGTAAGTTGCATGAACAACAATACATCAATCAAGCTGTAATACAGAAAGAACAAAGCTAACAAGCATAATATCACAAAGCACAAAGCAGGACCTCAACAATAACGTAAACACGAAATACATTGATTTTTTGGTCAAATTCTGGTAGCTGATTTTTTTTCTCAGCAAATTACAAAATAAATTTAGTTGGCCCAAAACCACGATCACACATAACACTATTACGGACGGTCTCTATAATACTTGTGAACAACAGCTAGATGTATGACGAATAAATACAAATAAATAAAAAATAAATCCACCCTTATTTCACAGTAAATCAACAATTACATGTTAGTTTGTATAATACAATACTAAGTTCATGACAGAAAATGGACACTGTAACTTCAGAAACACGATCCTTCTACAAATACTCTAAAATAGTTTTTCACTTGAGATCTATCACTTAGATAGAGAAGCTAAAAACGACAAACAAAAACGCAAAACGTAGCCTAAAGAAAAACAATAACATAAGCTAAGCAAAATGTAAAATCTTACAAATTTTGTTCAACTGGCCCACTTTTCCAGAGTTACCCCAAGCTAGGCCATGACCCAAAACTACCAGTAATCTTTTACCTGCACCCAGGAGGTTATGTTTCGGGTCTCTGCATTTATATCCACGGTAACCCAAAAACTTAAGATTTTGATTAAAAAAAATTTGGAGCGGTTGGTTGGATCACAAGATGAAAGTGATTAGATTTTGGTAGCGATCCGGATTCTTATATGGATTCTGCATCAGCCAGGATTCTTTATCATTAGGATCAAGATAGGGCGTAAACTGAGACTCGATTGTGCTCACCAGGTGGCAGCACCGTTCGTGGTGGAGGTTTGAGAGCTCTGGTCGCTTCTAGTAAGCAACTGTTTTGGGGGCAGTACTTTTTACAGGTCACACAGCCAACAACATTAAAGCAACAAAAAAAACAAACTGGCTTCCTCTGCCCGATGCAAAACTCACTCAATGTTTGACCTTGTAGCAACCTTGACCTTTATCCCATGACACTGCACCAAAATGATGCAAGTGTGTCATCTATGCATCAACATCGGTTATGTGATCAAATATGATTGTGGCACTTCAAGCCGCTCAAGAGATATGGCCCAAATTGTTCACATCTGACCTTGACTCATCGACCTTCAAAACCTAATCAGTTCATCTGTCGACTGAAAACTAGTGATTGCAATCCCTGTGGTGATTTCCCAATCCCGGGATCCGGGATTAAAAAAAAACTAGTAATCCCACGATCCTGGGATCCCGTTTTCAAAATTAGGCTTACAGATTGGTCGTTATCTAGTATCCCAATAGTAGCCCTACTAAACTTATTACATGCACGAGATGCAGTAGGCCCACTACCAGAAGGTATATCTGAACTGTTCTGTTGTGCATGCTTGCGCTGTTATTGATTCCTTATCACTATTAATTGCTATTGCTGTCTTTAAAAGACACAGCGCTTGTCTAATGAAACAAATCTTATTATTTTATCATATAACAGTCGAAGAAGTATTATTTAACAATTTCTTTGTAATCCTGGAATCCCAGAATTGGGACGTCGTCCAAATCCGAGATTCAGGATTGGCGAAAACGGCCGGGATCTCGGAATTGCAATCACTAGACTGAAGTACATCATCAACCAAAACATAATGCATCTACTGATAGTCTGCAAAGGCGGAGGCATAAAAATCTGAAAAAAGTAAGTAAGATAATGTCATAAACTCAAATGAAAACAGAGAACGACCAGAACTGCGCAAAATCAAAACGACCACAACCAACTTAGATCCTGACTAGTAAACATGTGACTGTTTATCATTACAAGACACCAGAAGCGTCTACACCACATAAACCATGGAGCAAGTGCTTCGTCATGGACCTTCATGGGGGATCTGATATAATTTAACACCCAAATTATACCAACTAATCTGTTTATTTCAGGCCAAGAATGTCCCAAAATTGAAGGCGACTGGCGCTTCGCATAGACCACACTGAAACACCTAACAGCGTCCCCAGATCTAACTGGATTTAGGGTAAAGGTTCCCCAAAAAGAAATGAGAAAGAAGAAGGGAAAAGGAATGGGAAACGGAGTAAGGGAGGGGAAAAAGAAAAGAAAAGGCGGAGATGAAAGAGGGTAAGGAGGAAGGATGGGGTGAATGCTCCAAGGACTCAACGGGGGGATGGACGCCCCTGCAAGATACTATGACAATATATCGACAACAACGATATCATAACATGTACAGACCCAAACTCACGAGTACAGTTGGTCAAATGTCTCAAGTGACATTCGTCAACTTCTATCTGACCAATCACGGCTCACTTAGGTCCTGTTAGTTGCATATTCATGCGAGATATTTGCACACGAGGGTCAGTCTCACAGTCTGTGTCGACTATCGACGCTCAATTTTACCACATTTTATTGACTCCTGTCCTGTAAAATGTTGCTCGACAGTAATTTACGTGTAACTTCACTGTAATTGGCGCAGAACAAACAACTCTCAAACACTGTAATGTAATGTCTGTCTGTCATCTGTGTCGTGCTCTGTCTGTTTGTCAGTTATTATATAATATATTAGTCAAAAAGCTCTGCAGTAATGGCGCCTGGCTCAAGGAACAATCAGGTAGATTTAGATGGCAATCCAGATCAGAATCTGCATCAGGATTATGATCCAGGGTGACTAAATTTTGGTGGCAATCCGGGTCTGGACAAGAAATGTCTTGACAGACGCTTGTGCTCCCCAACAATGAAATAAAAAAAAACAAAATCGTGGCTCAGAAAATACATTTTCAAATTCAAGCACCTGACTTTTCCTCGATAAATTACTGAATAATGCACGCATTGCAAGGTGAATGTTCTGTGAAATAAGTAAGCATGTTGCTGGTAAGTATCAACAACATGCTTACTTGTTTCACTGAACATTTGCTATGCATCAACTGAATTTGCATATGCAAATATCCCTGATGAATATGCAACCTTCCAGTTGTCTATATCCTCTGGTTCTAAATATGCGAATACTGTTGATGAATATGCAAGCGATGTGCAACTGACTGTGTTCATTGGTTGTCGTCGTCGTGTAAACAGTTAGCCCACCACATCTGTACCTCACCTACCAGGTGACGGCCTCCGATACCGACGTCGTTCATAGTGGACTGGACAGGTCGTCGCACCGTGCCGCCGCCAGCAGTGGAACAGCTGTCCACTGCAGACGCAGCGCCAGTGGCGCCACCACTCGACATCGCGGGAGGTTCCTCGGTCTCCAGCAGGTTGGGCAGATTCTTGTTACTCGTGTGAGAATGAGAACGACGTTTCTTGACGCCCATGACCGCCGACATCTTGTCAGGACGCGCGGCTCCGTCGCTCAGTGAAGGCGCCAGGTACTTGCGGGACGGAGCTTGTAGCATTCCTGGCAGCGGCGCACTGGTGTTACGCTCTATCTTGCGTCGTTGACGTATGCTGGCGCCAGGCTGGCCACTGGTCAGCACAACCTCGCTGTTATCCCGTGTTTCTGTGATCACCGGAACACGGTCTCCAGACACTGACATTGCTGGCTCGTTGGTGGCTCGCAGGTTTGTCAGCAGATTCGAGTGTTCCTTCGCACGGACTCTCTTGAGACACTTGTCCAACCAGTTGCGTATCGTCTGCTTAGCCACCTCCTCCTCTATAGTGAACTCAAGCTCCTCGCGTGCCAACAGTTCTTCCAGCTGGAGACTTTTACGAATGTCAACCGACCTGTAAGCCAGCATGCTGAGCACGTCGTGGAAAGTGACGTCATCTCCATTGCGTAGTTTCTCCAGTTCGTAGCACATGTGTCTGAACAGCAGACGGTCTTTGTCCAGATCAACTTCCAGCCTTCCTTTGAGTAGTCGCAGAACCAGCCTAGCACGACGGACTGGAATCACACCGTGCACTTTGCGGTTAACGTCGACCATGTTCCAAGTTGCCTGAAACTGTCGAATGTCACTGTAGCTCAACAGAGCGTCCTCCTCATTCGAATAGAACAGAGAAAAGTTCTCCATGATTATAGCAACAAGCAGGTTGAGTACTATGTATGTAATTATGACGTAGAACGTACAGAAGTAGACTAATGCAGCTCTGTAATTGCCGCAGTCTGTCTCCCAGAAGTTACGTCCTCGAGTGCAGAATGGCGGCGCCACCATGCAGTCGTGCATAATCTTGTTCCAGTCTTCACCAGTGACGATACGAAACAGTAAAACAATAGCGTTCAACGCTGTCTGAAAGTTGGCTTGTCTGCCCAGGTCTTCACCATATTTGACGCAACCGAACAGGATCACACCAGTGAACGCATAGAATAACATCAACAGGAACATTCCCATGATGATGAAGAAACTTTTGAACATCGACACTACCACTGTTAGCATCAGCATCTTGAGCGTCGCGTGTTTTCCGGTTATGGTGAAGAAGCGTAGAACAATAATGAAGTATCCGAGCTGGTTACTTCGGGCATCAGCCTTGAGTGCAAAGTGCAGAAAGATCCAGATGACGCCGAGTATTGTGACAAACAGGTCGAATCTATTACGACGACTTTGCCAGTAGCCCGACGGACCTAGCGCCGTCATCTTTAGCACTGCCTCAATGAAGAAAAGCCACGTGAATGTTGCTGAGACGGTTGCTAATGGATACGTGTGGTGCTCATGATGTAACCACGGGACAGCAAGCAGACTGCAGTTGGCAAGAACGAGAAAAGCAACACCACGTTTGAACAGAATGTGCTGAGTTATATCAAATGCCAGAGACCTTAGACGACTGTGCTCTGGTCTGGGAGGTATGTGCAGTGGCTGCGCTAGTTTAATTCTTCCCATCAGATCCTGCCAGCGTTTCTGATCAACCGTCAACAGCGCCGTGCCCTTGTTTTCCATGTAGTTAGCAATAACGACGCCAACAAACAGCGTGAGTCCAATCATGCAGCCGATGAAAACAAACAGATGAATAAATATACCGTGAGTTGGTTTAACCCGCTCAATGATGACATCCCGTACCTCAATCCACCCCTCAAGTGAAAGGACCTCAAACAGCGCCTGCATTGCGTTGCCGATGTTGTCAAAGTCAAAGTTTCGAGGGTTTGCCCAGACTCGAGGGACAAAGATCTTTGGATAAGAAGAGTCGTTTGGCTGAGGTCCAATCTTCAGATGTGTCACAAACAAAGGACGCTCAAATATACCGACACACTCGTTTCTGTGCGTGATAGCTGGGTCATTACAGCGGGCCAGTTTGCCACCAAACAACTGAACTCCATACGATGCAAACATAAACATCAGCAGAACCAGTAAAATCGACACAAGAAGGATTTCCTTGAATCCACGACAAAGTTCGTAGACAACACGTCGCATGTGAGGAACAAGGATAAATATTCTCAGAGGACGAAGACATCGGAGAATCATGAGAATCTGAGCCGCTGAGTTCTGAGGCACAGTCTTAGGCATCCAGCACAGCAGCAGTAAACTCACTCCATAGATAAATAGGTCAAGGACACCACCAAGGTCACGTACAACAGCGCTAGGTGTAAAGAAGAGTCCGTTAGCCATGATTTTTAGACCCATTTCAAGACTCATTCCAATTACAAACGTGTATTCAGCAATCTGTAGTTTTGGACTGGTCATAACACGGTAGCTGGCTGTCTCAAACATCATCGAGATACAGGACAATGTCGTAATGACAATCATAACCCAGTCCAGATACGTGACCAGACTCAACAGTTTATGTATCTGCTTGTACTTGCTGATGACCTCCTTGCCGGTAACTGGATCATGCTTGACACAGTTGTAGCGGGCGTTGATGATAAGTTTACAGAATGCACGGAACCGACTGTCACGTCCGACGGCAAACAGAGGAGTGTCAAAGAACGGATGATTTTCACGAAGATCTTCTTCACGTTGAGACCTCTTGACCTCAGCCTCGTGTCGTTTCTGCTGCAGTATTTTGATATCAAATTCGTCCATTTTGTGTACATCGCTTGCTGTTCCCTGCAATGTTGCACTAGTTTTTAGGTCTCCATTCTCTCGTGAAAGCTGGAATGCTGGGGTTGACGACTTCATACTTAGACTCCCAGGCCGAGTGCGTATACTCCTTCTCATTTCCATTCTCACCTGATGTTGTTTTGACAGCAGTGAACCGGCAGCTGTTATCATAAAATTATCCTCACCAATCATTCTGTGGTTGTTTGATTCCCTGACAATGTCAGTAACTGCAAGATGTCTTGACAGTGCAGTTGACAACGACTTGGGCTGCGTCGACGACAAAACCTCAACATTCTCCATGCACTTTCCCGGAGTTCCTGACTGCATCAGTGGAACATCCTTATTGGTCACCGAGGAACCATCAGCACCAGCAGACAGTGCACCACTGACGTCACCGGCTTGTTCCAAGAACTGGCGGAGGAAACTGTCACGCATCGGGGCCACATCAAAGTCCGACGGAATACGACCATGACCCAACTGAACCATCTGAGGACAATCCGGGAATTTTTCAAAGATGCGTAGACGCAGTGGCAGGTTTCTCTGAGTCTCTGCAACCTGTTCTCTCATCTTCAACTGTTTTAAACGTTTGATGTCTTCATCAAGTTCCAAGTTGTCAAGAATAACTGCAACAAATAAGCTCACTACAATCAGTGTGACAAAGAGATGATAGAATATGAAATAGATGGCGACAAACGGTGCAATTCGTTCACTTGTTTGCCACATTGTACTATGCATCACTTCATTCCAGCCTTTCTGAGTCAGGATTTGAAACATCGACATGGTACCCTGTGGGAATGTAGCAAACTTGTTGTATCCCTCAATGGAACAGAACAGCTGTAGACTAACAGACGATGTAATAATCAGCAGACACATTGTAAACAGTACAAGACTGCCGAGCTTCTTGCCTGGTCCAAATATCTTAAAGCAGAAATCTTCCAGCATTGGAGATGCTCTGATAAGACGGACAACTCTCAGAACCTGGAAGTAAGTCATGTGCGTGCGGTATAGCTGTGGAATGATATGCAGTGTGGTACATATGACCAGCAGTAGCTCAAACTTGTGGACTGATCGGTGCACGTATCCACGTAGTCCAAGACACCAGATCTTGAACAAAGCTTCCAGGTCAAACACTACTGTGAAGCCAATCTCAGTGTAGTAGTACCAAGTGTAAGGGTCCTTACTGCGTGTAGCACCTGGCGTGCGGTGGTCAAAATGCATCGATGCAGCCACAATAGCATTCACCAGGACTAGCAATTGTATTACGATGTGAAATGGAGCAAGTTTTAAGAGTCTTTGACAGAAAGGTGGAGCACGACCTCTCGGCTTAGATTCATCTACTGTCATCATCTTCCACTCACCATTCTCACATACCAACACCTGTGAAGTGTCCGAGTCAGTCGTTCCTCCACGCGAACCCCACATCTGCTGAAAGTGAACGCGGATCTCTGCAAATGTCTCTATAATGACAGCAATAAACACATTCTTCACAAGCCATGATAGGAAAAAAATCATAGAAATGAAGAAGATAAATCCTTTCCACGATGGCAGACTGTCGAGAGCCTTGTACATAATGAAGACCCAACCTTCCTGGGATGCTGCCACGTATACCGTAAAGAATGACGTTGCAAACTCGTCGAAGCCACTGAAGCCTCGTTCACTGCGGGTCAGATCAAGAGACACACACTTCATGCCACGAGGACACGAGTAACCCGAGTTGTCACGAGAACAATATGTGTCAGGAATGGCCAAGTCACTGATTGAAATGTTTGACTCGTTGGCATCGTTGCGTACGCAGTGGTAGTTCATCTCACCGAAGAACTGAACTCCAAGAATTCCATACAGAGACATGAAGAACAGAAAGAAGATTGTCACGTTGTACACCTGCTGACTTGAACGCTTGAAGATTGACTCGACGCGGGTCTTCGGAAGTTGAAACTTGAGAAAAACACGAAACACTCTGACGAGAATGAGAGGACGTGGACATCTCAAGATAGACCAGTACGAGTACTGGGCTACTGTGTGAGTCAGCTCAAATATCTGTACAACAGCCGAGACCCAGTGGCACAGCACCATGATACCATCGAACTGGCACCAACGATGTTTTAAGTACGGACGTTCACCGCGGATAATTCCTCGGACGTGCATCTTGGCGATCATCTCGGCGCTGAAAGCAAACGTGACGATGAGGTCGGCAACGAACGTGACGTAGGCGAGATACGGCACCGTCTCAAAGGTCTTGGGCGTGTTGATGCTGACAGAGACGAAACTGATGAACGCGAACGAGCGAAGGACACGACGGACCCACGCACGGTTCACTAACTCCGTGTCAGCGCTGTCGCCGGAGCCTGGCAGAACGTCATCGGCGCCGAAGTCTGCCATCATAGTGCTCAGTTCCGGCGCTGCTCCGCCCCTCATTATTACTGACTACTCATTGCAACATAACGCTAAAATACTAACACATCGACGACAAAATATCCATCGTTAAATCACACAAATCTTACGACATCTTGATCAGATGCAGCCACTCCCACTAATTTAAATATTCTGTGGGCCACACCTACCACATAGTGGTGCTTCCATATTAGACTTCAATTTCAACTTCGATACGATTAGGATTCGATATTGCCCTTGATTTCACAAGCTTGATTATTATTAATATTATTATGTATCTACTATGTAGTGTTAAAGGCATATAATAATTTTACTTCTTTACTTATTTATTACCAAGTATTAGAGTCGTCCGGCGACTACGATGTCTGCGGGAAGCAGCAGCATCTGCTTTAACACAAAACTACGCCTCTACACTTCAGTCCTCCTGCGTAGTGCGTACTGCCATATATGCTGGAGAAACCACATCTGTGGCACGAAACAGACGACATGAGACGAAGACGATTCGTTGGTCACATCCTACGTCTTCTATCAGGAACATCAATCAGTGCAGCAGTACAGTGGACTCCAGAAGGTGAGAATTTTAAAGAAGAAGAGGCAGACCTAATATTCTTGACAATAGAACGGTTACATCTGGATCAATCAACATCTTCAAAGGGAATCTAGAGAGACTCAGACAGTCAAAAGAGATAGATCTGTTTGTTGGCAACTGATGCTACTAGATC
>Ga0056124_1000296_pt1 | contig 15218 bp, 7 predicted proteins | sample WorMetHEROISLAND_2_FD_70069 | JGI IMG/M metagenome (GOLD analysis project Ga0056124, IMG submission 70069) | Marine gutless worms symbiont microbial communities from Max Planck institute for Marine Microbiology, Germany - Olavius sp. 4 HERON ISLAND | ecosystem: Host-associated > Annelida >... | reverse complement strand
GAATAGTTATGCCTACATTTTACTGTAATTATTTTTTTTGCTTGGAACTCGGGGCCCCTTACACTCGGGGGCCCCCTGGACTTTGCCTACCCTGCCTACCCCATTGTTACGCCACTGGTTCTATAGACAACCGTGAGTGTTCACACGGGACCAACCAACGCGGACAATCAATTGAGTTTGGCTTCTGTTTGTTTGTTTGTTTGCTGCTTTGTTTTGGCCACCGCCGCTGCTGCTTGCAAGCTGAGGGCGCGTTTACGCGTTAAACGTTGTCGTTCCTGTGCTTTTTCCAGTCATGCACGTACTTTCTTCATGTTCCGCGTTCACCATTTTCCGGTCCTGCATTTTCAACGCCTCCTAAAATCTTCATGCCGCCGGCCACATGTCCGTTGTCGCGTTGCCGTCCAGCGATGCATGTACACGTAAGTACAAAATAATCCTGAAACACGCCGCATCAATAGAACATGTTCTTCTGATCGTCTGTTAAGGGCCGTAGCAAAAAAAAAATAACAAAATGTCTAACGCACACTCTGTTTTGAGTTAACTGGTCTTTTTTCACCGTGTTAGGCCTGTCCAAAAAAAACTTCAGGGAATTGTTGTGGCAAAACTTTTACAAGCCCAACCAACAACATTGAAAGCACTGAACGATGAGACAAAACACAGTTAGCGTTACGTGCATTTTACTTTACCTTTTAAGCACACGTTGTTTTTCTACATGATAGTATACTTGTTACATAGTGTCACGTGTAATAAAAAAACTTGCTTCTTAGCTAATTTATTGATTTGTTTATTTATGTCGCTTATGCTTCTGATTCCGGTTATATTTCAAGACATAGGCAACTTTTCAAACCCGCAAACTTGTCGAATGAATCTGTTGTTGACTGCATTAACAGTTGGTGCTATGAATGATGACTGACTTAGTAGTCACTATTGATTGGTTCAATTGCCTGGAACATTGTGTGTCGTATACGGTGTAGTAAGTACTTTTTGTACATTCATTCATTCATACATATTCGTTTATTAACGTCACTTGTCAAAACGCTGGAACGTACATATATCGTAATGTAAATGAACTACACGAGCTTAAAACGTTGATAGGTCTATGTACACTGCGTATAATAAACATGTTAGTTGAACTTGAACGTAACCATAGAACACGGCGAAAATAAAATTAAAATTATATATAACCAGTAAAAGTTCTAATGTGATAAAAACTAGAGTTAAAACTTAGTAACTATGTTTATGCACAGATCACGGACTGACTAAAAATTAAAACTAAAAAGTAAAAAAAATGGTTGTTCTCGATTTGTGAATGTAATATTTATGTGTGCGCTACTGCTCGTGTGAGTTTTTTTTACGCGCGACAGCATGCGCGTCTTTGCTACAGCAGAGGCGTCCTTCCGTCTGTCCGTCTGTCTGTCCGTCCGTCTGGCTGTCACTCTGCTGTATTGTGTCAAAACGACGCAACTGAGGATCATGAAATCTTCACTGTGTGATAGCCTAGAGTCTCTAGTAGATCATTGGTACTGGGTAGTTGTAGGCGACGTGCCATTTTGTCCTTTCTGATGCAAAGAATACACTTTTTACTGTGTTTAGTAGGGTTCTATATACACGTGTACTTTGAGTGCTCGTGTTTTTAAAAACTACTACCTACTACTACGATCAACACGGTGTGCTATAATAGACTTCATGCTGCAATAGTTTGACTGCATGTTTACATCTGCTAGAGACGGTCGTGTGTGTGCACAAAAGCGTTTCATCATCGGTTATACTGTAATACTGTAATACTGTGATCAGGTCGGCGTTGTACTGTACATAATCTATAATACTGTCTCTATGCAATCATGCGTGTGCCTCTGTGTATGCTTGTGTTATGTAGGACATTGTGTCAGTGCCGCGCTGCCGCTTGTGTTACAGTGCAGTGCAGCCCTCCTATTGAAACTGTATGGCGAGGGCCGCATATCATGACGAACATCAGGGCCGTACATTTCGTTATTACTCTGAGTTGCGACGTTGTCGTATTGCTGCATAGATAATCAGAAATGGCGCCATAGATGTCGATAGCAATTGCTCCGTACTCGAGTTCTTTCTGGCTACCAACAAATTCGGCCGATAATGTACACCGTCGGTTGTACGCAGTACACATGCTGCACATTTGATATTTCTCTAAGCAAGCGTCCGGTATTATTGGCAATGCTTCGATTTACGATAATAGTATGATGATGATGGTGATCATATATTGTGCGACAGTGTAGTGACTGCCAACAGTTTATGGGCAGTAACGTCTACAGACCAAGTTTACACGCGTACAGTTCGTATAGTGCGAATAGGCTTATTTCCTAATATCGGAAAGACGTCCGTCCACTGTCATAAGTCATCATAATGTCGGCCAGCTTTCGTCGTTATTGCAGCGATGTTCGAACCTATAAATATATTGCCGTTATTGTGCGCGTGGTGAGAAATATCTCTGTCTGTGCAGGCCCACGCCTGCACCGGGTTGTCTTCATTACTGCAGCACTGTTGTATTGTTATATCTGATTAAAAATTGTAGTCGCTTAGTTTGAATTTTAAAATTCAAAGTGAGAGAGTTAACGCAAACAACCGCAACAAAGCGAATGATTTATGTCTTTCAGAGAAAACAAGAAGCTCAGCTACCGCTTAGAGAACAGGGCGTCAGCTTGGCGCATTCATCTCATCATAATGCAACTCTCGGGCATTTGGCTTTTTGAGTTTAGTTATAGGCTACGTTACGTGTGGGATTTTTAGCAAAAGTACACGGCAACGGACGCAGGCGAGTCCACAAGAATAGCACCCACAGTAGTTTGACATGTTCTTTGTAAAGAACTCCCGCATATATCCGCATTAAAAGTATACCGACATTAACTACGTCCATGCTGAATAATTCTGTCGTAAGGTTTCACGATAACTTTAGCCTAATTTGTACAGGTTCGGAAGACAAGGCTACTGCAACTAATGTCAAATTGGTCGCTTTCGACCAACCCACGCAAGAACCGTAGCGAATATCTGCGTAGACCTTATATTGCCGGAAACTACCGTCTCTAGCGAATATTTCTGTCGTTGAAAGTATGGGAGTATCTTCATCCGTTTTCACACAGTTGTCTCCCAAAGCTTGGCATAAAAATCTAATCAAACGGACGATGAAAACATTTTAGCATAAAACGGCATTTCAAGCGTTTTATGGTTGCTGGAAAGCCGATAAGGCACCTCATGATGACGCTGCATAATAATAATATTGGCTTGAACTTTGAAGGTTCTGAAGATATTACGACCGATATTACCAAAAATTGCTGGTTCTGACCACCCCTCTCTCGTTTGAGGCCCCTCATCACGGAACCCCCGTGAATATCACAAGCCTTATACCGCCTGAAAGTAGAGTCAATGGGCTACATTTTTGTCCGCGATATCATAGTAGGTCTACCTTCTTTCAAATTTCCGTGATGAGCTCCGAGAGACTCACCATTTGTGCAGTACAGTGCTGTACGGCCGTTCAAGGTCATCCAAGGTCGTTGATTTCAGTAGCAATCAAAAGGGCATATGGGACTTACTATTAGTGATTAATAGTAACTTTGGCCTTATCTCGCACCCTATTTCCTGGTAACAGTTTTTTGCGGAGCTGATAGTGAAGATTTCGTGATCCTTGCTTGCGTGGTTTTGATAGGGCAGCAGGGTGTGACGGACACTGCGTAGAAAACTACGCTGACGCCTTGTAAAAATTGTCACGCCATACTTCCAGTGGACAACTGTTTACGGCAAATAAATTCCGAGAAATTCCACATGTTGTGCACTACGTCGTATTTTTACTCCACGCACGCTACGTTTCTAACGTAGCGAAGCGGAGTATAATGACATCAGTGTAATGGATACTGACGACCGACGACCGAACTGGCTTCCTGGAAGAATTTCAAATGCCCATATCTCGGCAACCGGTCATCCAATCCACTTCCTGTTTACGATACGATACGATACGATACGATATTCGTTTATTAAAACCTCTGTCAGAATGCAGAGCACACACAATTAAATTGCAAGTTGAAAATAATTAAAATATTAAAATGTTTATACACAGGTCTATAAAAAAAAACATTTGGTTCCTGGGTTGGGTGTTCGGGGACGGCGGATCGAATGACCCCGTGACCGATGACGTAACGTGACCGCAAAAGGTCAAGGTCGTGACCACGAAATCTTTGAGGCTCCATATCTCGATGACGCTACCTACTTCCGGCGGTCATTTGGAAAATTTTTAATGGATTTTAGCAATGGGTCATCGGGTCCACTTCATATTTGGTTCGATGCCTGAGTTTATGTGTCGGCAGATCGAATGGCTCTGGATCGGGTTTTCGGTAACGGCGGATAATGTGCGCGGACTATACATTAGTTCGGTTACAATCTAAAATATTTCTTGTTAGAAACTGAAAACACTCTTTCAAAACAGTTGAACGAGTTTTACGCACGTATGCAACGAACAACAGAAGAGGCTACAGCATTACGGAATTAACCTGTACTAATCGGGGTCATTGGTTTCGCAGTGATATGCTGAAAGGCAGACCTACAGCTAAGTCTAAGCGGCCGCCTACTTTGTTCTGATTTCTGAGCCGGCCGTTGTTTTTGTGTGGCATGGATATTTTAGCAATGAATACAGTCTCAATACGCACAGAAGGCTGTCGATGACCGCCGGTAAGCGGTTTCCCTGTGGCAACAGTGTGTGTACACTGTACAGCGTCAGCGATACTCAGCTGGTTCACGTTGAAACAGCAAAAATATTAAAACGCGATATTAGGCCTACTCGTGGCACCTTTAGATTGTCAACGGACTTCTAGATGTCACTGATTTGTCGCTGTATGCAACAGTTCAGTTAATGTATGTTAGCAAGTTGAGGAATGCCTTAAGCTGCTCGGGTGTGTCGTGCATGCATTTTTTTCGTTTTCAACAACGCAACGTTAAATCAATCAATCTCAATAATGTTTCACAGACATTGAGGAACATCATCGAAATGATTGGTGCAGCTGCAATGACAATGGACAGACAGGCATAGAGTGCTATTGCAACTGCCCAAAAAATCGACGCGAACGGAACAACACTGGCGGGAAAAATTACAGAAAATAAAAAGTGTGAATCGGGAAATGGAAAACGTAGAGTCGAGCATCTTGAGTATGCCGACGGCATATCAGCTGCCGCGCTGCACGAGATGAACCCGTTCGCGTCATCCTGTCAGCGTCGCTAAAAGCAAGAAGCAGGAAAACGAGATCAAGACGAGCAGACTGTTTATGTGAGCGGAGCGGAGCGGAGCGGAGTAGCTAGGCCGAGCCGAGCGGACGAACGGTGGTCATTAGCTGGCCGCGGGCGTGCGAGGATGCGTGCGTGCGTGCTGTGGTGGTATGTCTGCGTGCTGTACCGTGCGTGCGTGCGTGCGTGCTGGTCTGTCGCCGGCAGCAGGACTGATGCGCGCGCGTCGCGACGGCGGGCGCCACGCAAACGAGATTGCCGACTCGGCGTGAGCAGTGAGTTGAGTAGCGTGGTCCGAGGCGCGCCTGCACCGAGTTAGCGATGGACGACGGACGGACGACGACCGGGCCGACCGTGCGCTAAGTGAAGCCGCTCTACCAGCAGCTGTCACTTCCACCATCACCGTCAGCATCAGCAGCAGCGGCAGCGGCGGCGGCGGCTTCATCCTCTTTGCGCTGCCGACTGCGTGTGACAGACTGACTGACTGACCGTCGGAACATCTCGTTGTGACGTAGACCCGTCCACTGGCTGGTGGCGCGCGCGGCGGATGAGCGACGCTTCAGCGTGACGTGCCAGCGGCGTGCTGTCGGTGCGAGTTGAGCGGCATCCATTCCTCGTCGTCGCTACACGATGCTACAAGTCGTAGTCGTCGTGGTGGTTGTGGTGGTGTAGGGAGAATGCGCGATGAGTGGCTGGTCAGGCTGCTGGCACGTCTTTGTGCCGTCGCCTCTTTGTGCCTCAACGTCGCATCTCCTTCGGCAATCGGTGAGCATTACATGGGCGTCTTTAGTCACCGTAAAAATTAAAATATACGATAGCAGAGTATGAACAAACAAAAATAAGAAATAAAACGTACCTAAGCTTAACCAAGAATTGAATTAATGCGTAATCATATTTGCTGCACGGTATTTGAGTTATTTAACGTCAAACTTTTTACAACGCGCTCACCACTGAAAACTCGACAGTTTAAAATTGAAGAACTGCTGACGTTCTTAGACGATTTCCATATCATTGTTTCCACGCTGGCGCAGCTGCAGCAGCAGCGCCGGCAATGCATCCTTAAGCTCATTTCATCCTCAGACCAACTAAAACATAACGGTGTAGAAGAAGGGTATTGATTGTGAAATTTTGCGGAGCACCTGTGAAGTGAATTAATAAATAACATCGGCACTCGACAGCCCTTTCAGTGCCACAAAATCATATTTAACGAAAAATGTGTAATAAAAATCAAGGCGGCTTAGCTATACAGCTCATCGTCGTTATCATCGTCATCATCATAGATGTGTTTAACGTATCGCGTATGACCACGACAGTAAAGTGTCAGATAAACTCGTAAGTCCGGATATGAACGACAAAAGAGGAAAGTCTTGAGAACACCGCTGAGACTGAAGACAACGGACTAATTATCCTCAAGCTAAGTAGTAACAAAACGAACAAATTGGGACTATGCCACTGTAACTCATGCACGACATTACTCAACTCTGAGGATATGTGGATTATTGGAAAAGAAGAAGAAAACTCCTATTATTTGGCAATACTATGCATGTTTACGCGCGTCAGCTGTGCCGGCAGGTACTGCTAAGAGCGCGTATTAGCTATGGGAATTCTGTCCGTCTGTCTGTCTGCCCGTCCGTCCGTCCGTCCTGGTGTCACGATCCGGTACCGAATCAAGCCCAGGTGAGATAGAGTCTCCGGGTTTTCACCATATGATAGCCTAGGTAGTCCTGCGTACGAAGGCATCAAATTTGGGTACCCCCTCGAAAACGTGCGATTTCTACTACTGTTGACAAATCTAGCACGAGAACGGTTGCAGATAGACACAGACTTGCTGCAATATCATAACAAGCACTGATGACGAGCATTTTGGGGGTACCAACATCGATGACCTTGAACGACCTTGAACCCCCAAAATAGGGGGTTTTAGTGATTTTTTTCGTTATTTTAGGCTGCTACGCACAATTAGAGTGAATTTTCGCTGAAATTACTGGAAATAGACCAAGACAACCTGCGTACGAAATTAAACTGATGCTGTCGCGCGTCCCATGAGCGTTAGCTCAGATTTCTTGTTTCTATCGCCCAGAGTATGCGAAGTGCGGAGCGTGTTTTTTGCGATGTCCGGCTGACGGACAGGCAGAATTATGCCTAAAACGCCGGTCTGTCCGTCACACTCGTCGAACTTAAATGGAAAATGACGCTTACAGCGGAACGTCAGACGACTTGTAAGAGATTTATAGACAAGAGCAATAGAGCATTTCCATTATGATGCGCAGTGGCACGCTGTTTGTCTGCGTTGCTGATCTTCTTGTTTACTACTTCCAGGCTGCGCGGGCGTGCGCAGGCGTAGAAAAGGCAACAAACACAATACAGAGCGTAGTCACCACCCACAGCACAGGTTGACTTTAAATGTGTCTACAAGTGTCAGCACAGCATGGCTCCGGGATATACCTCTGACGACCTGTCTCCAGCATCGACAGCCTGCGATCTGCTGAATGTGGACAGCTACGGATTCCGCGGATCAGAATGTCAACGTATAGAAGACGTCGTGCGCTTGGACATGTTGGTCCATCTACTCGCAATGCTCTTCCGAACAATCTTAAATGCAGCACACGCATTCCTTCTACTTTTACTTCTCGTTCTACTAGCATGCCGAGCACGTTCGAGGTTATTTGCAGTTAAATTACTTACTTACTTACGTGACTGTCATGCCGAGCTGGAGAGAAGGACGAGTGATGAAAGTGAAGCGGCTTTGACTGCGTGAAAAAAAATCTTCCAGCAACGGCAGCGGCAACTATACGGGGGCAACGAGTGTTGATTAATGGATGTTACTGTGGAGACCGTTGGCTTTAATGCCGGCGAGGCGACACGGAAGAGCACCGGCGGTCGCACGAATAATCCCAAAGTATCCATTACAACCGCTAACTGGTCATGCGTGGCACGTCTGAGTAGGTCTGTGTCGACAACGATTCTGACATACACTACGATCGCTTCCACCAAATGTCCGTCCGACCCCGTCCGTTACGTCTACTGTAAAATGTCCTAAGCCGACAGGGAGTTGGTGTATACGGTGGCCGAATAAAAGAAGGTATAAATGTTTCGCTAAAGCGCTCGACGTTCGCATGTATTGCAGTTTTTTTCTTGCGTGGCTCGACTCCGTTTACTGTTTAATATCACAGAGCAAAACATACCGCTACAAACTTGCAAAGAAGTTGTATTTACCGCAATAAGTTCTTTTATAGTTGTGTTAAATCGGTTCATTTATTAGGCCGCCCGGAACGGTAGTATTGCTGGTGTTTCTTTTTTTCTGCGCGAGATCACCGAGCTCCGTCGGCCGATCGCCGCGAAACGTTGCCACGCGATCGGAAGTTAATTCCTTTTTATAATCTAGGTCCCAAAATTTCGCGGGCCCTTTCCCCCAAAAATTGAGGGCCAAAAGTGTGCAAAATTCGGCGCCATTTCGGACAACTTTTGACTTCGGTCGAAAATATCTTCGGAACGGGTGGATATATCCAAAATCGGAAAGACGTGATCGACAACGATTCCTCCCGCGTTCGGCGAAAAAAAATCCGGTGAATTTTGGTCCACTAACAACACAGTTCTAGAAGCATGAAGATCTTTCTGTGTATCGCTTCTCTCTGTTCGTCCTGAGCCTTTTCGTATTATGTTATTTGGGCCTTGGGTGAGTCTCAGTAAAGTTGGGTTGAGTTGAGTTGGGTTGTGTAGCGCAGAGTTGCTAAAAGTTTCTGTGGTGCAAAGAGGGCAACCAGGAAAATTTTCAAATAGCGTTTAAACAGCAGTTAAGCTGACCGCTTGTGAATTGAATGAAGCAAACCAACACATGTCGAAGCAGCGAAGGGCGCTTGCAAATGGTTCGATCATTTTATTGTTTTTTCCTGGTGTCCCTTCGCGAGTTAGTACGTATCATAAAATTTTTAAAATATTTGAAGTAAAAAAAAATAAAATCATTATTCAAAAAATCGATAAAACAGTGCAGTAGTAGCATTGTGTGATTTAAAAAAACTGTTGAAGGTGACAGTTCCAATAAGTATCCTATTATATCATGGAACAATGATTGATGTGCAGATGTTCTTCGGAAACGGGCGTCGGAAATGTCGGGAGGGAAGATATCCGGGAAAATGTTCGTCTTCCGGAGCGCATTAGAGCTGTTCACGTCTTGAGCGATATAAATATTATTTACGTTTTACTTATTTATCTACTTACAGCAGCCGGTGGTGCGGGTGCAGTGCGGTAGGTAATTAAGGCGTCCGACTGTTCAGATGGTCGACTATCGTCATCATTTCGGACGCTTTCGACGCTGATTCGCGGGTCGAGGGCTGCTGACTGGGCGTGTAGTGTATTCCCTCGGCGCCCGCCCGCCCGTCCGCCGGCTGATGACCAACGCACGTACGATAAATCGCGAGCCGCGCGAGCGCGCGATATTCGCATATAAATATTTCATAGATCGTAGTTGGTGGCCGTGGACCTCGGACCACCGGCCGGCACCTAGTAGCCTATATTATTATGCCTCTGCCGCTGGACACTGTTAAACGACGGACGACGGCGAAGACAACGTCGTCATTCTCAGGCGCGCAGTTTCTCAGATCGCGCTGTTCATCGTTCACTTCAGTCCCGTGCTGAATAGTAATAATAACAAGTTCCAAGTAATTTCGTAAGAGGCGAAATCGCTGATCGGTGCTGCCCCCTGGTAAATCATAAGTAGGCAAGTGCAATTTTTGGCTGGGGGTTTAACTCCCCCCCCCTCCCCAATCTCCTCTTCCCTTGGGGGTCAGGGACCCCCATCTAGGCCTAACACAGTGTTATTGGACCCCGCAAGTGTACGTGCCAAATAGCATGCAAATCCGTCGAACGGTTAAGGCAGGGTGCAGACGACAGACCACGCTACGGAGAAGTGGGTAGCTATAGGCGAAATCGCTTGAACTAGAGCGATTTCGTCTAATAACGCAGCACTTCAACTGCGTGCTTGACCACTAGAATAGACGTCTAGCCATTTCCGTGTTTGCTTTTAATTAAATGTATTCAATCCCGAGGTGTTTACTACTGTGGAGTGGGGGAGGGGTAAATAATAATGACAATAATAAATTGCTTTAGTACAGCTGCAGACAAGCCGCTATAACGCATGTATACAGTAAAACGCAAAGAACCAGCCAGGGCCAGGCTAAACTAGCATAGGCACACAAGTTTTCTCACAACGAAACATAACCAAACTTTGTTTTGATTTTGTTTTACGTCGTAGTATGGCGTCTCGCATCTGTCGTCTTGACATAGCTACCGTAAAACATTAGTTCCATCATCTCTATAAGCCAACGTGGCTCGTACTGTTTCAGAGTAGCTTTAGTGGGTTTTTAAACATTTTATTTCATTGCAACTTTTCATTGTTGTTAAGTAAGTAAGTAGGTAAGTAAGTAAAACGTAAATTTATAAAGCGCATAACGTTAAAAATAACATCGAATTAACACTTGTAATTCTTTATGCTCGATTACATAGGCTCTGCTAATAGCGACCGTGATGTGTTTGTTTAATAAGCAATAGTTTGCCGGTGTTTAACGAAGTTTAGTGCAGTTTCTGTCTGGACACACTAGTGCAGATAATGGCAATCGGAACGGTCTGTGTTCTGTTCCGCTTGCCCGTTGATCTTTGGCTAATACGGATTCGGCGGTCAACCAGTGCGCCGATTGCGCTCCGGTTTATCCGTCATCGGTCAGCCTCGGTAGAGCGATGGATGGATGGATAGATGAATATTGATAGCAGTATATCACATCGCTGCCCGGCGGAACTATACGCAGGCTCGCTGACTCATCGAATCTTTGAAGAGTCGTTGCCGATATCGATTCTAGGCACGGACGGACGGACGGACAGAGCGCTCCGCTAGCCTGCGTTAAGACGGATGGTAACGGCGGAGGTCATGTGTGCTGGTGGGTGCAGGTGCGTTGTTTAGTACTGAGACGGTAGCGACTGGTCACGCGGCGCTCAAGCTTGCTCTCCAGCCGTACAATCGCACGCTGCAACTGACCACTTACAGCACCGTCGATGACGTCGTCAACCGCTTCGATTTCATCCAGTCCTGTGAGTATACAGCCAACTCCCGTTGTCATCAATACATTCTATTGCATATCAATGTCGTAATCTAACGGTATTCTTGCTATTGAACAATAAAACTTACTTATTTACTTACTTTATCACAGTTTTGTTCACACGTTTAGTCTTAGTTTCTTTTGTTATTTAGTTGCCCCTGCAGCTGCAGTATGTTTCCATGTACAATTTGTTTTTTTGCGCACATATACGTGTTTTGTTTGTTTGTATGTATTGACGTGAATTACAGTTATTGATCTGTTAAAGGTGGCCAGCATTGATGGGCTTGGGCATTTTCTGGCAGCCTGCAGTACATGTTGTTACATTTTAGTGTTGTATTGACTTTTGTTATATTTGTCTGGCAAAATAAATTTTATTCTTCGTAGTAATCGTACTAGTAACGGTATTTGTAATAATAATAATAATAATAATGATAATGATAAGAGTACAGTGTCAGCATCTAAACTGCGATGTTAGTCATAGTTGTTTGTCTGAAAATTTCAGCGATCGTTTCGGTGTTTGGAATTAAGATAATTTATACGAATGTACAAATAACTAAATTTCAAATTTATTGACATTTGAATACGGCGAGCGTATGGTATATGAGTACGGGTATATTCGGAATCATTTAGTTGAACTGCTGAAACATCACTTCTTCGCGTCAGCAGTTTGATCCGATATGTTGCCTCATAAAACGAAGCTTAGTGCCGACAGTCACGTAAAAGTTAATTTCAGAGAAAAAAAACTTACCGTACCGGTATGCTAAACTTTATGAACATTTCATAATCCGTAATTTGTATGTCTAACAGTCACTCATACTTTGTTGATAATACGGCATAATAGACACGTGTAATCTGGTTCGGATTCTGTTAGATTGCGTTGTAGGTATTTTACAGCGTTGTGTTTATCGTTTTGCTCTGATGACACGCCTGCGTGGCGAGAACGTCATTACATGTTCAGTCAATCAACCAATCATTTTAATGTACTGAACCATATCATACACATACACGAAATAGTACAAAAGGAAAAAAATGCACATAAACATTTTTTCTACCATTTGTGGTGTTCATTTTCATATGAACAGTACAACAGGGAGTAGCGAAAGAGCGTTAGCACCGTAAATTACTACCTTTTTTCCAATGGAACAATTTTGCTGCTTATATTATTAATCAATCAGACATAAAAAGTAACCATACAAGGTAAATTTAATATACAGATATCAAGAACTTTTCATAGTTGAACTTAAAACTAGCTACAGAAGGCAAAATATGAAAATCTGGTTTAACTGATTCCATACAATGGGTTTCGTAAATATTATAGATCGTTTTCTAAGGATGGTTCTAACAGCTGGCAAGTGAAGCGTGATTGTTCGTAATGTACTAAGTCTACGTACACGGCATAGAGCAGACAGCTGCTGGCTGTGAGTCGAGTAGCGATGAGCGGTCGTCAGCGTTCCGTGCATGATCGATTATTTCTCGACATCTTCCCGCCACACGCCGATAATGAATTGCGTTTATGTCACGAGCAAGAAAGCCCGCGACGAACAAGCGAAGGAACAAATGAATCGGTTTGTTCATCATTAAATTTGCACGGTTGATTTCAAATGCCGTTTAATCCTTCCAAGGCAGTGAATGACAAATTGAGTAAACAGGCGCAACGTTAGTCATTATTTTATAACAGATATATACATATATAATAACATCCGGCATATCTCAGCTTTCCAAAACAAATTCGAAGACAGACTTACTGCTAAAAATAACTGAATATATAAATGCTGAAAGACTATAAACAGAAAGCGAAATACAAGCAGACTAACTTTAAAACGAGAACACAAATTGCGCAGATAAACAAAAATGGTACAAGTAAGCCATTTGCAACAAACTATACACTGTGTCCCAATAAGAATGTCGTGAATAACTGCCTCAAACTAAAACTGTCCTTAATGTAAATTAGTGAATAATATTTATTATTTTGTTTCGAAGGAGCACACAAAATTTGGGGCAAAATTATGAACCACAAACTAAGAAATCGAATTTTAAAGCAATGTCATTTTTAGATACCGGTACAAACAGCTCTTCACGGGTGCCTTCTGTATTGACGTCATCGCCACATCACTGTTGTGTAAATGTTTCCATAAGAGCCGTAATTAAAGTGATGCGTCAAGAAAACGGTTATGGAGCGAAGAAGTTTCTCATCAAAAAGTTGCTGAACAAAAACTGGTCTCCGTCATCTTTGAATAACTTGCTGACAAAGAGACTCATCAAACCGGTACTGTGGATTGCAAACCCGGCAGACGCAGATTGCTCAGAACGTTGATGCAGCTAAGGAGCTGGTATTAACTCAAGAGAATGCACCGGACACTCACAAAACTGAAATTTCCAAAACATCAGTGCACAGGATCGTGAAACACGAATTGGTAAAACTGCAATGTGAAGCTGCTGTGTTGCAAACTTCACATTTTAGTGGTGTGTTTTAAATGAAACTAAAGTTGTTGTTGTGTGTGTTTTTTAGAAACTTGTACGTCGATCTGTTTGACTTCGTGTAGAGTTATTATGTGTAAATTTTCAGACAATACTGACAAGATTTTGTTTGTTTCGGGGTCCACTTTTATTGGGACACAGCGTAAATAGAGTAACTGTGGCTTTCAGGAGTTTGTAACAACAGATAGTCTACAAATCAAATACACGTATTTTATTCTGCTTTAAAGCACGGTCATTTTTAGGTCTTCGCCTTGATGCAGTGATGTTTCCCTTCAACGACTATCTATAAATTTGTTTCATAAGACAGTGAGCCACTTTATACGTTTAATGTTTAACATGCCCAACGGTGAAACTCGGAGACATGAAGTCTAATGAAGACATCGGCAGGATCGTTTTATTTTCCTACAATGCCATCACGGTTTATGTTGAGATGTGAATTCTGAGAAAACTGCATAGTGTTGACTTGGGTGGCGGCTCTGTGTGTCCGTCGAGGAACGCTTTCGTTGGGCGAATTGCTGTGATTTTATTTTGTGCATAAAACCTGACGGTTTCGTTTAACCTTTCGAGCACCTGATTTCGCAACAGATGGCTGCTCTATAGGCGACGTTGACGGCAGGCCCTTAGCATCGACGGCGTTATGAACGCCGTCTTATTATGCTATAAACTGCGCGTAAATTGCCTCGTAAAATTCCTCGACGTTATACGTCGATCGATGCTAATGTGCGCGATACCTTTGGCCGTTTAGGCACGCAGCGCAAGCTGCAGCTGCTGTGACTGGCTGTATCGTTTTGTTGCAGACTACGTCAGAATGGACGGCGGATTCTAGTAGGCATAGGCGTTTGTAGCTAATAACCAAATTTGACTCCCGTTAAGTAATCCTCGTTAGCTTGTCTGTCGCCTGCCCATGCAGGTTCAGCGGCGTATTTTTAGCACGGCAGCATAGCTGTGCATCTGTTGCTGCAGGTTACAAACGAGGCAACTTGCGCATGTCATGCAGCACCGTGTAACTTAACAGCAGAGATGATCGTGATGACCGAGAACCGGAAATGGCCGTGGAAACCGGAAATACTTACATTTCTGGAACTGTGACAGATAGCGTCGAAATTCCAGCATAAAATTGAAGATTTCAGACCACAGCGAGCTCGACAAAAGTGTGGCAAAGTGGTCGCGACAACGACGGACAGCTTCATGGGACATTAAAAAGTAAAAGCAAAGTTAGGTTATATTATAGTGCGCTCTAAAACTTAGCTTAGAGCTTAGCTTAATCTAGCGCACTTAATACACTTAATAACCATAACCACTTAGGCGCCGAAAACTCCCTTTTGTACCCCAGTTTCTTGGAGCTGAGAAACTGGGGAGGCAATGTGTGTAAACAACTTGCCCAAGGTTGCTACCCAATGGAATAGTGGC
>Ga0056124_1000295_pt1 | contig 15255 bp, 9 predicted proteins | sample WorMetHEROISLAND_2_FD_70069 | JGI IMG/M metagenome (GOLD analysis project Ga0056124, IMG submission 70069) | Marine gutless worms symbiont microbial communities from Max Planck institute for Marine Microbiology, Germany - Olavius sp. 4 HERON ISLAND | ecosystem: Host-associated > Annelida >... | reverse complement strand
CTGTTTTGTTGCGAGTGTTATGTGTTGTAATTTGTAGACGTCTTTGGCATTGAAGTGAATACGGACGTTGAGTTGGAATCTATTCCAAAGCATTGTTTACTGCCAACAGAGGTTGCACAGATGACTCAAGTGTGTGACGTTTTCTTCTTATCAGTGTTTGTTTTGGAGCAAAGACCTCAGTGTGATAAAAACTCATGTTGGCAGTTTCTGGATAATTATATTGACATAGAATACAGTGTAATCAAGTAACAGTAATAGAGTCACTTTCAAGGTTAGTATTATAGTACAGCTATATAGTTTGGGGGCTGGGCTGAAATTTATTAATTGGCCTGACATTGGGCCATCCAGGCAGACCAAGTATACCCATCTAGCACCATTCTCTCGAGGCCATGGCACTGAGCATTTCTACAGAAGTTGACTGAAACCTATTTCCTCAGTTTCAGCCATATTTGAATATTTTGAAACTATGTTGCTTAGTTGCACAGAAACTGTAATAATAAATCATGATACAGTTTTGGCCAGAACCATAGTTATTTGTCTCAATCATTGCCATTATGTAGCGCAGAATTGATTTGATTATGTGCACAACTTGAGAGTGTATGTATATGTTTCATCATGGTCTAGAGTGTACTACGCGAGTTTAACTCTTGATTGGAGTGAGATTGTCCGCAGTTCTAACACTGTAGAGACACTGCCGTGAGAGACAGGAGGATGAAGTAGTTATAAAATAAGTAAATACATGGAACATGGTGATAGTGGAATATTTTGAAATGGTTTTATGGGTGCAGGTCGCGAACTGGCTAAAGGTCGTTCAGTTCGAAAGCCGATCAGCACAGTCAGAAGGTGAACATCATAAGTTGTGACAGCCTTATATTAAGAGTGTTGAAAGTTTTGCTGCAAGTAGTATTAGTAGCACTAACGTTGAAAGGCTGATCTTATCATATGTTTATATCTACTGTTGTTTGCTTTATAATTTAGTTTTGTTTTTTTAATTGTTATTTAAATTTTCTGCTAAAATAGATGGTAATTTGTATTTGAAAGTTGCTGCCACCAATTTGTACCATTTTTGTCTAGAAACTGAAATCATCACATTTTACTTAAAAATTTGTCGGTGTCTGTCTTCAGTTTCTACAAAGCATGACTTGGAGTGAGATCTGTTGACCAAGCAATGTACTTGTAGTAGGTGGGTCAGTCGTGTCTGGTGTAAGAAATGGTAAGAAGGATTCGGACGTGAATTCCAATGCAGATCCACAACTGTGTGTTGACAGAGGTTTGTTTCATCACGTATAGAGATGCCTATGGGCATGTTTTGTTTACATTACATCAAATTTATAGTGGAAAGTGCCAAAGCACTTCGGTCACTTAATAATAATAATAATAATAATAATACAATTTCTATAGCGCCATAACGTCCTAAAATACAGAGGCGCTGCACTTTACAGTCTGCTACCAAAAAGAAGCTGAAAAGGACAGTTTTGAGTTTTGTCTTGAACGATGGCAGGCATTGTGTTGATGTCACTTCTGATGGCAGACTGTTCCAAATTTGTGTGGTTACATATTACCGCTACTTCCAAGCTCTGGTATGTATTTGTTTAAGCCACTGATGTGTCTAGAGGTATCTCTCAAGTTAAGCCAATCTTTCAAATGCAAAGTTGTGGGCATAGTTGGAGCAGGACTTTCTGCAGATTTTATGCCTTTCTGTTACCAACCAACAGCCGCTTCGGTGCATTGATACTGCTGTCAACCTGGCAACAGTTTTGCTACATGCCCTTTGTTGAGAATCTAGTGAATGTGAAACATCATTTTCACAAAGGTTGTGTCACATCAGTGGTGTAGGCTAGGTGCATCGGGTGCAGGTGCACCCCCAAGATGACTGAGTAGACACATTTTCTCAGCAGCTTCAAAATTGGTTTAGTACGTGTCTATTTACGACAATGAGATGACGTTTGCAGCCACTAGATGCATTATCTGGGCTTTTAATGCATCCAGAATGTATTTGCAGTTGGGGCTTAACCCTGAACCACACTGGGGGAGCTTACACTACATTGCTGCTCGAGACCCTCTAACTGGTGGGGAGGGGACTTGCTGCCCCTCTCCAAAACCCTTTCCCACTCTCGGCCTTCGATCTTCAATTTCAAACAATGATGGCAAGACAATAACAGTAATATAAGTGCCATAAGTAGATGGTTGAATCTTCGATCACCTTATATTACTGTTAGTGTCTTGCCATCATTGTTTGATAGCATCTTCAACCCTGCACACTAATGGTACGTTATTGACTGGTGTTGATTCTGTTCTTTCATGTTTAGAGTCACAGCAGTCTAGTCGTAGGTGGACAAGTGAAGCTGATGAAAAGGAGATGGTTGCATTTGTACGTCCACACCCACCACAAGTTCCTTCATCCAAGGCGACCCGTCGGAGACCACGAGTCAAAAGTGCTGGAAGTGACCAAACGCCTCCTGCCAGTGCTACAGGTGATCGTCAGTTGATCACTAAGGCGTGTGCACAGCGATAGAAATGGACTTGCTTAGTAGCTTAGTACACTCATGCCCGGTTTTTGAAACCAGGGGTCCATGAATTTTGAGTTACCCCTGGCTTTAGAAAAAAACAGCATTTCAGAAACCTCTTACCCAGTTGGGGCAACTTGCCAAAAGTTTTAACCCTGCATCATCGGCGGGGTAACCCAGGGGTAAACACAGGACAAGTAAAATGACTGCTCACTTTGACGACGATGATGATTCGATCTTCTCAACACATTTCACTCTACAGCTGGTATTCTGATTAAGTTGATAATGACACATAAACATTTTGTTTAATATCATCATTTAAAAAAAGATATTTAATATATATTTTTGCTCGTATTTCGTTTAACATCATATTTTTGTTTAACATCATATTGAGGTTGCTATAGGTTTGCAGAAGCATTTTACGGCTAAGCCGGCATCAGACGATCAATAAAGTTGGCCAACTTTTTGGGCGTGGTTTAGTTTCCAAATACAATCAGCTGATGAAATCGTTGAACCATGACACGTGTCACTTGTCACGTCACGATTGTGACGTCAAAAAAATGGCAGCCAATAAGGACGCCGACGCTTTTATGTTGCTTTATTTTTTGACTGCGAAGCAACATAAAAAGCGGACGATATGGGTCCGGCGTTGGTTACTCGACAGGTAAGCAATTTGCTGGGCGTACATTTCATCAGCTGATTGTCTTTGGAAACTAAACCACGCCCTAGAAGTTGGCCAACTTTATCGATCGTCTGACGCCAGCTTTAGTGAATTGTTGCTTGTAACGTTGTAAATAGTGCTTTGTATCTGAGTCATTCGCTAGGTGGCAGCGCTGAAAACGACCAAAGGATAAATAAACTTGGCTTCCCACAGTCATGTGGTCGTTATCGACCAATTGGGTGCCTGTTTACAAAGTTTGCCAAGTTACCCCTGGGCTAATAAACCCGAGGGTAACCCGAGTGGCAAAACACCAAAATTTACCCCAAGATTCACCCCCATAGTAACCATCTGATCTCGGGTTAACTAACCCGAGGTTTGCCCCTCATTTTAAAAACCGGGCAGTGGAGAAATGAAATGAAATGAACTGCTAGTTTGTTTGCTTAGTAAAGTCCGTTCAATGCAGCTGAAATGAACTGAACTGTAACTTGCAATTGTCTCAGTTCAGTTCCATTCCTTCGATTGGGACACTCCTCTAGAGGCAATTGAACTGGCTAGTTTCGTTTGGTCGCTCAGTACACATCTTAGACACAACTGAACTCAACTGAGCTTTGAGTTCAGTGCATTTTCGTTGCTCTGTACACGCTTTTAGACGCGACCATCAAGCTCAGAGCCGATCAGTTCTTGCTGACTGTCAGTATGCACTGTGATGGATCAGTCCATTTGTCTCTCACATCTGCTACGTCAACTGTCTTCAGTTTCGAATGACCTCGAATGGATTTTGAAGCTGTCTCACTTTTACAACTTGGGCGACCATGGTTATTTGCGGCCGGACAAAAAATGAACACCAAAATTTAATCTGAAGTCAGCATGAACATATTTTATGTGCTTTTGACATGGTCGTGTGATGCTTTTGGTGAGGTTTTTTTTGTACGAAAATTTCTGTATTCAGCAACAAACGTCGTTGCTGCAGAACCGTTTTGTCGTACTTTTTGTGCGTCTGCCATCTGCCAGTAGGTGGAGCTGGAGACATAATGTTTTGTGCGCCTGTGTTTTTGTGGATTGATAGATTTCCACCAAACCTTTGCTAGTGGTGCATCTTGGGACACAGATGAACTGATTATGTTTTTTGGCGTCAGAAGGTCAACAGGTCAACATTTCCGCTGCTTTGTGTTGAGTTTTGACAGTATAGTTACAACCTTGATGTCAAGTGAATGTGGCGTGTGAATTGTGCTTGCTAGTGTCAAGAGATGGTGACGCATTGCACGCTTCAAAGTCGGCAGCACGAGTGGATGTCGTAGCCACTGATGCTGAAGTGGACAGCATCATGCAAGCGATGAGCATGAAGTCAGGTCGGATTTCTCATGTCTCATATTATCATGTAAGCAGGGTGGATACTGTCAAATAATAATAATGCCAGTACCAATGTTTATGGTGCTGTCATCATGGCACTGCCATTGCAAGAGTTCGGCTTATGTGATAAACGTAGCACTCAGCGCCAGGTGGCGGCCAACTTTTGGACGAAGTCGATCAGCCTGAGCCAACAGATCCACCTATAGGCAGTTATAGCGACTACATACACGGTTCAACATTGTTCTTTATTGTTCTTGACCTCAACGCCAAATACGTGGATGCGATTGGTCCAAATTGCGTCACGTGGCGTTCACTAAACCGCACTAATGCCTGGCTGGGCATACAAAACTCACTAATGCCCTCATTAATATTTATGATATTTCTAAAGAACACTTGGAGCCACTCGACTGACAAATCTAAATCACAGTTTTTCACGTTTATTTCTCTCATGAAAATGTACAATAATTCTGATTAAATATAATAGATAGATTCCTAATTTTCTAAATAGTCCTAATTGCAGTCAAAAGCTAAAAACTTAGGTTTTTCAGACCAATTTTCCATCTTTTCATGATGCAGGTACTGTTGTTAAATGACAGAAGACTATCCTGCTGCTGAAAACTGGCCTACTTCACAGCATTAATGAAAATTTTAAGCACAGTTAAGATGGCCATAAAAGAAGAAAGCAAGCTACTGTAAAGTAATTTTTTCCACTGAATTAAATTTTTGCAGCATTAATTTTTGTTACCAGTAATCATGGTAAATTCGTTTCCAAAACTGTGAATAATATGCAGTTAAAATACTTAATTGTGCAGTTAATGCAATTAAAAACAATTGGTCATTGGACAACTCTGCTAGTTCTGCTGATTTTTATTAAAGTATTTGAATGATTGAGTAATTGATTGATAGACTGATAGGTAGTTGTTCGATGCTCGTCGTTAATGTCAGTTGTAGCATGTCAATGATACTGCTGTGTAGAACCGAACTCACACAGTGACTCGCAAGGTGCTGCTGAAGAAAGTGACTTGGAGTCTATCACTGATGTGATCAGTGCATTGAAAAACAGCAGATCAGATCTCAAGTAAGTTTGTGGCTTGGTGGCGCAATGGTTAGAACGTTGGACTTAACAATCAAAAGTTTCTGAGTTTGATTTCCGTTCGGGTCGCTATCAACTGTTACTACCTGGATGGCTGACTGTCTGCAGCCAGGGTAAACCATCTGAGTATATAACCATCCACCAAGGTTAACTCAGCCTTCCATTCCTCCAAGTTAGGTAAATCGAGTACCCGATTGCTTGGCTGGGGTTAAGGTGGGGAGCATTCACCTGTGTCGCGTGGCAGATAACACTGTTATTCCATATGGTAGGTGACGCTCCGTATCTCTAAGATGCGTTTCCCAGAAAGAGCTTTACACCCCTTTAATCTTTCTTAACATTTAACGTGCAGATTCCGTCACTCAAGTCTACTAGAATGGGTGACTGTCTGCAGCCATCTTGGTATATAACCATCACCAAGGTCAACTCAGCATTCTATCCCTCTTGGGTAGGTAAATTGGGTACCAGCATGCTTGGCTGGGATTAAGGCAGGCGTATTTACCTGTGTCAGGTGGCTGGTAACACTGTGTGACTGTGATCCCATGTGGCAGATGACACTCGGTAGCTCTTCGATGGGTTTCCCATAAAGAGCTGTACACACCTTTAATCTTTAAGGTTCACTGCTTCACTGCTGATCTTATTCTAACAAACCAGTGTGCCTTTCTTCAGTTCATAAGGTCATAGGTCAGGATTGGGCAGTGGGCTGACGTATTTTTAGTTTTTAACGATACCGTATTACTTTGATGATATCAGTTGTTCATGTGTCTCTGCATTCGTTGATTGCAGACATAGCAGAGAAAACAGCCAAGTCTACACGTTCTCGTCACCACCGACAGTCATACCGTCACCGCGAATACGCATTTCTCCTCCGAGATTTGCTGATGCTGTGAAGATGTCTGTGTCGGATTCTTCACTGCAGCCCGATGCGATGAACTTGACAGCTACCGATGATAGCAGTACAGAACCGGACCTCAACAGCAGTCAATCAACAGCCGCAGCTGTCTCGCCGGACAGACTTGGATCCTGCTCTAGTGACAATGAAAAACTGCCCAGTGCTACCATGAGCCGGCTGAGTCCTATGCAAAGTATTCGACGTAGCTCTCTCCGTGAAATACCAGAAGATGAAATAAGACGATCTGGGGTTAGTAACCTTTCAATTGTGTTATATTGTGGTGTTAAATTTTCGTGTTTGATTTTCTATGTGAGCTGCAGCGATCATGAACAGACATTCATGGCCAGCCGTGATCTTCCAATCTGATGCTGATCTGTATGTATTTTGCGGAGGCTGGTATTATACTGTTGTTATTCCCACTTGCACTAGTAAATGAACGTCATAGTTTGATAATAGTAAAAAGTGAAAATGCAAAGAAGTGTAGCTCTGTTCGTTTTTTACCAATGCCCCAACAAATTTGGGAGGAGGGCTCCAAATTTCAGTATTTTTAAAGTGTGGCCCATTTGCCATCGTATGGCGAAGTTTCGCAGCGATTGGCTGAAGGATTACATGCTAAAAAAAGAAGATATACCGGGTAAACGTCAGCAGCAAAACATAATGGCCTGGCCTTAGCGCATAAATGGCGGTCATAATACCTACAGCTGCTGAAATTGATGATCAATCAAACGAATCATCGGTAAAAATCTTTAACAATTGATAAAATTTTAATCATCAAACTTTCGATTCGTCATGTCAGTAAAAACATTGCAGCTCACTGACTGAAATATTTGCTAAACACGAAAATGCATTTTCTTTGGCAGTTGCCACTGTTTGCTGTCGACTGAAATTAAGTGTTAATTAATTTATTTCAAGTTAACTACTAAAAGAATTCTAATCATATTTGTAATAATAACCAGTGTTGGTGGTGTGTAGGGTGAGAGGCCGTACTGTTTCACTAAATACCAGACTGCAGATGACGAGTTGTCCGAGTCGTTTGAGCAGCAGATGTTGCTTGAGATGAAGCGCGATGCTGCCTTGTGTGGTGAAGACATGGATGGAATGGAGTCGTCCGGGAAACACAACAGCAGGACATTGCTCAGCTCACAGCTGAGGTACGGTGAGGACCCACCAAGCGACTCCAGCGACGACGATACGTCAACATTCAAGTCTCCGGTCTGTGTACTCGGTATTCACCTATAGCCAGAAATAAAATTCTGGCACAAATCCATTAACAGGAAGCACTTGGAGGGCACAAACCTCGCATCTAGAAGTTTCATTTCCAGATCTGGTTCCGGTATTCCAGATTGGATTGCCAGAAAAATCTAAGCACTTACTTCTTGGGCCCAACCAGTCGAAAATGTGTTCACAATCTTTGAGTCGTAGACTGTCTGGTGTGTTTTGTCTTCCTCTTTCTCTGTGACCTTTTAGTGTCCACTGTACTGCTTGTTAGTCAACTCTCAGCTACTACAGCAATATGCTTATTTATTACCATGTGAATTTTGAGAATTTGTACTTTTTTATAGTTATGTTTGACAGTTTATTTGTTATGTTTATTTGCGATTGCAGAAATATTTTCCAAAGCACCGTCCATCATACGATTACCAAGAAGAGATAGCTAACCTTGGTCGGCGGTTTCTTGGTTCATCGAATGCCGGGTGATTGTCATTAATACATAATACTGTCTTTTTCTCATTGTGTTGATATGAAATGATACTTTCTTTCTGGTGTTACGTGGTATTACCGTACAATGCAGGGTAAGACAGAGAATGGACCTATTTGAACGTTGATAACTTAGCGACGGTTAGTGGTAGAAAGGCGCATGATATGTCAGAAGTTTCTGATTTTAGTATAGAAAAAGCGTAGAACTTGGCATGTCAGTGCATTTAAATATTCTTTGCCTGATTTACATAAATCTTCTTTGAAAATTAATAATGCTCAGTTGACAAGAACGCATGGATTTAACTCAATTTTCATTCATCATTCAGTGAAATAACAATAATCATTATCATACACGTTTAGTTCAGATGAAATTCGACATGGGCACCCTTTGCCTTGATAACCATCATCAGTCTTTTGGCAGCTGATTGATCACTGGATTCAACATGTCCTGGATCACCTGAGCCAACAGTCGATTAGCACGTGTTTCACTTGGTCTTAAATTTTGTGACGATACCGTCTGTTGCAACGCCCTCACACCGAATAATCCACAAAATTTATATCCGGACTATTTGGTGGCCGGTTTTTGAGTTCAGTGAACTCGGGCACATGGGAGTGGAGGCAAAGAACAATGATGTCACAATGATGCTGCTGCATTTGCAAAGAATATTTAAACACAGCGTTAACGTTAACTATTAATTGGTAGCTAATCTTCTTCTTGCACTATTTTTGTTGCCATTTCGCTGTGCGATGAATGAAAATTGACTTAAATCCGTGTGTTACTGTGAAATTCAGTGTAAGTTCAGGGGTGGTGAAGATCTATGCAAATTAAGCAAAGAATATTTAAATGCATCACTATGTAAGTTCTCACTTTTTCTGTACAACATTAAGTTATCACCGCCGAAATTGGTCGGGTTTTTTTGACCCACCCTGTATGTAATGCACTGTGCAGTTGATGTCTGTGAGTATGCTTATAAAATATGGTTGCATTGTTATGCTGTAGGGAATGGGAAAGTCCACGAATAGTGTCGTCAACTGCAACTTTGAATAGCAGTCGTGATATTGACACAATGGCAATTCCTCAGGGTTAGTGCAACCAAATATCTTTGGATGTGTTAATTGAAGTGATGTCTCAATCATACTGCTGCATTTGCAAATAATATTTAAACACAGCATCAAAAAAAAGCTATTACTTGGTAGCTAATTTTTTGAAATTGAAATTCTGAGTTGGTTTGTAACTAACATAATTCTTTCAGTTCACCATGCAGCTTATATAGAGCTTGTTGACAGCTCGCAGACTTTAGAATTGACCGTTGCTGTTCTGTGTTCCCGATGATGCTGAAGACGCCTGGCAATCAGTCCACCGAACAATCATGTCCTCGGCAGAAGCTACACTTCCCAAGCAGACATCGCGGAGACGCCCATGTCTCTTGTCAGACATGCTTGAAGTTCTAAAGTCGAAGGGGGAGGCCAGACTGGCTGGGCAATCAGAGGAACATCGCCGGCTGAAAGGTGTATTCAAGGCATTCATCACCATTCCTGAAAAGTGTCTTCCGGTTCCGATGTCTGCTAAGTAGTTGCCATTTCTTTTTCGCTACTTGCTACCGATTGAATAAATTTACGTACCAAACGGTATAGAAAATGCCTACTGGTTCTGGTTTATGGCATTTTCTACGCCATTTGGTACATAAATTTATTCGATCGGTAGTAAGTAGTGAAAAAGAGGTGGCAACTGCATGATGCATTTCAGGAATGGTGATAAACCGAATTGGGAAATGAATACCAATCTCCGACTTGAGTGTCCATCTGCATTTTGTTGCAGCTGTTTATTGTTTGATATATTGACATAATTATTGTTGTTTTAGTGACGTCAACATGGGAAGTGCCTTCACCGCCGAAGAACTTACACAGTCAGACTAATGATGCTGCCAGCAGTTCTCAAGCTGATGAAGAACTGGATCTGCTGTTCGACCCTCAACTGCAGTGCTTTTATGATCCAAAGACGTGTAAATATTACAAACTGATCATGTGATGCATGTTAAGACACTGAAGACTGTAATATTACAGACATGTAGCTAAGAACGGTTTGATGTATTGGCCAGAATCAACAAGCAATGCATAAATATAACCAAAACCCCACCATCAGATGCGATTTTCAACCACAAAACACCAAAAAATGCACCAGTGGCCAGAGCTTTGCCCTTGGACCCCACTTGGAGAGCTTACAGCATACCGGCCAAGACCCGTAGCTCATTAATGAAAGGTCGCTTTGCAGCCCAGGGTTTGACCCCCTTTGGAAAAGTCTGGCTACAGGCCTGTATTGTTGCATCATGTTTGCTTTCAGTGATAGTATGCAGTAGTCCCCGGAACCGCCGTCATGCACCGCCACTGTTAAGTGTTAAGGCCTCAAACCACAACCAGCCGTCAAGTCACCAAGATTCCATGCCGCCGCTGTCGATAAGCTAGCGGCTTAGCAAAAAATGAAATCAAACAATATGTATAATACTGTGATGTGGTCACAGTGCTGCAAGCAGAGCCGTCAGCGCGAGTGGGCGTGGCCTCATCACAGTGCCAGGGGTGACAAATCAGTGACAGTGATTGACTGGCATGACCTGCAATGAATATTAATGAGCATCACTTTATTTTAACATTAATGTTTGACTATTATGACTGTGTTTGCACTTTGGATGGTAGTCTTTTGTGGTTACATGTTTTTGGCCATTTACTAGTTTTTTACATTGTGCCTTTTGATGACACGATTGTGCTGTGCTCAATGCTGTAGTGTACTAGGAGCTACCGATGTAGTGATTACTAGTGAGTGAAGCAGCAGTTACTCAGATGTGACTGGATTGGAAAATGGTAGTTTCTCGTACGTTATTACGAATCAGGAGCCATTGGGTCTCAAAAATTACTATCAGTGACATACGTCTTAATGGTTTAAACTGCTAAGCCAGCCACTAAGGTTTAGCAGTCTAACTAGCCGATAGCGGTTTAAACCACTAAGCCAGCTGTCAAGGCTTCAGATCAGTTAAGGCCCTAACAACAGGTTCCAGGGACTAGTATGCAGCTACTTGTTATTTATCGACTACCTCTGTCTAGTCACACTGGCGCATAAAGGTGAAGTCATGACATTTTACTGTGTAATTAGTCTAATCGTTTGACTGAAGTTGTTACTGCATATGTGCTCCGACTGCCTTTGTGAACTACCATCACTTGTTATTTGTTACTGCAGAAATGGTAACCTTTGGATTTTCTGCACATTTGTGTAAACAAATAGCAGGATTGTTATGGCAATATTGTATTGGTATTGGTAGTGTTGCCAATACGTTTTTAAGTATTGCCAAACTATCCCAATACTTTTGTGTACTATTTGCAATACTTTTATTGAGTATCGGTAGCTGAAATATACCAATACAAATAAGCAATGGAAAAGTTTTGATATTGGTGCTGCAATACTTTTTAACAAATTCTTTGGCAGTTTGGCAAAATTTTTAAAAGTATTGTTAACAACCCTGACAAGTAGTGACCCAGAATGTGCCTGATTATCAAGTCATTCCGTTTACTGTCGATTTCTGCAGTGTTTAGCAACTGTGATATTTGTGTTGTGTGCTGTGGTTTAAGTGATTAAAAACAATGCAGCAGAAATTTTAATATTCTCTCAGCTTATCTGCTCACGCAGTAATATGTAATTTGTACACACCATAAGCAGTAGTGGCACTGTAGTGCTGTGAAAGGTTTGTGACAGTTTCTTGTTGCCAACCTCACTTGGAGAACTATTATATCCAATGACAGATCTTAGTTTCCAACTTGAACAATTATACTGCATTGCATATTTCAATAAAGTAACAGGCTACTGAAAGTAAATCAACTATTAATTTTCAGAGCTGCAACTGTTGCACTGTCATTAAGTATGACTGTATGAATATACTCAAGTGAAAGTGGAGTAGGGATGCACTGGATTTCAGTAGCTTTCATAGCACTTGCAGGTCTGGCATCAGTTAACTTCTGGTTCTGGCAAAACTGAATTTGCTCAGATTTCAGCACAGCTGCAGTACAGGTCAACAGTTTACAGCAAAATTGATGAAAATAGACTTTAGACTTAGTTTGAGGCACTCTTAGTGGCAGTGGACTCAACTAGCACAATGACATTACATGATTACAAAATGTTTTTAGTTTCTCGTTAGTGAACGTTTATATTGTGTAGACTGTAGAAAACCAAGAAATGCAGGATTTTTTCAATCCAGCACCAGCTGCATTTGAAGATGCAAATCAGAGCAATTTGGTTCCAGGCAGATTTTGAAAACTAATGCAGTACATAACTATAGTGCATTAGCATAAAATGAGCAACACTGTGTAAAAATGGAAAAAACAGCATGTTTATTTCAACTGCATTTTGTCAAAGCCACATATATGCTCCATCAGCAAAAAGTAATAACTGGGTAGAAATTGTCATAATACTTATAATTCACATTTTTTCAGATGTAGTTTTAACTCTACCGACAAAATGCCATCAAACAGACTCTAAAATTCTTTGATGTTAAGTCAGCTAAGCTTGAAGAGGGTTTCGTAGCACAAGAATGACAGAATCTCCACGGAGGAACATCTTCGAGATGTATCGGTCCTTGTTGACAGGCTTCGACTTCTTTTTGCCTTTACCAGTTTTTGGTACCTCTGTCCACATCTCCTTTACATTCTCCATCACCATATTGCAGTGCCTGAAACATCAAAATAACTTTGTCCTGAAATATTTTAAAATACACAATCATTCCTGTTGTATAAAATGTGCCATATACTGTCTTGCATGTGCTACACCTAAATGCAACATTTTCAATTAAATGGATCACACAGTGGCTAAAATATAGCTTATTATTATTTTCTTGCTGCTGACAAATTAAATGCTGTGAAAACATGACACTCAACTACCTGTCGAATGCCTTGACACGTCCCAGTAGCTTCTTGTTGTTACGACAGTTGATGAGGACCTGTGTGTTATTCTTGACCGATTGCGTCAACACTGACAATGGCCCTGTGTTGAATTCTTCCTGTTCTTTCTGGGCTAGCTCCTCTGGCGTCATTTCACTCTTCGGCTTCTGAACAAGAGACCTACAAATGTAAGGTGACATATTCAAAATCACTACATTCATTCAGTACTAACAACTATCAATCTAATGCAAGCATGGCAAGAAAAGAGCATCACACAAAGTTTCTCGAAACTGTCACCAAAGTTCACTAACCCATAAAAATTACATGCAAAATTCACCAACCAGAGAACCCCTAATCCTAACACTAATGGTACCTTAACCATAACCCTATTTCTAACCCAAAACCTAACCCTAGATCTCTATTTCAAACTTCAGGGTGACCTATAGTGCCGAGTTTCACATTAAGGCGTTATTGTCAAAGGCCTCACAGAATGTACTCAACGACTTCAACATGGTAACCCTGCTACGGAATGCGGATAGCACACCACTCAGATACGGAGCAAACATCAAGTCCACCAATGGGATGGTCTAAAGCCAATGGGCCAACGGGTTGCAGTAATGGCCAGATGAACGGCCCGCTACAGGCCGGTTTACATGCTTGTATTGTAATTCTTCTTTTCCAAAAAACAATAGGGTGAAGTGACCAGCACTATTGCAAAACTTCCCCACCTGAATCCTAAGGCTAGCCATAACACTACATATAACCTTATCCCTGTATCTCTATCTCTAACTGTATCTCTAACCTTAACCCCAACCCTGACCCAATGGCTAACCCTAACCGTAAGCCTAGATCACTATTTCAAACTTCCTGGTGGGGAACTTTTGCAGGTAATCCTGCAGATTAGCATAGTAAATATATAAGCTATATACATGCTATGAGACTGTGCATGTATCAGAAGTCCTAGGATTAGGGTTAGTGTAAGGGGTTAGTGCTAGCCTTAAGCCCATTATAAGTTTTAACCTTGTTCTTAACAGCTGTATATAGCTTATGAATTTACTAGGATAAACTGCAGGATTGCCCTTTTGCAATAGCGCCGAAGTGACTTATGTCTGGCCAGTTTATCGAAAAACGTGCGGGAAATATTTCTACGTTCTAGTTAGTACAAGTCCTGGTTATATCACCCCAGGGGTCGGCGGTCGCCGGTCCACACCAGGCAATGGCTAGTAGTCCATGGGCCGACTTATAGGTGTACGTTGTACTTGCTACCTTCTGGTGAAATAAAGATATATATAGGGGACGGGCTAGTCATACTATATACGACTCTGATCTGAGTGTTCTGTGAACACGGCTTCGTACCTAGTCATACTTCGTACCAGGCTAGGGACGGGCCGGCCAACCAGTCTCCTCCGAACAGGGATGGACAGTAACGATTGGTTTCGGCACAGTGAATTTGTGACACGTCCATGATGTGTAGCAACACTTACGACATCTTAAAGAAGTCGATTTTTCTTCAAAAATTGTAAAGAAATTATCAACGAGCACACTGCAAGAAAAACAAAAACAACGGTCTTTCTAAACACCGAATGCATCCACAGCACAGAACGGAAAAGAGGGATCCCTAGCAAATCACAGATTTCGGCTTTTGCGTGACCTGTGTTACTTTTTCAAGCCCGATTAATAATACTGGGATCTCTAATCGGGATCTCGGTGAAATTACTCACACGACATTAGCCGTACTGGGAAAATTCACCTTTTACATCCATTCAGGCCATTGAGTGAATATTTCAAGATTCACTTTCCTTGGCACTGTGGCCTTGATCATGTTTGGCGTTGGTCATTTGGCCTTGACTGTGTTCGCCTACCGCCTAAGACCTTGTTAACATTATTGAGCGAGTGGACCTCTGAACACCTACCTGGTTTATTAACGTGATAATTCATTTTCCTGTGTCATAACAAACTATTCACATATGAATATACATGTACTGCTGTTTTTGTTTTATCTTTTTTATGTTTATATTTTTTTTTATTGTACTGCTATTACTACTCTGTCATGTATGTTACTGTGATGCCTGTAAGTGCCTACATGGCCTTGGCATTTGTGTTTGGTTTTATCCAAATAAATTGATTATGATGCTAC
>Ga0056124_1000294_pt1 | contig 15286 bp, 8 predicted proteins | sample WorMetHEROISLAND_2_FD_70069 | JGI IMG/M metagenome (GOLD analysis project Ga0056124, IMG submission 70069) | Marine gutless worms symbiont microbial communities from Max Planck institute for Marine Microbiology, Germany - Olavius sp. 4 HERON ISLAND | ecosystem: Host-associated > Annelida >... | reverse complement strand
ACTTTGGCCACAGGAATGCACCGCCAAAACAAAATGCCTGGCTACGCCACGCCACTGTATGTTTATTCAAAGGTCAAGAAGAAGGTCAGGATGCCGCTGGTTTACGGAACTTGCACTGGATCCAGACGCGGTACATTTTGAGTCGTCGACTGCGGTTGACCTGCAGCCGCCTGTCAATCAAGTTCTGCTGTTCAATGAGACCAGCACCGTCAACAAACAACGTACGCAGCTCCTCTACACACCCACACAAACATGCAACGACGGCTAGAACAACGCACAGGTCCGTTGCTTGCTACAGCGTTGCTTACATGGAATAGAAGTGTAAAATAATTTCACAATGTTAGCTTATTGTAGTCTTTGTGTTTGTAATTTGTTTATAAGAGCCGGAAATGGAGGCCGTTGGCCTGCTTCCGTGAAACTCGTTACCTTACCTTACCTTACATGAGTCAGACCTGTAAGCAAAAGTGCTTCACAATCTGGGAAGTGGCAGCTGATTGGCACGAGCTAATGACACCGCGGCGCACTACGCGGCCATCCAATACATGGCCCACGCTAGCGAACAGCTGGACCTGGGGTTTGCAGCCAGAAGACATACCACAAATCAATAAAAATAAAATAAATTTTAAAAATACAAAAAAAATCAACACACATGTTGGATTTTACTGTACACGGAATATGATAATTTCTGAATTTAAACATTAAAAATTTAACCCTAAACAGCCGCCTTTAGTTGCCAGTGCATCCAGTCAGTGAATCGGGCCCCCGGTCTGCATCTTACAGTGCTTTGATGCTTATTGGACCATTGCCAACAAGAGCATCCAGTGTGTCTGTACAAGTACAAGCTCTGCCACGATAGTTCCCAAGAGCTTACTTTCTGCGGACTGCCCTAAACTGAAGAAACTCAAGAAAAATAGAAACAATACATCACAAACAACGACGTGCAAGAATCCAGTAAAGAGTTAATGTAAACTCAAACCACAGCATAAACAAACAATGAGCCTGAGTGATATATTTCTCATTACAAGACAGTAAACACTGAGTGCAAATCAACTCGTGTACTTGCCTTGTGTGAAAAAGTACACGGTCGTACCATCACCACGAGCATAGAGATTCTCAGCCAGACATCGCCCTACCAACGGCAACGACACACAATAAACTCTATGTACAACTAAACATAGATTCTCAGCCAGACACAGGCCTACCAGCGACACACAATAAACTCTATGTTTAAACTGAACATAGATTCTAAGCCAGACACTGACCTATGAGTGGCACATGATAAACTGCATGTACAACTGAACATAAGAGATTCTCAGCCAGACACAGGCCTACGAGTGACATGCAATAAACTCTATGTACCACTAAACATAGTTAACAACTGGACACAGATCTGCTTGTTACAATCAGACACAAGAAAATCATCACCAATTCAACAGTCATTTATAGGTCTACTGTCATCAGCTGGTAGCCAAAAGAAAATATCTAAAAATTGCCGGAGCAGCAACATTTTCACTATCATATTTTCATTATCAGCATCGTCACCAAAGTGCTGTTATTGTATGTGTATTTAGTGCGCAGCTGCATACACTTCAAAACCACAGAACAATGAAGATTAAAACTAAAAATAAACTGATAAAAATGGTTTAACTACTAGTTAGTTAACTTATTTTAATTTACTTTGCAGGCCAAATGCAATCTCTGACACAAAGCCACAACACATTAAAAGACACATCACAGCCATACAAATACTTAACTTAGTCACAGTGCAATGTTCAGCTAAATATCTGTAAAATGGTATCAAGGTTGACATAACAATACAAAAAACTAATTATGCAAGAACAAGTTTTATATTCATGGTAAACAGGCGATATAACTGAATGCAGGCAACGGCAGGAACTGGTTCACCCGTGACAAAATTAAAAAAAAACATCTCTTAGCCGGTAATAATCACACGACAGCACCGCCAGCAATTATCACACTGAAGACTAAAGTCTGCCATAATACTTGCCCCAGCATCTCTGACAACGTGAAATCTAAACACACCTTTTTTGAACCGGAGCTGTGTGAGGTCGTATCGTCCATAGTCTCTGAAGACAATGAGTCCTCCGGGCTTCAACAGTCCAGCAAGGCGTACAGCCAGCGCTGGCAGTCTGTACACAGGCATTCTTACAAGTTCCAGCACAGACCCTAGTTCGCAACCTTCATGTTCATTATCATTTGTTTGTTGGAGTAGTTAGTATGAATTGCTGCACTGTACTTGTTAATGTTAAGTTGTATCTTCTCAACTGATGATGGTAGCATTACAACTAATATATCCAGATACATCTATCTATTCAGCAAGTTCTAATTAAGCCAGGAGACACATCCCATCCATATGTCAAAACTGCGAAAATTTAGTTACATTCACTTACTCCCAGACACAGTGCACTTTTTATATTATTATTGATAGTAAATTTTTACTGCTAACAGGCAGCTTCAACGACGTCTGTCACGAATAGCTCGGTCTTGATCTTGACTCTAGAGTTAAGTCTTACTGTTGAGGTGTTGTTGGTCTCACGCTAACTGGTCAGTGGTCAGTCATGGTCGTCGGATTTTCCTCTTGTTTACATCGCTGAAATCTGCTCAGCTGTTGACTAGAAATGGCAGAAGTTTAAACGAGAGAAAAATTTAGCTCTAAACTAAATTTGTTGGAAAACTCATTGTGCTGTGTTAGTCACTTCTTCGGACTGATTTCACGGATACCCGGACTGCATTATGGCTTTTTTTCGGTTTCAGTTTTTTCTAGTTTTCAGTTAGCATTATTTCCTTCCGTTTAAGTTTTTCTGTCTTAGGTCTCTTATCCGTCTCATACCCGTCTGTTTCTTGGTTTTTACTTTTTGCTTTTTTAGTTCCATTTAAAACATTTTTAGTTTTCTTTTAGTCCATGTTCTAGATTAAACTGGCAGCTTGCCTGTCAGTTTTTCAGTGCAAATAATGTATTGTATCATATCATCACATGCTGATATTTAAGAACTAGCTGAGTGTTATTCAGAACTTTTTCGCTCAATTGTGTTGCTACCACTACGTGGTGGCGAATAAATATTTTCAAAATTTTTCCCACCAGCTGACAATATGTTAACAAATAGTCACAGGTTACGTATAGCTACTTGTCAGGGTGAATGGCCGAGAGGACAAAGATGCAGATAATGACATCCAGAGATGCATCGGGAAACGGCAACTGACATCGGTCGTCAGAAATATCACCGACGAACGCGTGGCACCGTGACGTATCGTAGTCGTTATGTTCCTGTGCATTATACAGCAAAGTACTGTCAGCAATTAACAAAAAAAATAAAGTACAATAACAAAACTACCTACACACAAACATAATGTTAAAAAACAAAATACTCATACACGTACAAGCTAACTAAAAATACAAAACTAAAAATCTGCTCTAGTGCCTTTTATATCGTTGAATCAGGAAATGGATCGGGCCTACTCTACAGCTACTGGGACCAACACGTGGCATATGCTAGAATCGTGTAACAGAATATTTTTAAAAAATCCAGTTACTTGTGTAACTTACTTGTTACCAAAAATCATACCACGATATTGCACCTGCAACCGTGGCTTAACTTCCTATAAGCCCTGTACTAATTGAATGAAATGAGCCAAACTGAAGTTGATCGGAACACTTCAGGAGCCATTTGCTTAGTGCAGGACTTGATGCCTGCACTTCAGAAAGAAAACATACAACTATAGGTTAGAGTTGTTAGTGTTCAACGTACCCTGAGCAGTTGGATGGCGGTGGACGAGAGATCACATCCATACACAAAGAGACGGGCATCGCTGCACAAACACAGACAACACAGTGAATATATGGAGAGGCAGATACTCTGAAGATAGAAGAAAATTTAGCCCCACAAGGGACTGCGGTCAACTCCTCCGTACCGTACAATTGCAACATTGTGCACCGGTGAAGTTCAAAGTCACATGACATAAGTAGACCAAATATCAAAAATCTGGCCCGAACAAATTTAGACATTGTCTAGTAGTTTAAGTATCACACTTTGACCTTGGATAGGGTCACGTGGCATACTGACATGTAGCACTCATTGACCTCTACCTGCACATCAAATTTCATTCAAATCTCACAACGCACAAAAACTTTCTCTGGATGGACGTACGTACGGATGGCAAACCGGCTTTTTAGGTCAACTCAGTCGAGGAATCGACCTAATCACAACAAAATTAAACGATCCTGGAAATGTCCAAGTATCTGCTGATTCAGCGGAAGTCCAATGGCATTTTGAAAATGCAAATATGTCACAGACACACTTCAAGATTATTCCAATTTGTTAGAATTCTCGACTCTTCAGAGCACCTGCTTCCCCACATCAGCATTTCGTAATGGGCTTGTCACAACAACAACAACAACAAAAGGCTTGTGGCCAACAACTAACTCAACAACGAAGATAGGTACCTGAATGAGGAGTAATGGACTGAAATGTGCAATTAACGGAATACTAAAAGCCAGTAGTCAAATGTCTGTGCCAGTTACATTTGTAACTTATTTACCACTTGCAAAATTCGCGTAAGTATTCAAAGCATACAAACTGCTGAATTCACAGCATTCTTCAATACAGGTTACCACTACTAATATCACTTTTGTTTTTTGTTAACCAACAAATTCCTCCAGAGTTAATATATGAACGTAAGTCTGAAAAACAGAAATACAGCTGCTTAATGTAAAATTTTATAAAACAGTAAACTGGAAAAAAATCACATTTCCAACTATAAACGGAACACCTTGAAATTGGAAATCATCTTACTTGTTGGTCTGCAGAATCGGAATCATTGTATTTCCAACGCCACATCCAACTTCCAGCATGCGAGTTGAAGCTCGTTCTCCGGGAAATGACTCCTTCTCAACATTTGCTGCTGCATCAGGTAATTGTTCAGCTGATGAAACTGCATCAGCAGCCATATCAGTCCACGGAACATCAGCAGTAGCAGTAGGCGGCATGGGCGCCAGTTCAGGGAACTCGGTAAAAAGCCAGTGACGATCCTTAAAGAATCGATTCTGATGCTGTCCATAGAAGTCATTCCAATAACTGTTGGCATTCTCTTCATATACCTCTGTAGGAACCAGCAAAATAACAAAAAAAAACTGCAATATAATAGCAGCAAGACAGGTGATAACACTAAATAAAGGAAAAATTAACATAACGATCATTTTTACTTTTATTTCTGCACAATTAAACCTGCTGTACAAAATGTGTGTGAACAATTAAGAAGCTAAAAATTATTAACACAAAATAAGAAAAACAACACAATAGTCACTGTTACTTTTTTGCTGCATCATAAAACATGGTGTACAAAATGTGTAAAAACTAAGAAGCTTGAAACCTAAAAGCAATTTTTATAGTGTCACACACCATGCTGTCAGCAGATGTGTGGTGGCCCAAAAATAACAAATAATGATATTCAACACATCATATACCAATTTGCACATTATTTTTGACATCTTCTACAGTGCAAGTTCATGCCTGTTAGTGAAAGAACATTAAAAGTAATATTACTAAGACCAAGTGGTAGTTGAGAAGAATGCAACAGAGCTGTATTTGAATACCAGTACCGCTGTGAAGTGATGAAATTTGCATTGTATATATGTACTTATCACATAATTACGAGGTTATCCTATTTATGCACTCAATTGTTGTTTTGGTAGGTGTTAATTATAATAAAGCATGTTATTATTACTACCATTATAATTACTATCATCACTTTATAAGTACACAGCAATCACTCATGATTGATGACGGCCTTAACGCCCAGGTTAAGTATCAATTTTTCTCAACATCTTTTCATACTCGTCTTTCAGCGACATTATATTGGTAAACTAGATTTTATATGACAACAATAAATGATAATAATGATTAAAAAATGCAGTTTGTTACAACTTACATTGTTGCTCTGGTGTAAACTTTCAAATATAGGGTTAGAACGACACCACAAAAGCCACCCAATTACCCAGTACCCAAATTACTGGGTCCAGTACCTGATATTACTGGGTCTTGCTGATACCAATACCCAATACCAATACTGGTACACAGTGAAGCACTGTATAGATTTTTCAACAAATAAAAATGCATACAGCACTAGCCTATCTACACTATGGCTACTAAAATAACCATACTTATGTTATATAAGCTAATAGCAGTGTTTATTGCCTCTCATTATGAGTTCCTTCATTTGACAGAATTGTACCTTTACTTTACCTCCTCCAGTCCTCCCCGATCTTCCTGCCATCATCTGCTGGCAACTGCCACACTGCTGGCATCATGATGTCTAATCAGTATTGGTATTGGGTATGACAGCCAATAAAAATATCGCCCAGTACCCAACACTGTTCAATACTGGTGAATATCGGGCAATACCCAATACCCCAATGCCAATATCATTATAACAATATTCATATAACAACAATAAATGATAATAATGATGAAATGATGCAGTTTATTACAGCTTACTCTGTTGTTCTGGTGGAATCTTCTGCTGTGAATTTTCTTCAACAGTCCTTTCAGCTTCTCTCTGCTGCTCCTCATCCCACTCCACATTATCCCTACAGAGACAACAACTGCTCGCAGTCACTTTCCATTGACAACATAAACGCATCAGTGCAGTTTCCACTGACTTCACTGACACTGAATGTGCCTCATTGGTTTAATGGTCAGAGCACAGAACTCTAAGACAAACGTGGCTGAACTGTAGGCGATGTCGTTTAATAAGTCTAAATGTATGGTCATGCATCTGGGTAAAAAGAATATGAAAGTGGATTATGTCATGGATAACCATCCTCTGAAGAAAGTATCTGAAGAAAAAGATCTTGGTGTGTTTATTACTGATAACCTGAAGTCAGCCAGGCAGTGTCAGGAAGCTTATTCAAAAGCCAGCAGAGCTCTTGGAATGATAGCTTGCACCATCTCATATAAAACTAAGGAAGTTCTGTTGAAGCTTTACAAATCACTAGTAAGACAACATCCTGAATATTGTGTGTCAGCGTGGTCACCTCACTATGTCAAAGATAAAATGCTAATTGAAAGGATTCAACATCGATTTTCCAAAATGGTACCTGGGCTCAATAACCTCCCATATGAAGCCAGAATTGGTGGGCTGGGTTTATGGACGCTGGAAGAATGCTGGAATCGAGCAGACCTACTGTCTATGTTTAAAATGTATAAAGGATTGTTACCTATGCCATTCAACCAATTCTTCAAGATTAGCACCAACTCAACTACTCGGAGTCACTCAGCGAAAATTAGAAAGCTATCTGCCAACTGGACATTTGACGTTTTTTTCTTTTCCGAAAGAGTTATCAACAGATGGAACCAACTGGACCAAGAAGCTGTTGACTCCGGCACTGTAAATTCTTTCAAGAACAACCTCAAGCGAATCAGGAAATCAAAGATAGGCTTCTTCATGGATCATCCGGTCCGCTAAGCCTGATGGCCACATCGGATTGTTTCAATCAGGTGCGGCCGCACCTAGCCTAGTACTAAGCCGTGTTCATAGAACACGGCTTAGGTTATGTCTCAGATCAGAGTCGTATATAGTATGGCTAGGCCGCACCTGGTAAGTTATAAGAACATACGGTTTTATAGGAATTAAATATTTGCTAGCAGTGCTGGTCAACGCACTTATGTAAACATAATAAATTAACAGAAACAAACAGGCTGCTCACCAATTGTTGTAATCAAATACTCTGCTGGGATCAATCAGAAACCTGCCGCCGCCTGGCGGACGCTGCTTTTTCACACGAAAATGCACATTTGATGACAAACTGGAGACGAATGTATACAATCGTCCGAGTCGAATCCGAAATGGCGCTATAATGGGTGCTACGCATTTTAGAGCAAGCATGTTGCCAGCATTGAAATAACTATTCGCAGCACAAAGGCACGCCGTGCATCAAGAATGTCTTCCACCTACCACGCGTTATGTTCGAACACCGTCTGCGGATCTGTCAGAAATCGATTACCAAACTGTATTCTCTTATTGTCACCGTCAGATGTATCGTCATCTCGCTCCATCGGTTTTACTTTAAATTCTCAGTTAAAATGATTCATCTATTCACTCGAGAACTAATATAAAATAAATAAACTTAGCACCACAAAAGTGACCACGCCCCATTTGGTCACAATTCAGTCACCGCAAGACGGCATAATTCTGCTGCCTACCCGTCCGGAAAAAAAGTTAGTGCACTAAGCACTCTGTCGTGTCCACAGGGTCGTGTCTGTCACGTCACACGTCACTCGTGTGTGAGTGTGACTGTAAATTGTTGCGTGTTATAGGCCTTGTTAGTTGTGTGCAGATGAGCCCATTTATATGACCAGAGTGGTCATCCAGTTTGTTATTATACGATGTTTTGCACTGGAAAAGTTAACAACTGGCGGGCAAGCGCCACTTTTATTTGGTTGAAAACGTAATTTAAATCATTTAAGCTGCGTTAAATGCAATGGATGGCGGTTTGGCTCAGTTGTTAACGTCGTTGGTCGCATTAACGAAGTTAATCAACGCCGTGCCCGGTTAGTACTTGGATGTGTGACCGTCTGCAGGCGGGTAAACCGTCTTGGTATGTAGCCAGCGACACAGGTCAACTCAGCCTGGCCATCATCATCATCATCATCATTAATGAATATCCGGAAGCAGGCCTAACGGCCTTTATTTCCGTTCATCATATCTATTATAAACACGAATTTCAACAAAAAAACTACTAGCCTAATATTATTATTAGTACATTGTGACTTCCGGTGCGATATGTCGGATTTATAATTGTAATATAAATCCCAGTCACACCATCCTTCTCTGGATAGACGCAATGAGTACCAGCGAAAGCCGGGACGTAAACAGGCACACCGCGCGATGCAGCTAGCCCCACGTATCCGTGGTCTAGCAGTGTAAACTGGTGTCTGGCAGAGGGCTAATCCGCTAATGAAATGGAGATCAGCGGCCTTATGGCTCGGGAAAACTTTACATTTTTATGTAAATGCAGTAAAATAATAATACGCATCATAATCGTTAAAGCAGATTGCAAATACGATGAGTCGGTGTCGGTGAGCGCCAAAAAAGCAGAGTACATTGCTACATTCACGATTGTGAGCTCAGCCTGTGTCCGAAAATAAGTTGCGATAAACCGTGCTGCACCCAGGATAAGATATTTCCAAAAGTCTCTGGTCGCATTTGGTTACATTTATACAATCGACATGTTGTGTTTTTTTGGAAATTTATAACAAAGGGTTAATTTTGAATTAGTAGTTAATGAAATCGGTTTAAAATCGCGAAATAAAAAGTACTTACTGCGTTGGTATGTTTTGGTAATTAGTCTGTTGAATTACAGTTATCGTAGTCATACGCAAATATCCGAATCAACCAAGCCTACCTGTCTCGAGAGGCCCGCATTAGTTATATTCTTTGCTTTATAATTTCGTTAGGCGAACTCGAGTGCTGTTGCCTTAGTACTGTGTCAGTGCATTGCATCGCATTGATCATCGTCATCATCTGTCTTTGATTTAGTGACCTGAATCTTTTTCTTCATAATATCCTGCTTCCATTTTTTTCTGTCATGTGCACGATAACTTATCTTCGTTCAAAGTAGCTGTGGTGTTATTACTCCACTCTCTGTGTGACTAAAAAAAATTTGATTTGAAGTGGTTCGAGTTCTGACACTCGGAACTGCAAACGGGTTCTGACACTTGAAAGAAAGTGACTATGTGCACCGTGAAGCTGCGAGCTGATTGGCTACTGGTGTTGTGATGCCATTTTTAACGATACAGTGCGTTAGTTAGGCCGGTGGTAAGTTTTAGGCTTATAGTGTGGTTTAGGGTCAGGATGGGGCATACACGCAGCCATGGCCTGAAACTGTCGGAACACATCTGCAGTTCGGAGTGTCGGAACTTGAACAGCGGGCTTTTTTATTTGGTTACACTCAATACTGCATCGACAACTATCGGCCGCTATTGGACTGTCATTTCTGACCGATAGCTGCCATGTTCAATAGTTTTTCTAACGACGTCTAACAAAGTACGTTTTATGATATTCAACATTTTGTACTCTGTATTAATTTTTGATGTAATTAGTCACTGCACCTTTGCAGCTATCAGACTATCAGCGACTATCAGACTTGGCAGCTGTTGGTCAGAAGCGACAGTCCAATAGCAGCCGATAGTCGTCGATAGTCTGATGTGGTATTAAGTGTGACAGTGTGACCCTTCTTTATTATATTCGTTCATAATAACAAAGTTCTCGGACTCGGAGTCGATTGTTTGATCATGAATCATTCTGTCAATGATTCTGCCAAGCAGTAACAGTTTCCTCTGATGACTTCCTCAAGCAATGTGCTGAAAAAATGCAGACTATCGCAGGATGCTAGTTAAAATCTCAGTACACCGGTATCTATAATCGTGGCATCATGACATGAGAAATGTACGCATGACAAATGGAATGAATATCGAATGAAACATTGTGTTACTACAGTTCCAGAAAGCTATTATCAGTTCGGTGGCACATTATATATATATGTAGGGTTACATTTATGGTAGCCATGGTACATGGCGGTACAACTATCGAATGCCGCTGATGCTGTGGCGTAGAGTTAGGGTTGCTGGACTTATAATAGAAAGTGCTATTATAAGTTCACTGGACTGGTGAAACGCCTACCATACAGTTCTAATTGGTCAGTTGTGATCGTGTAGGTTTCCTGGTAAAGCTTCAGTGAAGACAGATTCCCAAGTCATGGATGCATTCGCAGTAAAGCCGGAGTCAAACAACAAAGAGACGAGTGACACGAGCGTTAGCGAAGCAGCTGCAACACTGCAGCAGATGCTGGCAACGTCCGGAGCGCTGATGTCGCCTCTGCAGTTTCTGCCGGCAGCTACCGATGGCACAAACACGGCTGCCGCGTTGCCGTGGATGCTGCCTCCGTACCAGATGATGGTCGTCCCACAGTCGTTCTTACCGGCACAGGGTGTGACAACAACAGTCCAGGACGGACACATAGTCATTGCGCCGTCACCAGTCACTACGCTTGCCGATGGATCTAAAGCCGACCGTGTTGCAGCGGCCGGTGGACAGTCAGTTGCAGCAATTCTCAAACGCACAAAGGATGTGGCCGGTAACTCAGTATCGCCACGGCCAGAACTGCTGGGACAATATCTGAATGATGGCGTAGCCACTTCAATGGAAACAGCTGCTAAAACTGACATCGACAACTTGAAGCCGCCAAAGAAACCACTCACGCCATACATGACATTCAGCAAAATGGTAAGTTTTACAAACAAGTCTGTTCTTGACTGTTATTCTTGTGCACAGAGATTCAACAGTTATTGATGCTTGTTGTAACTTTTCATGCACCAACAGTCACATCTCATAAAGATTAGATCACAAAGATTGTGTATTTTGTATATTTTCCTAGAAGTCCCTCTCTGCTTCGGTGTAGGGGCGGACAAATGGCACAACCAGTGGTGCCAAATTTTATTTCAATGCAGTATCAGTTTTGATTTTGTAAAGGGTTGAAATTGGACTTTTTCCATAGGAGTGAGGTGTCATCATTAGAATGTGCTGGAACTACTGTGAGGTCATGAGGTGTTTGAGAACAACTTTTGTTGCAGATGAAAGTGTTTGCACTTGAACCATAAACTTAGATGATTTGTTTTTAATTGGTTAGAAGGCATAAATAAGAGATAAATAAATTTTGTAGTATTCCAGCTACCCATTATTTCTAATAAATATCGATACGGACAAAACAAAACGAATGATGCCATCGTTGTCCATGATTACGAATTTCGCCAAAGAATCATTTTTTTGTCCAAATTTTGTGCAGCTATTGAAATGTATTAATTTGCAAACAGACAGACACTATATGTGCTGGTTTCCAAGTCTATTAAAAGAAATGCAGCATTTTTCTACATTACAGTAAACTTGTTCCATTGAGAAGTTAAAGCGTGCTCTTAATTCTTGTACGGTACTACTTTTGTATTGTGCAACCAGCATGTTTAGGGAAACTGGAAATATCTTGTCCAAAATGAGAACCACTTTTGATAATTCTGCCACTGTTGTATTTCGAGAGATTAATTGCAGAAGAAGCTGGGATAAAATGACCACCTTCCCTTTAAGCTGTTACAACATTATTTTGTGTAATTTGAGTGTTCAGCAAAATGACTTTACTGCAGTTATTTGGTCAAAAATGGTGAAAAGTCATTTATTTGCAACTATTACCCTTATTATTATAAGAAGTTGTTTATATATGTAGTCACTATGCAAGTTAATTTGCACCTGACAGCATGTGCAATGTGCAGTGTGCATGCTTCATATTATGCATTCAAGGGATGTATCGTGCAGTGCGTTGATAATGCATTTAGTAGACAAAAATATAATTTTGCACAACAGCGAATGATACCATCATCATTCCCAAGAATAATTGAGCTAATTTTCGCTACAGCATATATCTGTGAAACAGGGATACCTTCTGCTTTGTTATTTTAAATCAAAATAAATGTATGGTGCTGTGCAGATATTTGTGGCTAATATTGATGAGAACTTTTACAGTTGGAGATTGTAATTGCACTGGGTAGTGTGGTAACAGATTTTAGGCGAGGTGATAGGATTTTTTCCAGCTTTTTGCTGTTTGTTTCAGAAAGTGTCTAATGAAAAGACTATTAAAATTGGTGCCTTTGTTTTCCAAAGTTATGGTATAGGATAGAAGCCGCATCATATTGTTTGGCCTACCCCACAGTTGCTTCGTAGTACAAGTCACTTGTGGACTAGGGGAGTTTGTGTTTGTTTCCGTACAGATATGGCCTCAAGTGAAAGCAGCAAATCCACACCTGTCGTCTGTTACCGAGATCGGTGCAGTGGTTGGTGCAATGTGGCGTGACCTAGATCCAATGGAGAAGCAACGTTACAATGACCAGTTCAACAAGGAGAAGGTAACATTGAGAAATGGCATTGGCTTCTCCTCATGCTGTGTTTTTAAACAGTATTTGTTGTACAATTTGATCAGCTGTAAATGCTGTGTTGCTGACAAACCTGTAGTTATCCTTGGTTATATATCTCTAGATATTGGAGCGAAGGAAAAAAATGTTAAGTGCTGGGACACTGTTAGTTGTGCGCCAGGATTGGCTTCTGGTCCGTAGAAAATGGCACTGTCCGTAAGAGTTTCGTAGGTTCCCTTTAAGGCTGTCAGGGGACCGCAAGCTTTTCCAGAGACCTTGGTAAAATGGTTGCATTAAATGCTATGAGTGATCGAAATGCTGGACTGATAGTACTAATGTAATTCTTTGCTTGCCCGCTGTGGAAAGATGGAGCGTATAAATAATTTCGGGTGAATGCAACATACTACAAATGTTGAGGGTGATACATGGCAAGTATGTAATAAGAACAACTAGCCCCGCCCCGCCCCCCAGAAAATTGCACTCAAAAAATCCCCCAAAACATTTGAGTCTAGTGTATGACTAGAGTCAGCTCTTGCCATACTTAAGGTCGTATTTTCAGTCTCAGCTGAGACTAATCAAAGTGGGTGGTCCTTACGGATGTTTGCAGATTGCGTACAGTGAGGAGCTGCACACGTACCTCAAGACGACGGGTCTGCACGCGTCCGACCTTGTCAAGCCAAAGCCCAAGAAGAACCCTCGAGATCGGTCCGGAGGTCAGTCGACCTCATCCCAGTTGAATCACCCGCAGCAGCATGTGCTCAGTCAAGTGGCAGCAGGTGCTGGTGGAGGCAGCTCTGTACCGACGGCATCGGCCGCGTCCACTCTGACAACAGCCGGCCAGCAGCTGATACAGACGTTACTCGGACTACAACCAGGTCTTGCTACCAGTGCCGCGGGTGATGCTACCGCTGCCCTGGCACAGGCATGGGCTGGACAGCCTGTACAGCAGGTCAGACTCGTGTGTTGTTTTTTATAAAGATTTTCCCATGCAGTATTTAGAATGATGTTTGTTTTCATAGCTTATTTTCATCTTAAAAGCGGCACACACTTTACCAGCTGTAATAGAATGTACAGTTGAGAGGATCTTGGCCACTCAAACCAATTTAAGCTGCATCAGATACAGAAAAAAGTATCAGTCCATTTTTGGACTTACCCCTTTTTCAAATGACGTATTCATTTATTTCATTGCAATAACCGTGAGATTAGTTTTTGGTATCATGTTACAATACAATAATTGGCATGAACATGTTATTAACGTGATACAAATTTCAACATTGCTAATACACTGATGGGCAATGTTCAGCAGCCTATCTGCAACACAAATCAGATGTGCACAAAAACATGCATTGCTGCTGAACATTTCCCATCAGTGTATTAGCAGTGAAATGTTGAAATTTAGACTAATTTGCAAAACCTGAACTTCACATTGTGATAGCGTAGGTGACACAGCAGAAGGTCGATTTGCGAGTTCTGTTTCGAAGGACATTTCTGTTGGTTTCTGGTGCCCTTGGTTGATACCTTTGGTTATGTTTGAGTACAGCAAGACTGCCATGCAATAAAGGTTGTAATTTGATGAATTTGTATGGCTGATTACTTGCTGTTACAACCCATTGGTTTATTCAAAGATGGCCCTACAAAGTAGTTTTCATCATTGCATTGAAATGTTTAGCATGTGTCATTGTGATTGCTAGGTGTTGGCTCAGATGGGTTTATCTGGTCAGACGTTGTTTGCTAACAGCGATGGTACAATTAGTGTCGACGGCAGTCTACTGACTATCCAGGGTCAGCCTGTCCAGTTGGCTGGTCACGTGCCATCAACAGCTTTTGGGTAATATTTCCACTGGTTGTGTAGGTTCAGATGACTTCCACTGGTAGAGTGGTGTAACTGCAGATCGTTGTGTGTCATGCGGTTCTCTCTGTGATATGTACATGCACACACAACGTGTACCGTAATTATGAATGTCTTAACTATTTTTTTCGATTTTTATTTAGGTTTTGCGTTATTTAAAAAAATGTTGCACACAGCACTGCATGTACTATTTGAGAATAATAATAACAATAGTAGTAGTAGTAGTAGTAGTTTGGAATTAATGCTGACCTTCTGTACCAGAAAAGTTAGACTTTGAAAAACTGATATAATTTGGCACACTTGTTTACTGATGCAATTTTTGGTTCTTTTCTAGCATCACATTCGGCGTCACCGGCCGAAGGGCGGTGACGTTCTCCAGCTGGGAAGGTAACCGTAGGACCTAGGTCTGGCGTCACACTGGCCATGCGTCACAGACTCAGTGGTCTATCCACCTACGGGCTCAACG
>Ga0056124_1000292_pt1 | contig 15328 bp, 18 predicted proteins | sample WorMetHEROISLAND_2_FD_70069 | JGI IMG/M metagenome (GOLD analysis project Ga0056124, IMG submission 70069) | Marine gutless worms symbiont microbial communities from Max Planck institute for Marine Microbiology, Germany - Olavius sp. 4 HERON ISLAND | ecosystem: Host-associated > Annelida >... | reverse complement strand
CTTTTTGAAACTCCTGAGGCTGTGACAGGTTTGCAAGCCTTTGGGGATGCCCTGTGCTTAAAGCTTCAAGCCGGGTTATCAAGCCGTTCTTCCAGGCCGAACGCTCCAATTGCCACCAGGAGAGGCCGATGCAGACCAGGCCCATCAGCGCCAGCGACAGGACTGCTGCAAGGCGTCGATTCAAGCCTATGCCCGTCATGCAAACAATATGGCCGACAGACGCCGACGGTTGTGGATGGTGAAAACACTGTCCTGCCCTTGGGCTGCAAAAAGCTTCAATAGGGTCTGATGCGCTGCACCGTCGTTCCAGCCCTGATCTTGGGTCAGGATTGCGAACAGGTGGTCCGCGGCTTCTTCATAATTTCTCGAAGCGATATAGAGCGACGCCAGCTTGAAGCGGGAATCAAAATCCTCAGGGTTATGCGTTACGGTCTCAACCAGGGTATCAACGGTCTCAGGCCCGGACTCCACAGATTCCATCCCAAGATCCAGTGCGGCTTTGGCGCGCGCAACATCCGGGTCGTCAACATCCGAAGGGATGTTGCTTAAAATCTTTTGCGCTTCATCCAGTTTATTGTGGCCGATCATAAGCAAGGCCAGCCCTGCAAGCGTTTTGGGATTGGACGGGTCGATTTTGATCCCGGAGCGCAGCAATGGTTCGGCCTGATCATATTCCCGGGCATCCAGCATTGCAAAAGCCTGGGCGTGGATTTGCTTCAGCATCTCTTTTCCCGGGTCCGCTGCATCAACCGTTGTCGCCAGAAGCTGGTCGATAAAGGCTTTGATTTTCGGTTCGGGAAGAGCACCCTGGAATCCGTTAACAGGCTGACCTTTGTAAAAGGCGAGAACGGTCGGTAGCGACTGAACCTGTAATTGCTGGACCAGCATCTTTTCCTGATCGGCGTTGATCTTGACCAGGCTAAGCTTGCCCTGATAGCCGGTGACAAGACGCTCAAGGATCGGTGTCAGGGCGCGGCATGGCTGGCACCAGGGCGCCCAGAAGTCGACAAGGACAAGCGCAGACTGGGATGCATCGATGACATCACCTTTGAAGTTTTGCAGACTTCCGTCCCGGATCATTGCCGGTTTGTTCATTGTTGGCTTGCCGATATCGGTCATAGATGCTCCTGTTGTTTATCCTGACTGTAACAAATTTATACGACGAGACGCGACCATTTTTTAGACCGGGGGCGGGGGGCTGGCGATCCGGGGCTTGCATCGGATGCCCCCTGTTGATAAAGGGACCAGACTGAAAATATTCGCATAAACCCATTCGTTAAAGACTTGTCGCTAAAACCATGGCCTTTGAAATTCGCAAATCCTTCATCTTCGATGCTGCCCATCACTTGGGAATGAATGTCGATGCCGGGCATCGCTATGGCGAGATTCACGGCCACAGCTTCGAAGTTACCCTGGCATTTCGCGGTGATCCTGACCCCAAAACCGGCTGGGTGCGCGACTTTGCTGAGATCGACGCCCTGGTACAGGATATCCGCGCCCGGCTTGATCATAAATATCTCAACAAGATCGATGGGCTGGAGCAGCCGACACTGGAGCGGATCTGCACCTGGATTCGGGGTGAAGTGCAGCGGAAAATGCCCGATCTGGCCCCCAATCTGTCTGAAGTCACCGTACATCGTGGAAGCTGCCGCGAATCCTGCACCTATCGACCGGATTGAAGGCGCGCGGCCTTGATCGGTGGGTTCACTTCATCTTGAAATGATTGCGCAGGGCCAGACCGATCAGGAACAGCATGATCAGCGCAAATAATTTTTGGATGATCAGCATGATAATAAGCCAAAATGATGGAGCCGAATCGGCGAAGAACATGACGACCAGGCGCTCAAATCCTGGAAAGCTGTTGAGCAGGCTCAGCCGCGCGTTCTCGCTCCATCCATAGTAGCCAATCCGATAAATCAGGGCAAAGACGAAAAATGCCGACAGCAGGCCAATTAACGGCCTGCCTATGCTAAATCCCCAGTTGGAAGCAAACTTGTAGAGCCACAAGGGGACATAGCGCTTCCATTCCCTCCTCTTCCACGCAAGCGACAGTTCCTCATCCATTTCCAGGCGGAAAAACCTTTGCTCCTCGCGGATTGCCTGCTGCTGGCTGAAGGCCAGCTTCAGGCTACGATAAGCCCGCATGGCTTGCCCACTATCCGTTGTATCTGAGAACTTTGCTTGGTCGAAATTTATATCCTGATACAGCTTGCTGCCGTGAAACAGCGCTGCGCCTTTAAACTCTGCCTGTGAAAAATTCGTAATACCTCCAAATATTGCGTTAGAAAAATCCGCATAATCATCAAATCTTGCCTTGGTAAAATCTACTCCACTGCTGAAGCTTGCGTTAGAAAAATTCGTCCAATCGCCGAATGTTGCTTCGGAAAAATTCGTCCAAGTGCCGAATATTTCTTCGAAAAAATCTGCTTCATTGAAAGCTGTATCGCCGAAGCTTGCGTTGGAAAAAGTTGCATGATCGCCGAATATTGCGTTGGAAAAAGTCGTATGATCGCAGAATGTTGCGTTAGAAAAATCTGCGTAATCGCCGAAATCAAATCCTGTGAAATCACATGGGGTTTCTCTAAAGTCGACATCCGAAAAATCTGCTTTGTTCTTTTGTGCGTTTTTGGAATCCCATATTACAGGATAATCCTTTCGCCATTCGTTCCAGTCTTTTACTCCAAGCTTCGCTAGCGCCATGCAGCCTTGTTTGCTAATATTGTCGGGCGTGCCGTTGGCGGGATCTTCAAACACCGCCATGTAGGCTTTTTTGGCATATAGGCTTTTTTTTGGGTCTTCTTCGTTCGGCATCTTCCTGTCCGATATGCGGTCAAAATGTTTATGGGAAGATCGGCGGTTGCTCCAGCCCCATTGTCTCCGGCAGGCCAAGCGCGATGTTAAAATTCTGGATCGCCTGGCCCGATGAGCCTTTGACCAGATTGTCGATCGCCGCCATGACCACCGCCTGCTTGGGATTGCGATCGGCAAAGACGTTCAGGGCCGCGTGGTTTGACCCGCGGACCATGCGGGTCGATGGGACTTCCCCTTCGGGCAGCAGCGTGACAAAGGGGGCCTCGCGATAGCATTTTTCCAAAGCCCGGCGCAGGTCGGCAATGCAGGTCCCGTCTTCCAGTTGCACCGTGATGGTTGCCAGTTCCCCCCGGTTGATGGGAATAAGATGCGGGATAAAGCTGACCATTGCCGGGGAGGCAAAGGCTTCGCTCAGCTCCTGTTCGATCTCCGGTCGGTGGCGATGGCCGTCAAGACCGTAAGCCTGCATGGCTTCCGCTGTTTCGCTGAACAGATTGTCTTCGGTCAATGATCGTCCGCGTCCGGAAACTCCCGAAAGCGCAGCAATGATGATCGGCGAAGGACGGATCAGTTTTTGCCGGGCCAGCGGCAGCAAAGATATAAGGCAAGCCGTGGGATAACATCCGGGACAAGCGATGATCTTCGCCCCGGGCAAACGATCATGGGCAAATTCGCTAAGGCCATAGACCACCTGGGGCAGAAGATGCGGCGCTATATGCCGGGTTGCGTACCATTCCTGATAGACCTCAGCATCCTTCAGTCGGAAATCGGCAGACAGGTCGATGATCAGCGGCGGCGCGTCCCCCTTCTTTTCAGCCTGATCCAAAATGCGTACGATTGCATTTTGGGACGCAGCATGGGGAAGGCAGACGAATACAGCATCCAGGGCAGCAAAGTCGATGGCGTCACTCGCCTGCAACTCTGGCAGGTCGGGCCAGTGATGAAAGTGGGAAAAGACCGATTGCAAGCGCTTTCCCGCCTTACGTTCAGCACCAAGTGCCGTCACTTTGATCCGGGGGTGGCTAAGGGCAAGGCGTAGCGCTTCGGCCCCGGTATAGCCGCTGGCGCCCAAAATCGCGACCGCCTTGATATCATCGCTTTCGCTGTGGCTACTCATGACTCTTGGTCCCATGTCAGGATGATCTTGCCGACATGTTCCCCTGCTTCCATCATTCGATGTGCCTGAACGGCTTGCCGCGCCAGGAAAGAGGCCGAAGTAACAGGCTTGAGTTCGCCGGAGAGGAATAACGGCCAGACTTCGCGTTCCATACTCATGATCAAGCTGGTCTTGAATGCATCGGAGCGGGAGCGCAGCGTTGAGCCTGTCAGAGTCAGGCGGCGCTGCATAATGGCCAGGAAATTGACATCAACCGATACACCGCGTTGCACAGCAATCGAAACATGGCGTCCGCCATTGGCCAGGCATTCCAGGTTTCTTGGAATATAATCACCACCGACCATGTCAAGAACTGCATCCACCCCGCGACCTTTGGTCGCAATTTTTGCCGATTCCACAAAATCGTCCTGATTGTAATTCACAGCGAAATCCGCGCCCAAAGATCGTGCGGCTTCGCATTTGGCCGTGCTTGCACAAGTGACCATGATATTGACTCCAAACGCATTGCACAGGCCTATGGCAGCAGCCCCGATACCGCTGGTGCCCCCATGAACCAAAGCCCAGTCGTGCTCGGCAACCCATCCGCGATCGAACAGATTGGACCAGACGGTGGCGTAGGTCTCCATCACACCGCCTGCATCGGTAAGATCCATGCTCAAAGGTACGGGCAGGCAGTGCGATTCGTTGACGGCGCAATAACGGGCATAGCCGCCGCCGGCCACCAGCGCCATCACCAGATCTCCAGGCCTCCACCGGGTCGCACGCGCACCGCAGGCGACGACCTCTCCTGCGACTTCAAGACCGGGAATATCCTCTACAATTCCTGGCGGTGGCGGATAAAAGCCCTTTCGTTGCAATATATCCCCCCGATTGACTCCACTTGCGGCGACTCGGATCAGGACTTCTTCCGGGCCTATCTTGGGGGTTGGGCGATTTTGCAGCTCCAGCACATTTGCATCACCAGAAGACGCGCCAGTGCCACAAGACGCGATAACGATAGCGTCCATGACGTTCGGGATATCATATTTTGTTATCTGCCCGGATACGGATCGTAAATGCTTTGCCATAATCCCCTCGTTCCTTGCCTGTCTTTAGCATAATCCAAACACGACTGTCATCCGAATATCGCCGCATTATCTCTTGTGTCATCGCCCATCCTCCTTTAATCGAGGCCATGGATCTCAAGACGACGACATCGCTGGAGGAGTTCAAGTCCTGCTTGCCGCTGCAAGGGCGGCTTTTCGGAATCGATTATGGCAAAAAGCGAATAGGCCTTGCCCTATCCGATGAACGGCGCATGATCGCAAGTCCGCTGGAGACCGTCATTATGTCTGGGAAAACAGACGCCACCCGTAAGGCCATTACAGCGATTGGCGATCTGGCGATGCAACATGAGATTGTCGGGGCCGTTATCGGCCTGCCCTTAAATATGGATTACAGCCACTCTCCGGGGGCTCAGGCGGTGGAAAGCTTTGCCCGGAAGTTGCAGGCCCTGGTTGCTCTTCCGGTCCTCCTGTGGGATGAGCGATGGTCAACCAACGCCGTAAACCGTGTCATGCTGGATGCGGATCTGTCCCGCAAACGGCGCGAAAAACTTGTCGATAAACTTGCTGCGGTCTATATCCTTCAAGGCGTGCTTGATGCTCAATAATTGTTGGTCTTCAATGTCCTGTCCTTCATGATGATAATCCCAACACCGATCATGGTTATGATACCGCCAAGGGCAAGCTGGATTGTCAAGTCGCTTTGCAAGATTACGGTTGAGGCCAGAATCGATATCAACGGGGCAAGCAAGGCAAAAGGTGTCACGCGCGTGACTGGGTAATTATGTAGCAGATAGGACAGGATCGTATTGCCTGCAACCGACGTCAACAGCGTTACGGCCAGGATATAGCTGAAATGCTTCAAGGGAACTTGTGGTAGCGAAAGGAGGTTTTCGCTTTCGAAAATTCCCGATAACACAAGCAATACAGGAATCGAAACTGCGGCAAGCCATGCCTGCAAGGTAAGAGGATTGACCCCACGCAGTTGACGCAGAACAATAGCGCTGCATGAGTATGAAAATACGGATATGATGGCAAGCAGCAGCGCTATTCGCTCGTTGACGATATTGGGGTCGAAGCTGATGATAATCACCCCCGCGAATGCAAAGATGATCCCAAGCAAGCTGTTGATATGGATTCGTTCCCCCAGGAAAAAAATGGCAAGCAACAGGCTGAAAGGTGTGCCTAGCTGAAAACACAAGGCGATTGCGTTCATATTGTCGGCAAGCATAATGGCGGTGTTGGACAGGCTGAACTGAATGGTTCCAGATAGAGTGCCGAAGATAAAAATCAGGCGCATACGTCCGGGCTGCCATTTGAGCAACGGCCAGAACAGTAAGAAGACGATACACATTCGCAGAAGCGTTGCTGTCAAGGGCGTGAAATGCATCATCGCCATTTTCGATGGAATGATGGCAAAGCCCCAGGCGAAATTCATCATCAGAACAAGAATAAGATCACGGATTTTCATGATTGCATATCCGGAGAGTTTATCATCTTAAGCGTCCTGACAGCGTTTAAAGCCATATAAGTTGAATAGGTCCTTGTTCGCGGTCAGGCCCCTTAGCCACTGCTGCCCTAGTTTCGTCAATGCGATAGCATAATATTGCACCTGATCGTGAAAATGTTTCGGAATTTCGGCAAAGGCGATCAGTTCGTCATGTTGAGAGATATCGCTGGCGTAAAGGATCGCCCGGTCCACCTGGCCCAATTTTAGTAGATGAAGCGCTTCTCGCGCACTATTTGCGGTAACAATCTTATGACGCAAAGCCTTCCAGATTTTGGCCCGGATCAACGCTTGTCTGGTGTAGTGGCCAAGGGGAACATAATCGGGATAGCCAGTGGCAACACGCCCGGCGTTGCGCAAGGCGGATTGAAAGTCCTTCACAGAGGCCTTGGCGTCCGGTTGCAGGTCTTCTGCGCGCGCAGCAATGATAAGGGTGTTGCAGGCCATTTTCTCCACTGGCCTTTTGGCGGCGGCGTTGGGGAGGTAGCGCAGGCTAAGCCGGTCGGCGCTGATCAGAACATCCGCCTGCGCTCCCTGGGCAATTTGTACGGCAAGCGTCGTTGAGGCCCCCAGGATCAGGGTAGCCGGATGGTGCTCGCTATGGCTTTTCAGAAGTGCTCCCAGGGATGAAGCTGAAAAAATCCTTGGGCTTTTTTCCCGGTCAATACCCGGAGGTTGAAGGGACATCGCTTGAGAATAACATGGCTGCAACAGCAAAGCATAGACAAAAGCTGCTGGGACAAGGAAGCGGATCAGTTGTTTCATTAAAATGAGCAATTAATTTTCGTTTAACGTCTTCAATATATAGCGATTGAGTCTGTCTTGCCAGCCTGGAACAAGAAATCACTGTCTTGCTGTACATGAAGCATGTTAAAAGACTTTAGCTTGAAGGGTGTCAGCATGTCTATCACCAAAAAAGTACTATTCCTTGTCATCGGATGGGTGTTGCTGTTAATTCCTGCTATTATTCTTATTGAGATACTGTTTGGCGGTTGGATTATTGAAGATGAGTGGAAAGAAGCCATCAGAATTAATGTCCTTCGTAACTATAAAACCAGTATTTATATCAGGAACCGCTACCCACATGAACGACAAACCGTCATTTACAAACGTGATGAAAATGGACTGCGTATGGACTGTGAAGGCGTTGAAAATATCGATATCCTGACGGTTGGTGGATCGACGACAGTCCAACGTGACATTCACTTTGAAGACACATATCAGACAATTCTGGGGCGAAAACTATCGGATGCCCTGGATAAGAAGATCTGCATCGCCAATGCCGGAATTGATGGCCACAGTACCTACGGACATCTATTATCGTTTAAACACTGGTTTCCACTCATCAAGGGCCTTCAGCCAACACATATTCTCTTTTATATCGGTATAAACGATGCAAACTTCCATAGACTGGAAATGGGGAGGCGGTACTCAAATCTGAAACCGCGAACTCTAGGGGATCTGATAATCGCAAAATCTGCGATATATAATTTTTTCAAAGATAGCATTTATGCAATTCGCTACGATGGAAGAAAGGTAGCCCATGGCAGACTTGTTAGTTTTAAACCCGATCAGTATACGGTGACGACCCTAACGCCGGGTGTGGCCAGGATTGCCCGGCAAAATGCTTTGTTTTTTCGTAACCGATTGCAACGCCTTGTTGAGCATACTGAACGTTTAGGGGCCAAAGCGATCTGCGTTACGCAGCCGCATAAGTTGACCAAAAATGGAAAAGGAATCCAGCAAGCTTTTGAATATAAGGGAAAGACATACAATGGACTGGATTACGATTATGCAATACGGCTTTTAAATGTCCAAATCAGACAGGTCTGTGGAGATAAGAACTTTATCGATCTCTATCATGCGAACCTTACAAGTCAGGATTTTGTTGACTATGTTCATACAACAAACAAAGGTGCGGAAAAAGTTGCAACCCTGTTATATGGTGCTTATCTGAAACTTGGACTGGTTAAAGATTTTTCGCGTGCATATAAGCAGTTAGGTCGGCAACCAACGTTATCAGGACAGGATGGCAGAAAAGCTATTGCATCAAGATAAAAACGCAATGTTGATAGGTTCGGGAATTATTGGTTTAGGCATTGATCTTGTGAACATAGATCGGATTGAGCGATCAATCAGTCGCTTTCAAGGTCGTTTCATTGAGCGGATTTTTCGAGACGGAGAAATCAAACGCGCAGAATCTCGTCCCCTTACGCGCATGGCAACCTATGCCAAAAGATTCGCAGCCAAGGAGGCTTGCTCCAAGGCCTTGGGGACCGGGTTTAGCAGAGGCGTGTATTTCAGGGATATTGAAGTAATCAACCATCCCTCTGGGCGTCCGACCCTGAAGCTACACAATGGAGCAGCAAGGCGGCTGGAAGAAATCACTCCAAAGGGAAGGAAGGCTGATATCCATTTGTCCATTACCGATGAAGTCCCCATGGCTCAGGCCATCGTGATCATCGCTGCACTGTGATACTGCTTGCCGGGCTTGGGTAAGATTTTAGACCAGATGGTAACGCTCGGACAGATACTCCGTGCCCATCAAAGCAAAAAGGGATAGGGTTACGGAAATCATGCTCAGGATTAGGATCGTGTTTGTAGGCCCGCCACCTTGTAACAGCGTGTAAATTGCAAGCGAGATCGTCTGTGTCTCTCCTGGGATATTGGCAGCGAAAACCATAGTGGCTCCAAATTCGCCCAGACTTTTTGCGAATCCAAGGCTCGCTCCAATCACCATGCCGGGTAGAATGCCGGGAATCGTGATCTTACGTAGGATCGTCATTTTTCCAACGCCGAGGCTTGCCGCAGCTTGCTCTGTCTCCCGACCATGAGCAATAAGGGCAATTAGGATACTGCGATAGACCAGTGGGAAGCTCATCACAGCAACCGCAATCACTACTGCCATCCAGGAAAATGCAACGCTGGTTCCTGTCAGATTCTCAAACAATCGTCCAATACCGCTTCGTCGTCCAAGGCTGAGAAGCAGCAGATATCCCGTTAGAACAGGAGGAAGGACCAGAGGCAAATATGCAAAGCTATTGAGACACAGGCGGCCCCAAAAACCAATCCTTCGGACCACAAGGGCAAGAATGAAAGCGCAAGGCAGCGTGAGAATAAGCGCCGATAGTCCGGCGCCTAGACTTAAGAGAATAATATCGGTAAGCACCAGCGTCATCATGAATGGAAGTTTCTGCTACATTGTGGTATTTGTGCGTTAGTCTCCACGTTTTTTGCGATATTTTGCAAATTGGATCAAGATTTCGCTAGAAAAACTTCTATAATACACCTTGAGAACAACATGACTCAATCGATCGAATACCCTTAGCTCAAGACTCCGGCTTTAGCATCATTATGTCGAATTTCCTTCTGCCCTTTACGGATATAATTCTGTTTTTAACATTCGTGCAATGGCTGTCCTACGCTATTTGTCTCGGTTTTCTGATTTCTACGCAAATTATTGCGCACAAGTCAGGCGAAGATCAGATATACGAAATCATCGACACGCATCTTCGCCTGGCGTTGATGGCTCTGGTGGTTATTGCCCTTACGGGGATGTACCTTGGAGAATTCTTGCTTGTACATAAAACTGCGCTTTTTGGGCGCATTCTGTTTTGGGGTGTTGCCGTCGCCTGTCTTGTTCTGATCTCTGATTTGCCATTGCGCTTTCCAAATGCAATGATCTTGCAATGTCAGAAGCCTGCTTTTTTGATCCTTGGGGGTCTTTTGCTCTTAAGCGGTTTGCAATCTCTACTTCCGAACAGCTATGAACAAGAAAACTGGTTCAGCCTTAAAGCTGTGTTTTTGTCGCTTGCCTGTTTTGCCCTGTCCTATGGGAGAGGTCCATCACAAGCAAGTAAGGGTAGCAAGCAGGCGCTTATACGCTTCGCAACGGCTGCAATCATCCTTGCAATGATCATGGATACTTATAGACCCTATTAGCCAGCCCTGTCAGGTTATATGTGCAAGATGATGGGCCAATAGGCATCCACAAGCCCACTTAAACTCAAAAGACAGAAATATGCTCTAAACAAGGATAACCAGGGAAGCGATGACCATCGAAATAATAGTCTTAACAAAGCAAGAACTGGAAAAGCTTGTCTTGGATATCATGGACAAGGCCTGTGTAACTGACAATAAACCAGTCATAACCACGATTGAGGCTGCAAAACTCATGGGCTGCTCGTATAATACGCTTTCAAAGAAATACGGGGAGGCCAAGATGCATCAGAACGGCTGGAATCGAAAGCGATTGATGCACTTTCTGGACGTAGCAGCAATTTTATAAGCAACGCCTCAAAAATCGAATTACTGTTGGCTAATCTAGCTCAAGCCAGCTAAAGGATTCAAAACATATGACTGCTCCCTCTATGTCGCAAGCACTTGGAGCGAGACGGGGATTGTCCAGAAATACCTCAACCTACCGGCTATCAAGTTCTTTCAAAGCACAGGCCGCCAGAAACGCTGATCGATTTCCTGCCTGCTTGTCGATTCTGGAAACCAGGCCCTCAGGCAAAGTTACATTGATACGAACTTGCTTTCCTGGCAACTGTGCGGGCAGTATGACGACAACACCCCGATCTTCTGGTTTAAGGGTTGCGATATCGACCGGACGTGGTACGTCTTCCTTGTCAGCAATCAGGTCGTCTATCACTTCTTGCAGGACTTGACACGCGGTATCAATAGTCTCCTGATCACTAGACCCGGATGCATTGATGTTGATACCGGGTATTACAACGCCCGATAGCCCGTCTCCGTTATCTGAATAGAGAATAGCCGGGTAGAATACATTTGCCATTTCAATTCCTTCCTACCGCAATTTGGTTTTTGTTTGCTTTTCGATTGCCTTGACAACCGATTCTTTAACTTCACTCTGACGAGAAATGGCAGAAACATATTTTCCATCCTTATAGACTTTGGAATGATTGCTACCTTCCTTGATGGTGAATCCAGCCCGCTTTAGCCCTTTAATGATTTCTCGTCTTTTCATGTGTAATTTATACACATTATTAATGAGTGCGTCAAGTTTTATGTGTATTATATACTTATTTTGTTGAAAATCACATAGGGTGAGGCAAAGACCGTAACTACTTAGGATAACTATTGCAGAACTGCCGCTATCTCCTACGCCCTGGAATTAACATAAGCCGTTCCCAGCGAATCGTGTGGTTAAAGACGGACGAGAATAGATTGAGTTCACGATTTACAGTGGAGTTTTTGACCACTTATTTCCGCTCGTCCACCCATTGATCAAAGTGTCGGAAAGTAAGCTTGGTCAAAAAGACCTGGGCTATATCTTCTTCTACACAAAAGCGCTTAAGTCTAATCACATCCCATCGCTGACCTTTGTGATTCACGGCCACCTCTTCAACATACCTCTCACAAGCATCAACAAATGTCCTTCCAGGAATCAATTTTGGAGATAGCAGTATTCTGGCTTCCGTTTCATCAGCCCACTTCTCCGCCATTCCTTTTGTGCGAAATGTCTTCGACAGATAACGATTCTTGAGCCTAAGCTCAGCTTGTCACCGACTACCCCATCTTTGTAACAGAACCCACAATGACCTCATACGCACTGTATACGTAAAGCATACGTAAAGAAACGCACTGCGTTGATAAGAAATGGCAAGATTTGAAAAACAGCCTTAATCAATGGAGTGGTGCCGGGGGGTGGTGCCGGATGTCGGATTTGAACCAACGACCTACCGCTTACAAGGCGGTTGCTCTACCACTGAGCTAATCCGGCGTGATGTTGCGTGCGTTGACCCGCCTTTAACAACTGTTCGTTTTTACCAAGGCGTTATTTGGATGGCAAGATTCTTGACAGGATTGGTCATTCCTTCTCTCCTTCCATCACGGCTAAGCCGTTTCGATTGTCGATAAAATGTGCCAGGGCAGAAATCAGGGGGATGGTCTCGGCGTTGTTATTCTTACGCAAGGTCTCAATCGCTTCATGAGGGGTGAGGGGCTTGCGGAAAGATCGGGGGCTGATCATGCTGACAAAAGCGTTGCAAATCGTGATGATCTGCGACAAGCGCGTCGGATTCTCATGCCCGATTCCGGCTATGGTCTCGGCCACGGGGCCGTCGAAGGGAACGTCCTTGAGCAATGTGGAGGTTTTTGCGATCGCATCGCTGACCAGAGTGCGTTCTTCGTCTGTAAGCTTGCCGTCCTTTGTCAGAAGTTTTCGCGGCAGTAGGATTTTCCCAAGATTCATTAGCTGTCCTGCAGTATGCAGCGTATCTTGTGTCAGCTCGTCATAGCCCAGCTCTCCTCCCAGGGCTTCTGCCAGCCGGGATACACGTAAGGAATGGTTTGCGCTTCCCGGATCGCGGGCGTCAATCAGGTTTGTAAGCGTATCGATCAGGGCGGCCATATTAGCTTCCCGGCGTTCGCGTTCGCTTAGAAGTTCGGTTAAATCGCTCCCGACAAGCAAAATATGCTCTGCTTCTTCCATAGGGACAGCGCTGAAATGATAATAGTGGTTCTGGATTTGCAAAAGTATGTCCGGAAAGTCATCGCTATCGAAGTCTGCAGCCCGGGCTTCTTCGATCAGCTTCTGTATTTTCTGCGCATGTTCGCCGAAAAGTTTTGGCACAGGTACGCCGGCGATTTCATCGGTGACCTGGGTCAGGGATTGCAACTCCTTATTGGAAAAGCGCAAGATATCTTCTCCGTCGGCAACGGCAACAATGGTTGGCTGGCGGTCTGCAATATGTTGCAAAAACTTGCGCAGGGCTTCTTCTTTTTCAGCCCGATGCCGGGCGTCGCTTGCGGCTTCGCTCATGATGACGGAAGCTCCGTGGCGCCAGGCTGCCAGCATTGCGATGATGAACAAAAAAAGAAGCGCAAGGATCAAAATGACCCTCAGTCGGGCGCTCTCCTTGATTGGGTCAAGCGCTTCCTTTGCCGATACGGCGAAGATGATGCTGACGCCGTGTTCCAAAAGCCCAGGGACCGATGCTCGGACCGCCAGGATATTGGCCTCCTCAATCATCCGGTTGGTTTCCAGACGGGTTATGTCAAAGACCGGCGACGTCACACCGGCAGGAGCAGACAGGACTACCTGCTGGTCAATCAGCAGATTTGTTTGGGCCGAGTGAAATCGTTGTCCGACCTGGACCAGAGTGTCCAGGGCTTCCCGCTCCAGGAAGCGTACTCCATAGACATATCCGACTACGGGGCTTTTCAGATCTGCAAGCGGTGCTTGCACCGGGGCCAGAATCGCTAGTGCCGGGCCTTCGGGAAGGCTAAGGAGCCTGGTATACGTCTGGTGATTGCTTTTCATCTCTTTCATCAGCGGACCGGGGTAGGGCAGTGGTCCGCCTGTTGCAGCAATCTGTACGCCGTTGGGGCTGATTACGGAAATGCCGGAAGCTTGAGGAACCATGGCATTGCTGCGCACGTCAGGACGATCGACTGAAAAACCGGACCGCGAAGCGATTGCCTTCAGTTGTGAGGCGATATATTGCTGTTGGCCTTGTTGGATTCTATCGTCGTCGTCGCTCTTTGCGTTCGGATCGAACCGGTCTGCTAGATAAAGTTGGGTTGCAGGCGTTGCGGCGATTGAGTCGATTACGGTTTTTTGCTGTCCCATCCATATGGAAAATGCCTTGGCCCGCGATTGGGCGATTAGGGACATTTCGTTTTCCAGGGCTTCCTTCTCTCGCGATACATCGTTTCTGGCGACGAACAGAACTAAAATGAGCGCCATGACCATGATGATGGTCGGGAAGATCAATCCGCCCCAGAATAATCTGCGGTTATTTTTTAGCCGATGTAGTCGTGCCAGGAATGGTAGCTTTTTCTGTAGTGGTTCGTCGGACATGATACCGCGTTGTGGGAGATAAGGTCTGCGCGCAAAGCGCGGGTCTGCACAGTGCGCCTACCCTAGGGACAGGAAAGTTAATAATGGATTAAACTACCTGAAATTCAGCGGTATTCTTGTAAGAACTCAAGAGGATAAGCTGTCTGCAGGGGGTGGTGCCAGGAAAGTCGCGATCTTGGTAATGACCCTTTTTCTGCCTTGCTATCCCTGGGCTATTCCTGGGCTATCCCTGGCGCGCCTTAAAACGACGGTTGGTCTTGTTGATGACGTAAACCCGGCCACGACGGCGAATGACACGGCAGTTGCGATGGCGAGTCTTTAACGTCTTGAGGGAATTACATATTTTCATGGCGATCACGTAGCGTTGGGACTTGATTGGCTTTCCGAAAGCTTTGCTTTGATGGCTTTTTTGACCCTTCGTGCCCTTAGAGATAATTTATCGTTGGACGTCTTCAAAAGCCAGGCGTCGAGCCCTCCGACATGTTCGACCGAGCGAATTGCATGGGTGCTGACCCGAAAGCGCTGTCCTTTACCCAGAATCTCAGACATGAGCGTAACCTGTTGTAAATTTGGCAGTAACCTTCGTTTTGTCCTGTTTTTGGCGTGGGAGACATGGCATCCGACTAAGGTCTTTTTGCTTGTCAGTTCGCATATCCGAGACATGGATCCTCACCTGAATTGCTTAAAAATGTTATATCATATCCGGCGTAAGTCGTGGCTTCTATAGACTAAGTTGATGACTGTCAAGGAATATTGCGGTGTTTCAAGTCGCTCAAAACAGAAGTAGGGCAATAATTTCGGCGTCATTTATCGTCTAAAATGCAGCTTTTATGGCGATAGATGCATTTTACCGCAGCCAGGCTTACGATGGTCGCACTTATCTTGAATATCGGGGTCCGATTAGGATATACCAGATCTTGAAAGCAATTCTTACTTACCCTGATTTGTTTTTCTAGTATTACCTGCACCAACTCCCATACTGAATTCTGTTCGCCCCCTCTTAACCGAGGGGGCTTTTGTAT
>Ga0056124_1000291_pt1 | contig 15337 bp, 10 predicted proteins | sample WorMetHEROISLAND_2_FD_70069 | JGI IMG/M metagenome (GOLD analysis project Ga0056124, IMG submission 70069) | Marine gutless worms symbiont microbial communities from Max Planck institute for Marine Microbiology, Germany - Olavius sp. 4 HERON ISLAND | ecosystem: Host-associated > Annelida >... | reverse complement strand
GACTACAAGCTTGCCGTCCTGACTTACAAGATCCGACATACATCAACGCCTGCATACCTCAGTTACCACATCAGACCTCGGGAATCTACACGCCACCTCCGTTCTTCAACCACACCGCTGCTGCACTGACCGACTACCAGAACTCACTTCGCCGACCGCACTTTCCGATGCTCTGCTCCTGCCGTCTGGAACTCTCTGAACACTGATACTTTGTGCTGTAGCTCGCTAGCTCTGTTCAAGCGTAGTCTAAAAACATTTCTCTTCCGTCAGACATTTAGGCCTAGCTCTAGCTGTATAGCACGACTGTAACTGTCGGTCTAGCACCTCTGAAGTCATTCGACATACTTGCGCTATACAAATTCGATTATTATTATTATTATTATTAACAAGTCAAACTGTCAAAGTCAGCAAAGAGTCAGACAGACAGACAGACAGAGAGCTAGACAATGCAGCATACTCACAGTGAGCTTGCTGCTGGCCTTCACCAGCTACAACACAAGCACATATTCACTACAACACGTCGAGACAACAAGACATGACTAGATGATAGCAAGTCACAACAACATCATCAAGCCTTGCTCAAGGCTAAGTACTGCCCGCGGGTAGCCGCAGCATCATGCACATAGAAAAACACCAAAAACCCATCTGACCTTCATCATTAACCTATAACCTTGAAATTGAATAGGATGCAAGAGGTTGTCGAGGTACATGTGCAAAATTTCATCAAGCTAAGTGCAGCGGTTCATGAGTTATCAACAGTGCAGTGCACTAGATTTCGGACAACTCTAGACTTCGATCGCAATTATCGATGGAACGGATCAAGCAACCGACAAGCAGAAAATGCCGTTATCAACTACTATTTTTCCACGTTTGATGAAAACAATTCGCTGAACTTTGGCCCACTAACAACAAAAATGACCTTTACCTATGACCTTGAAATTCAGCATTACTACTACAACTACAGCTGACTGACCGGTGGTCTTTGTATGGAGAAGCCTCATTGCTACTACCTGTTGTGGGTTAACTACTACAACTACTACAACAACTACTACTACTACTACAATACTGCTACTACTACTAATACTACTAGTCAACTAGAGCAGACTGACCGGTGGTCTTTGTATGAAGAAGCTTGTGACCTCATTGCTACTATCTGTTGTGCGTTTACTACTACAACTACTACAACAACTACTACAACAACTACTACTACTACTATACTACTACTACTACTACGAATACTACTAGTACAACTAGAGCAGACTGACCGGCGGTCTTCGCATGGAGAAGCTTGTGACCTCATTGCTACTGTCTGCTGTGGTTCGTGACACAGCAGCAGTAGCAGCAGCAGCAGTTACATCGTCAGTGCTGTGCAGACTGCCGTGGCTTGCTATACTGCCAGACTCCACCTGTCATCATATCACATCACCAAATTCATCATACTAATGCCCGGTTTTTAAAACGAGGAGTAAATCTCTACTCCACGAGTAGCTTCTCTATTAACCCGAGATCGGAGGGTTACCATGAGGGTAATCTTGGGAAACGTTTCGGCATTTTGAAACTCGGGTTACCCCCGGGTTTAGTAACCCAAGGGTAACTTGGCAAACTTTGTAAACAGGCATCTGATTGGTCGATAACGACCACGTGACTGTGAAAAGCCAAGTTTATTAATCGTATGGTCGTTTTAATGCTGCCACCTAGCGAATGCCTCAGATACAAAGCGCTATTTACAACGTTACAACCAACAATTTAATAACCATCAAATGTTTTAGTTGTTAATATGAATAGGCAGCTGAAGAGATTATCGAATCGTCGTCGAAGTGAGCAGCCATTTCACTTGCCCCGAGTTACCCATGGGTTGCCCTGCCGATGATGCTGGGTTAACTTTTGGCGAGTTACCCCAAGGTTAACCCTATTTGCTTCATCAGACATTTTTTCGATAAGACGCATCTGACGTACTGTAGGCACAATGCATACGTTACAGACAGACGACAGACAGGTGGACACAACATCGTGCCATAAGCGCAACCGTTAGTATGGTCGGCTAAAATCCCGGGTTCAACTCAGAAACCCAAAACCCAATAGAACGTATCGGGCTGGGCTTTTAAACAATTTTCAACAGGGCAAGTGACACTCACAGAAGAGTCATCATCATCGTCATCATCATCATCCGCAGCAGCAGCAGCAGCGGCTGGTTGACGTGTCGCGTGATGGCCGCCGGTTGCTGGCGACTCCACGAGCAGCTTCTTGAACCTTGACCCGACCTGATTATCCAGGTCCCGGACAGCAACCTTCGTACGCAGGATCAACTCAAACAGAACGCTCGGAGAACGATTCTTCACAATGAACGAATGCTACAACAACGCAACACATGATAGTAGCGCAGACAGTGGGCGACTTCACTTTTTGACGCACACTTTCGCTGAACCAATACACTGAGCCAAAGTTCCGTTTGAACATAACGGGTTTTGCTGTTGGAGACAGACAGCTTGTTCGCACCAGTGTTTTAGATTTCTCAAGAAACATCAATTGCAGACCATTCTTGGTGATTGTGTCGACTGAACGCAAAGATATGCCACTCACTGCCGCTACTTTCTTAATTACAGATTCCACTTCCATCAACATTCCACTCTCTGTCCCGAAACATCTTGCACAAATGTGTGGCTCCATCACCGTTGCTGACTCGCAAACATTTTATCAAACGTCAGTTAGAGGCGGTTTGGCTTAGTCTGTAACGTCGTCTGTCGCATGAACAAAGTTAATCAACGCCGGGCCCTGTTAGTACTTGGATGGGTGAAAGTCTGCAGGTGGGCAAACCATCTTGGTATGTAACCAGCCACCCAGGCCAACTCAGCCTGGCCATCCCTTCGTGGGTAGGTGCAATGAGTTCCAGCGATAGCTGGGACGTAAAGAGGCACACCGCACGATGCACTAGCCCCATGTTCGTGGTCTCGCAGTGTAAACTGGTGTCTGGCTAAGGGCTAAAGAAACGGAGATCAGCGCCGCCCTAAGGGCCTTATGGCTTGGGAGGGATTTGCCTTCTTACAGTTAGTGATGTCAGTTTGCTGAAGTACCTGAAGGCAAGCAGCAACGTCCGGCCGATCAATGACGCTCTTAGCAAGACACGCGTCGACAAAGTCTCGGAACTCATCCGACCAATTACCACTGCTATCATCATCGTCATCATCATCAGCAGCAGCAGTGGCAAGGGAAGGAGAGTCATTCTGTGCTATGTGATACAACGCACTCATTGCGTTCATGTTGAACAGCGGTGGTCGTCTCTCAGCTGTTCACAGTACAACATACAATAATACAATACAATAAAACACATGATCGTCAAGCCTTGCTCAAGGCAAAGCACTGTTCGCGTATTGTTACTGTTAGTTTTTCTTACATTTATATTTCACAAGGTAGTGTAGCAACGCTGTTAGTGCGTGGTGGGATATTTAATAACTACTTTATTGCAAATTTTCCACCTAGTGTGGCAGTGAAAGAATTTTGAAAATCGGTTAAAATTTGGCGAAGATATGCACAATGATAAAGTGGGATATATTTTTATGAAACACAGTGTATTTCTCAATGTCAGTCATTGGTACTTTCACTTTCCTGATGCTCATCACCAAATGTCCAACGAATTTAATGACACTTCCATTTTAAAATCACCTTGCACACTGTGCAGGCTATCTTCACGTTCCACTAACAAGCACATGAACCTCAATCCTACGTCGCTAAGGCCGGTTTTTCGTTCCTTTGGTTAACTATAGCCACCAGCTTACATTCATTCGTTGCTTAGTAACGACAGCTGTTATTGGACAACGCTGATCACGTGCAGTAAACAGACCAATCACTCAGCGCAGGTAGACATCATGAATATTAATGAGCTAGGTTGATCGACTGGTTGAGAACTAGAACTGGTCCTGAGAAAGCAGTGCGTGAATGACAGAAAGATGACCGACCAAGCTCAATGCACGTGATGCCCAGAGACCAGACGTCCACTTTGCCATCATACTGTCCCTCGTCCATCGCCAGAATCACTTCCGGAGCCATCCAATACGGAGTGCCGACAAAAGAGTTAGCCGGACTCACGGCCGACGCTGAGCCAAAGTCAGCTACAAACACATATACAGACATATGCATGGTCAGCCCTAACCCCAAGCACCTCTCTCTCTCATTCCCGGTCTGGGGGGGAGGAGGCATGGCACGACCCCAGTCCTCTCCGCGGAACTCCACAGGCGTCGTGGGTCGAACGACACTTTGAGGTCGGGCCACGTCTCCCTCGGAGCCCGGTTGTGAGTGCACGGATGTCGACGTCCAGGAGTAGAAGTAGCTGCTGGCCAATCACCTCCACTAATCAAAAACCCGAACACGAAGCTCCCGGGATTGGATCCCGGATGATTGCACTGCTTTGCTGGACAGTTGATGCCATTAGTCACCAGTCATGTAGTCAACTTCAAAGTGCAAACAGTTCCACACCACAAGAAGGTGGCCACACAGGAAGCCCAAACGGTCTAGCCCCAGCACTAGCACTAGAAACAGACGTCCTAACAACCGGTACGGAGTAGTACCAAGGTATGAGTTAGCCAGCCGGACACACAACCGACGCTGAGCCAAAGCTAGCTACAAACACCACAGTTAAACACTCATGCACTGTACCCTAACTCTAACAGTAGCAATAAACCAAGCTCTAACCTGAAGCCAGCATAGATAACAGTAGCATCTTCTCTAACCCTAGTAGCCACAACCCTACCAGTGACAGCAACAGCACTGGCGACAGACCTAGTTTGACAACTCTGCCATCGCAGAAGTATGTTGCCGGCCTTTAGATCACAATGAATACGACTCGAACTATTCTTCACCACATAAACACCAACCAACCCCAACCCTAGCCTTAACTGTGAGCCTAGAAGTGAGGCAGTGACCGACCTAGTTTGACCACGCCGTTGTCAGAGAGCAGTATGTTGCCGGCCTTCACGTCGCGGTGAATACGACTCAAACTGTGCAGATACTGCAGCCCTCGGAGGGCCTCGGCACAGATGACTCCAATCTCATCCTCATGTAACGGCTTCTTGTGTACTGACAACGTCATCACAACAGACGTGATAATAGTTTAATAACATCACGAGGACAGCACTGCTGACACGGTCAACGCTGTATTGCATCACAATGCTACAGTTACACAGTAAGGTTGTCTCAGTCTAAGATGAAGAATCGGACTGATTCACTGCTCAGCAGATGCAGGCCATTAAACCAAGAAGCACACCAACGTTATTTATAACGATAGTTATTCTATAATATTCATTTTTATACGTCAGATACAGAAGAAAATAAAGCAGGTATCGTTTTTGCAGTCTGCTGTGTATTTGAGAAGCTGATTATATCGTACAAAGTCGCGAACGATAAAATTGGCCACTTGTCACCAACTGTCAGCGTCACTGACACTCTTCATTACACTTCCATCATAGTATAGGCCCTATCACAGGTCTTGCACGTCCGTCCATCCGCCTGTCTGACTCATACGGACTCCTAAGTTGAAAACGAAAAGGTACAGAAAACACTGGAAACCAAAGCTGGTGTGAGCGTTCCCTGGGGCAGTAGTAACCACTAACCAGCGAGCCAATTTTCAGCTGGAAAGGAAGGTTAAAGGTCAGGTCATGGTTGCAGTGCAAGGTATAGGCGGATGGAACCCTGGCACTGAGCCGACATTTCTTCTTCATCACATGTCACTGATGGTGAGTTTAATTAATACGAGCGATTCACGCATGTATAACAAATTCATGTTGCACAAACCTTCCAGAATGTCGGACGTAGACCCAAGACAGTATTCCATTACCACCTACAGAGCCACAGCAATCATTAACGTCTATCATCATAGATGTGAGAGAGCTTAGTTATCACAATTACACCACACTGCTACAAACGGTACTGTAGTAAGATTGAACACGCATCACATGCAATGAATTAATGAGAGAATAAAAACAATACCAGGTAGAATAGCTATAAATCTGCTTTGTCTAATAGCTCATCCACACTGTCTACATGTAGACATCCTACTAAACTCTACATGTCACCCCAGAGTGGACAGGAACGTTCTACATCTATCCTGTATCGCAGTCTTTCTCAACCTGGGGCAGTGTAGCACTGTACAGATCATTCACTGCAATTTTGGTTTGAAGTGTCTTTCGTTCACCAACACACTTATTGCCTATCAGTGTTAGTTTTTCTTACACTCATGTCTCACAGTGTAGTGCAGCAACACAGTTACAGTGCAGTGGGATACTAAATAATTTGTCCACAGAATGCATCAGTAAAAGAATTTTGGAAATCGGTCAATATTTGTCGAAGATGTGGACAATGACAAAGTGGGAAGTTCTTTTTTGAGACACAGTGTACAATGTACCCGGCTCACAGACGTACCCAGGCAGTGTGCTCGCGTAGATAGCATCCTCGGAATTCCACGCAGTTTCTGTGCTTGACCATCCGCATGAACTTCACTTCCTTCACAATATCCTGCCACTTCTGCAGCAAGCCCACAATGCACCAGCCAGTGACACACAGACACACAGCCTACTAGCACAAATAGCGCCATTCTGCCGTGATCACAATGCACCCTGTTGTACATTAAGTAAACAGAGGAATTATAGTAATAGTAATAGCCACGACAATGATTACAGGGCTGCCACTAATATATTAACAAAAATAGGAACTTTAGGGACCTCAGAACTTGTCAAAATGGACCTAAAAGTGACCAAAAAGGGACCTAAATTACGCTTAATACGAAACCACCAAATGTCACGACAAACCACATTATGGTCACTATTACTCCTGTATATGACCATACTAGACATCAAGAATGTGAATATACTAATCAAATGCATGTAATAGTTCAGTTCTCAATTCTAAACTGTTCACTGTTCAGTGTCATATTATCGACACAGTTGCATTGAACACTGTTTTCAAATGTGTCCATTGTCCAGACCATACTAAAATGTCAATCGGTCTTCTGCTTCTTAGTGAAGTGCTCCAAGAATGTAGCCTTGGATTTATCGACCCGTTTTTGTATGTCGTTTGTTGCTTTAGCTGTCTGTCTCTCTGATTAAATTAGATCAGATTACGGTGCTGTCATCGTAGCAGTCCACTGCGACTGCGAGAGTTCACCCGGTTCATCCGATGAGTGCAGCACAAGTGCTGGGCAGCCGCCGACCTTTGGACCAAGCCAATCGGCCTCAGCCTCAGATCCGCCTAAAATGGCAGTGGCAGTTGCAGTACTAAATTCACCATCGTCATTTATTACTACTCAGTCCAAAAGTTGATACCCATTTTACCATACCACAATGGGTAGAAAGCTGAGTTGACCTGGCTGGCTGGTTTCATACCGAGATGGCTTACCTGGCCATAGACAGTCACCCATTCAAGTAGTAACTGGGCCCGCCATGGAGTAACTTTGTTGACTCGACACAACGCGTTATCGCTATGCCATGCCACCAACCAATTACTAGTAATGTCATGGCATGCACTCTTTACCCGACATAAACTTATGAACTGCTGGAGATGATCCTATGACCCTAGCATGAGGTAACTACAGGGCAGGAAGAGCCAGCAGGACAACTCAGTCTGCATGCGAGCATGTGCATTTCCTTGTCATCAATGACTAGTGGCGCTGACTGAACATTATGTATTAACCATCTGCTTGTCTGTCTGCAGTCCAGACGATTGCTCCGAAGTTATGGAGGAATGGGGGCGGGGGTCTGCACTCTGCATGCACCAGTCGGTTAGATTTTGGTGGTGATTCGGATCAGTTGGGGTTTTGCCAGAGTTCAAGAAATTTCCAGAAGCATTCTTTCTTTATTACTGCCCGTGTAAGTGGCAGTATTGCTTTCAGCATCATCAAAAACACTTTGTCAACATGATAACTCATGAACTGCTGCATTTAGCTTGATGAAACTTTCCATGAACATGTACCTCGACAACCTCCAGAACCCTATTAAATATCAAGGTCATAGGTCAGTCACATAGGTTTTTTGTGTGTTTCTTGTGTGCAGTTGGCCTGGATTCATGAAATGTCATTTGCTAGATGGTGCTACTTATATTACTGCCCATGGAAGCAACTGCAGCTAGCCATGGGCAGTACCCAACCTTGATTACTAATGTAATCCTTACACACAGCCAAGACTAAAACACAGTCCTTGACAAAGAACAAACTCTCTCAGTACTTTCTAGTCTACTTCAGAGCCATGGATACTAAATGTGATGACACACGGTAACAAAATGACAGCAAGTCTGTACAAACTTCTGACGACTGGCGGCCCTGAAATGACATCTTCTTCACAGCCACTATCTCCTTCGTTTCAACGTTCTTTGCCTGAAATCAACGATTCAACAGTTCACTTTCACGGCAATGATGGCATGGCATGCAGCAATTGTTTACTTGTCTTTCGATAATATTCTATGTCACCGGCAATCTGGTATTTTGGTATAAGATCTAAACAACGTCCCAGCCACTTCAAAAATGGTACCAGTAATATTGCATGAGACATAACTACGTTCACACCAATGAAACAGAACATGTATACAGGCTCAGAAGGCTGAAAAGAAAATGTAATTGTGGCATAATGCAATGGCGGTGGCATTACTGACAATAATCTACTTACATAATAGACTGCGCCAAAGCTGCCATGTCCGATCTCGCGAAGATCAGTGAATAGTTTCTCCGGGTCTTCAGTTGAGAAAAGTGCAGAAGCATCGGGATCCCTGAGTCCCAGACGTCTGTGATCCCCGGGCATCTTGCACCAACAGTATCAACACTTCATCGAGCAATCAAACTCACATTCTATGTGTCCCTTGACTAAGCACCTAGAAATTACACAAATTGTCACTGTAATCCAACAAAATGTTGACTTGATACGGAGTAGTTGTTAATTCACTGAAAGTAGACGAATGGTGACACAAGTATGAAAATGCAAGAAAATCTGAAGTACCAGGGATACGACTAACTACCACATCGGATGACATCGTGTTCTGTGAACACGGCTTAGTACTTAGCCTAGTACTAAGCCGTGTTCACAGAACACGAGATCAGAGCCGTATATAGTACGGCTACTTAGTACTAGGCTAGATGGTGTCCGGCATTTTTGCATGTACTATCTGGCAAAGCCGAGATGAGCGAATGCTGGTATGTACCAGTAGCGAGGTCTTCGCACACGCAGAGTTGTCGCAGACATGTGATAAAAAGGATAGCCAGCATTAGCAACACTATTTACACATCCAGTTTCGCTAACAATAGCAATAAACAATCATTAAACACTTCCAAATAACGTTTATTCTGGAGTTCATTTTCCTACTTGCAATACGGTTGAACTAACAACTGTTTGGAACCGAATTCATGTTTTTGGTACCGCTGAAACATGTTGATTAAAGTGGGCTTAGGCAAACTGGCGTCCGTCACTTACTTCAAGTTCAACTCACTTGCCCTCAAAAAAACTCTGGCACGCCATTCTGTTCTAATCAGACTTGTTTTTCAGACAGCTGAGAAGTTGACTGAAATATCGTGATACAATAACAAGAAACATTTTAGATTGTAACCAATACAATACATTTTCCGCGGTTCCGCCGACACCCTAAACCAGAGCTGATTCATAAACCCAATCCTCGAAACAAACATGAAGTGGATCTGATGACTTGTTGCTCAGATATGGAAATTTAAAATTTCCAAACATGGCGGCAAAACGCCATCTTGGATTTGATCATACAGGAAGTAGCGCCATTGGATCCGCTGATCCGGAACAACCTACCGTAGTATGTGAATCAAACAACCGGTTGCTGAGATATGGCCATTTGAAATTTCCCAGGAAGTAAGGTCAGTCGTTGACCGGTCGTCGGTTGGTCAGTCGTCAATTATTGTACTGATGTCATATACTCCACTTCGCTACGTTAGGAAACGTAGCGTGCTTTTTGTGCGATGAGTAAAAATAAAGTACCGTTTATCGTTAACTGCAAATTGTATCAGCCTGTACGGAAAACGCATCATTATGTTGTGACCACATGCGCATTATTGTACTGTGCAATGTAAGCGACGTATTTCTGGCAGTGACATTCGTCGCTTTGGAGATTCTAATTATTCTTCATGTCACGTAATCTGCAGAGTGGCGGATAAATTTGTCGGTGCATGTAAACGCGCAGCCGGAGAGAGTCTGTGTGAGCTGTGGGCGAGTGGCCGGGCATACGGGCGATCAATGCTTAGCCAGTGCGCTTAGAGAGCCTTACAGGCTGCGTGGCTGACTGGCTGGCTAAGCATATTATGAAACTAGGGCTGCCGCTCAGCCACCGTCGGCCAGCTTGCCCAGCCGGCCGCTTATAAAGTCCTGCCTACACTCACTTTTGATCTACGGCCATTGCTCCGGCGAATTTTGTACCTAAGACTTAAAACATTCATGATATCGCGACTAGTAAATTCTGAAATCGGACAAAGAACTGCTCATGCACAAACACGTGGACCGCTGATCTATCACACCGTAAAATAATCATAAAGTCAAGCAACAGTAGAACAGTCTTTAATGTTTAATATTAATAATTAGTGACAATAAAAATGAATAAGCTAATTGTAAAATTTATATATTGCTTTTTTCTGCTGTAAACAGTCTCAAAACAGTTCCAGAAGTTGAAAAAAAAACAAATTTACCAATATGACAGGCCGTTTTATATTCCAAATGGATCTTTTTTGTCAGTCACACAAAAGAAAAATGTAGTACTGTATGAACGAATACAATATATTAAACTACATTAAAAATTTATTGAACAATCCACGTATAGTTAGTGGTTTTAAATTCACACAAGATGGAATTTTTCGCTACGCGAAGGAGCCTAAAGGTTACTAAATCTGAGAAAAGTGGTTCTATTTTAGTGTTAGCGCGGGATAGCGCCGGTAGCGCACGCACACATCGTACGGAGAACGCAGTGCTACGAACTTCACTATTTCTGCTCATGGGCAACGGGCGATTATTTGTCAGGACGCGTGTAAAGTACAGCAGCTCTCTCTGTCTGTCCGTGGCTCCGTGTGCGTGTCTGTACGCGTGTGCACCCGGCAGCATTAGCCAAGCCTACTGCTTGCGACGCATTTTCGAATTCCGCTTCAGATCGGCGCTACCGTTTAATTACTTACTGTCACAGCAGGTGCTTTAGCGTTACGTCATTTTGTCGTCATCGCGCACGGATGATCTTTCGGATTTCGGTCATTTTTTCTGCGTGAAGATGTGTTCTTCGTAGTCGAAACGCCGGGAAATCAAAGTGTTACACCGCTATAACGCGCTGCATTCGCCGTTTCGCAGGCCAGGTGAGCATTTGTTGCCGTTTTCTGTTTTTCGGAGTTGTGAAATTTGATGTAACCGGTAGTATTTCCACCACGTTTTTGCAACGCCAATTCGTGCCCGTTAGATGCTGTGATCTTGGATGAATACGACATCGAAATATACGATAACAGGTGAGCTCTGTATATAATTCTGAAACGTTTATGTGTGGCAGACGATAAGTTGAATAAAAAAGCAGATCGTTGGTAACTTGGTAAGAGAGAGGGCCGGGAATCCTGCAGTTTACGGTTGAAAACTCATAATTTTCTTTCTAATACACACGACCGCGAATTGTGATACATGTTGCTTTCTACATGTAGAGCTCTACGTGCAGTAAGCAACATGTATCACAATTCGCGGTCGCGTGAACTCATGAATATTGATAAATTGTCTACATGTAGACGAGGTATAGCTTACAGTCGCCGAATACACCAGCAACGCCGCAAATGTGCACTTACATCGTGTAGAATGATAATAGGATGATGATGATGATTATGATGTTTTGTTTGTTCTTTAATATTCACTACATGTTAACACATGCCTACATTGTGCTACTGCTAGTTGTATGATAAGCGAATCCAATCATTCATTCATTCATTCATTCAGTCATGCAGTCGCTTGGTCTATAGCTGCTGCCGTTGGTTTGTGTCGTTGTGATTGGCATTCATCACGCTGGACCACTATCCTATGGATGGCATGACACCGCCGCGCTGAGTCTTCTACCAGTCGTTGTGTTTGTAAACTGTTTCGTTCAAGAAGACATGATCCAGCACTCTTTGCTGTCCTTATGCGTTGGTTACGTTACGTGGAATTATGCAACTTTCGTTCCCGGGAACTTTCTCCTGCGTCAGTATTGTTGCTCGTCCTCCTATTGTGCAGACATTCTACATGTCGCCGCAGTGTATACAGGAACGTTCTACATGTAGACACGTTGTCAGTATTCGTGAGTTTACGCGATCGCGAATTGTGATGCGTGTTGCTTTCTACATGTCGCCTTCTACACCGTCCATCTGTTATGAAACTCTGGTTCCTGAGAGCGAAAGTGCGTGGGAACGAAAGTTCCGGTTACCCGTTGCGTGGCTTCTGTGCACGTCACTACGTGTAATGTGTTCAGGGTTCAGAGAATACGCAGTTGCTGAAATAGAATACGTTAAAATAGGTGCGCCGGCACATGATACGTTAATTATACTGTGACCAAACACGTCGAGTGCTTATATCAGTGACAGTGTTTACAGAGTGTATTACGGGGAGTCGGGGAGTGTTACACTGGCATAGTACACTCTAGACCGTGATGAAATGTATATACCCTGTACGTATTTGGTGGACAGGTCGAAACGGTCCGGTCGGTAGTGTATACATGTACGCATCAAGCCAGCCTGTGACAGCAAACACAATTCACAAAGTCATTGACCCTGGACCAGACCCATCCCGGCAACCGTGCCAGCCCCGTGGCCGTTTGGCCGCAACTTGCGGTGCACATTTTTATTAAAACTCCCCTTCCCGCGGAGAACGGGGTCCCGTGTCTAATACAGTGTTAGTCTTGGATCGCAGTCATGCACGTTGTCCCTGCGGAATGATCTATCATTCCGTCCAACTGCGGTAGCAGGGTGCACGAGTGTGACAGACGGACGGACAGACAGACCACGCTACGGTAACAATAGCCGGCATTGCTGCCACTGAGCATTTGGCATGCCGATTGACTGGTCCAAGCTAGAATTTGCATCAATTCACCACAAACCCAACACTGAAACAGATCAGTATCCATTCAAACTATGAACGTTTATACGGAGTCTTGTGTATATATTCACTTGTGCTTTGAAGCAGAACATTATTCACTCGGCGTCTGTTGTAAGCGTATATATCGTCGCGATGTTTTAATTTCCCGAGTTGCCAGCAGCTGCAGAGTGCAGACGCTCACTTCGTCAGCCACGTCTTGATCTGCCTCTTCCTGATTCATCTCTTCTCCACGATCATCTCACCTCACCAGTGTCATCATCACCACTATTGTCATCCATCACCCCATCATTCTTCCATTCCAAACTCAAAACTTCCCTATTTCTCAAATCCTACCCTCCATAGTCATCTGACACCTCTTCAGACTGATTTCACGGATATCCAGACTGCTTTACGGCTTTTTTCTTTGTTTAAGTTTTTTTCTAGTTTTTAGTTATCGTTATTTCCTTCCGTTTTAGTTTGTCTTAGGTCTCTTATCTCTCCCATAACCGTCTGTTTCTTGATTTTTATTATTTACTTTTTTACTTACATTTAAAACATTTGTAGTTTTCTTTTAGTTCATGTGCTAGATTAAACTGGCAGCTTGCCTGTCAGCTTTCCAGTGCAAATCATCTATCTCGTATCGATGCTGAAGACAATACTGCCGTCGCTACCGCAGACAGTAACAACGGCGTTGTGATGTGTACTATTGTCTGGATGCAGTTCGTGTACTTCGGTCTTAACTGCGCCTCTGCACTCAGCTGCCACTCCGTGCCCTGGTGCTGTTGTTTATGTCACGTGACCACCGGGCCACCAGGCCAGCCGTGCAGACCGTAGTTCAGGTCAGACAGACAGACTACTCACGTCATTGGCTGTGTGTCACGTGACCAGACACACCCTCGCCTCTGTGACGTCACGCCCCGCCCACTCACTGCTTTGTGCATATCCTCAGCAGCAGCAGCAGCTAATTAATTACTATGCTAATATATGCATGATCGACAGTGCTTATAAATCAATCAATCAATCAATCAATCTTTCTGTAAATTTGTAAAGCGCGGTTCAGCAGAGTTCTTAGACCCGTGTCGCTGAGATGCTGCGTCATCTGGTCCACCACCAGTCCACCTAGTTATCCTGTTCTAATAGCTGTCGTGATTCCATTTTGTACGTCACGAACCTGTGGAGATAGGCCCGTTCGACGAATATGGAAGGTATTGCATCAGCACAGTCTGCAGCTAGCTCGAAATCGAATGAGTGACAGGCTATATCACCGCCCTCAAATTTCACCGCCATCGTCACCGCGACTGGGGCCGCTGCATGCACTAGTCGCTATTCGCTGTGATAATTTCGTCGTTTCATTCGTTTTCCTGCTGCTGTTGGTAACTTCCGTTTCCACATTACTAGTCACTGAGCTAGTGAGTAAAGACCCGTACTTGCTATAGCGCTGCTTACATGAGTCAGACTCATGACCAGCAGCGTTTTACAGTCTCGGAAGTGGCAGCTGATGCGGCCATCCATTGTCTGTACCAGCGAACAGTTGGACCCGGGAAACAGCCAGCTGTCATACCACTACTCCAATGGGCCTTCACCCCTCCTGTAAGCTACTACTCAATCCCTTCCCGCTGAGGGTAGGAGGCTGAGTCGCTATCAAGTGGTTAGTACCTGGATGGGTGACTGTCTGCGGAGTAGTAAACCATCTCGATATATAACCAACACCAAGGTCAACTCAGCCTTCCACCCATCCGTTGTAGGTAAATCAACTACCGGCCTGATTGGCTGGGGTGATGGCACGGCACGTTTACCTGTGTCGGGTGACAGGTAACACGGTGTGATCCCATATGGCAGGTGACGCTCCGTAGCTCTGTACCGTATTGTCGCAATCCAGCCTTGTGGCTGCAACGCTATAATAAAGTTCATTGATTCAGATGGGTTTCCCATGAAGAGCTATACCATTTAACCACATGCAGCTATAGTGTGTTGTGCTATGCTGGCGTGCCATGTACTTCAACACAGCTGTCTCAGACGATACGCCTACTGCAGATCTGGGGCATAATTTACAAAACCTCCTAGGAATTTTCGTAACACATGCCTAGGTTCAACAATGTACAATTTCCTAAGTATATTCTAGGCATTGATTTGCCATAGGTTTTTTTTGCGTATGTTAATCCCTACGTTTTTACCGCTACATGCTTTAGCAATGTAGCGGTCATGGGATCGCTTGACGTCCGTCCGTCTGTCTGTCCGTAACGTTGGTGATTCCTGATCACATACGTCGAGCTAGGTGGAATTTT